>Ga0105239_10004082_pt1 | contig 17584 bp, 17 predicted proteins | sample KBSC44metaG_FD_92761 | JGI IMG/M metagenome (GOLD analysis project Ga0105239, IMG submission 92761) | Corn rhizosphere microbial communities from Kellogg Biological Station, Michigan, USA - KBS C4-4 metaG | ecosystem: Host-associated > Plants > Roots > Rhizosphere > Soil | place: Michigan, USA...
CGAATTCTAATATCAGAATTACAGTACTGTTCTTGAAGGTTGACCTGAATTAAGATTAAAATCGGAAGGGGGAGAAGGAGCATGAGTATAGAGGCACTCGACGCAATAGACTTACTACAGTATAGTAGTGCAGACGCGTGATTCTAAAATTAAATGGTTGTCGTGGGGTATGAGACTTGTATTGAGTTCTCAGCCGGCTCGGTGGGAGAAACCCGTCCGAGCACAGAAGATTCAAGGTGCTAGATTTTACATTCATATACTTTGGCCTTCAGCCCCTTTCAATCAGACCGGATGCCTCAAGACACCTGTAACCATACCGATGGTTTGATACAACACAGCGTTCTTTAGGGGACACTATCATGACCAAAGGTGGTGACACATTCGACGCTTCTGGCATTAGGAGGCGGATCGGTTTCGCCTCACCAGAGACATTATTTACCCCTATCTCAGAAAGGGAGAGAGATACAGCAGGGCCAGTACGTGTCAAAGGAAGCTTGTAGAGATGACCTATAGATGGTGGTTGAACGCCAAGCCTGGTTTTCAGGCCTCAGGGGCTACAGCCTCGTCCCATCTCAAAACAATGGCGCACCTAAAGACTTCTTTCCTAGTCGTTCTTTTTACCCAGCCTCAACCATATATACCAGTCAACTACTGAAGTCATCGGCTCGCCTCTTGACTTGCAGCGGAATTCTGCTCCAAGAAATTGGCCATTAAATACTTCGCATTCGTCTAATGATCATAAAGCCCACCGGAGCACCTGCGAAGGACAGTAACAAATTTATTGTCGACAATCTACCGATGAGAGAGTCTTGAACTGAAGATAATTCCACGACATGCACAAGCACCTTCAAATTTCCTCATTTCAGGGACCTTGGACGTATGACTGCGCTCCCAGATGACATCCAACGTCGGAAGTAGAACCATTCGTGCAAGAGGCTCACAACGATCTTCCAACTTCACGGCTTCTGTTGTTGGTAATGTAAGCTTGGTAAGATGCCGATACTCGGTGAGATCAACGGGCTGAGCAGGTGTAGAGGTGGTCCAGGCGTCGATGGTCAATACCTCTAGGTTCTGTCGACAGTGATAGAGCCCTGTGTTGATCCCCTGTGCCACTGGTTTGGCATGATGCCATGGAACTCCGGGAGTCATTCCCAAAATGGGTTGCAATTCGAACTGGCGTAAATCTTGGCAGCAGCGAAGCAATGATGTTACCTCGGCCTCATCCATGTGAGACTTCAAGATCTGAAGATGTTCAAGGAGGGCAGCCGCAGGATAGACTTCACATCCACGCCAGCGTCTTCGTTGTCGACAAGGCTGAGACTGACCAAATTCATGAATGGGAGGCCTCCTTTGGCCTCGACGCTGGACCATCTTATCAGTCTGTTCATGTACTGTGCTGATCTTCCGAGCTGCAATTCGACTTCCGTGAGACGATGCAGTTGAGAAACTATCCTTGAAATCCAGATGGCGCCTTGGTTGATTGAAGGTCTTCGATCACCTATGGACTAACTGAATGCCATCTTCTTAGCGGTGGCAGGAAATACCTCTGAGTCTCTTCTGGAGTGATTATCGTGGCCTTCACTGTTGGTTTCTTTCAAGATCCGAAAGGGTTCGGACGTCAGTACGTGTCGCAACTGTGTGAGGAATGGAAGGTTAGAAATAGGATGGACGGGATTGCTGGAGGACGAGAAATGCTCCACCATACGGATTTGTGTGTCTCGACGGATCGATACCGTTGTCCTAGACTTGGACGCACTTACGTATACGGCGCGTCGAAAAGGTGTAGATGTGTAAGGTATTCGAGAGATAATATGTGAGGACCAAAAAACCCAACGCGCTATTGCGTACAGCCTCGCATCACGTGCCCAGGGCCTGGATCCCCCCAGCATAAGTGGGGAGACCCTAAAGATAAGGCGTTGTCTATACGCAAATGAGTTAGATATTTAAGCATAAATTATAGGCGATCCACAACCTATGCGACCTAAGGACTCTTTCTCATCCTCCCCTATGACGATACAGCCTCGTGCAACTTCACAAACACGTTGACAGGTGACGTGGTCGCCGTAAAGCGGTGCTTCGTGACGGGCGATGGGTCCATGTTTTCCACCCGATCAAACCTCTGCACAATTCTAGCAATGACATAGCCTGCCTCAGTCAGAGCGAACTGTTGGCCCAGGCAGATTCGTGGACCGCCGTTGAAAGGGAGATACTCCCAGCCGGTCTTGAGATGGCTCCACCTTTCTGGCTTAAACTCGTTGGCATCAGGTCCCCAGATATCTGTACGTCGATGCATGATATGTACGTTGTAGCCGACCTCGGAACCTTTACGAACATAGATGGGTGAAGCACCGTCAGGCCCGCCCCCTCGTGGAAGGGTCGTGTCTCTAACAGCACGTCGACCATTCTCTGGCACAATCGGGTGGAGGCGGAGAACTTCAGACATGACGTTTTGTAGGTAAGTGCACGATTTTAGAGTCTCAAATGAGATGGCGCTAGTGGCAGGGTATGCACCAAACTGGTCGACGATGGTTTTGCGAAGGACTGAATAAACCTCTGGGTTTCGCGCAAGGAGGTAGAACGTCCAGCCCAGTAACCCTGCTGTCGTATCTCGGCCGGCTGGAATTTGTCAACAACTCAGCGAAAAAGCGAATGGAATTCGAAGACGGAACGGTCTTGCACCGAAGGAGAAGGGGAAGTCAAACGTACCAAGTAGAATGTTTAGAAGCTGACCCCGGAGTTCTTGAGGGTCTCTTGTAACTTTCACAAGCTCATCCAAGAAGACGTAGGTGTATTTCTTATTGGCCATCTTCTTCTCTCCACCGTTGTTCGTCAACACATCTCCTTCCAACGCACGTCTCACGTAGTAATCCGCAAATCGATGGACCTCGCGACAATCTCTGCGGAACGAACGGGGCGAGTAGAGGTAGTAAAGGTCCATCAATCGGGAACGGTAGCACACCGCCAAGTTCGCATTGTCAAAGCATTGCCCAAACGATGCCCATTCGAGTCCTTGCGGGGTGGTTTGATTCTTTGTCCGCATCATGGCAGCTTTCTGCGAGTGCACGCTTTGTCCGAAGAGGAATTCCGTGGCCGAATCAAGTGTCAAATGGAAAAACAGAGGGGCAAGATCGACCGTGCCAGTCCATGAATCTGCCCCCACGGCCAAGCAGTCGAAGAGAGACTGGACGTGACTCTCCTCCAAAGCCAAGTCGGCAACCTGTGACCGGGTAAATTGAGGCCTTAGGAGCCCTCGAGAGTGCGACCTGGGTTTTGACATGAGCATAGCGCTCCTGGCCGGGGCTAGGAGTCATAACCAACGTACCATTCTTTGCCGTCGCTGGTGAAGATACCCTTTCCGATGAATGGGCCGAAGGCGCCAAATCGCAGGGGACCAAGTTCGAAATCATTGAACTGCGTTGCCAGGATCGCTTGCACGTTTTTCGGGTCGGCGGTAACGTGGTGCCAATTTCCCAGGACGTTCTGGTACCAGGTGGGCCGCTGGCCAAGTTCGTCGTAGAGGACAATATCGTCATTTTGCTGGTCTTGTTCCTCAATAGATCTCATGTAGCGAAGCATAATGTCAATTCCGAAAGGCAACCGGCTGGGCCGCACAAAGGCTGGTTTGCAACCGAGTTGACGTGCTTGTCGTGAATGGTGAGCCTCGCGCCAGATGTATCCTATAACATATGCCACACTCAATCCCACGACGACGGCAGGCCAGTTGACGGTGAAGGAAGCCATGATTCGCAATGAGAGGGGGGGAAGATGGAAAATCAGATTCAACAACAGACGTGGTGTGAAGGGAGTGTTACCTCACTCTCACGTCTCACATCATTCATATCTTATACGTGCATCCAACGGATATAATGGGCGGTTGGAAACCCACAACCTGATCGCATAAACTCGCATTTTGACTGGAAAACTCACCACAAACTACCCAATGTCGCGTTTCTCCTGCATGCCGGAGCTAGTCAGATGAGGGAAGGGTTTTGGAAATGGCGGTTAGATAACGAGCGACACCCCGGATTCGGGCTTGACCAAAAGAACACGAGAGCAGCTGTGGATCTCCACGGCAATGCTTTCGAGTGACTACACACAGCCCTCCGCGAGAAAATCCATTCAGGAGGGAGAGGGCGCACAGACGCTCTTCCCAACCGCGTACCCTGGCTTGGTTAAACGACCGTTTGGAGCTCGGCTATCTCTGATGGCTAATGCGGCACATCGTGGTATCTTTGCCTTTTTGCGGGGGAGGAGAATTGCCGATTGGTTCTTTGAGCCGTTGATACGAAGTTCGCATCTCACCTTCCTAGGATGTTTTGATGTCGAGCTCCGCCTGTACTTAGCAGATTAGTATAAAGTCTCAGTGGGAGACCATAGATACCATGGGGAAAAGATTCGCCGCACTGGTCGGTCTTCCAGTACGAATTCAGTTCACACCAACATGGACGACACCAGTATGAGCAAGCAAGATGCCACGATATCCACGGGGTATTCAGCTCCCAGCAGTGACGGCGAAATCGTGGGCGAAGTCCAGCCAAAGGTCCATTTCAACCTCTGGCACTCTTTGGCCATGAACTTCTCCATTACATGCACTCCTCTCGCCGTCGGGGCCTATCTGTCTCTTGTCATAGGCCTCGGCGGGTCGCCATACTACATCTGGGCATTCCTGTTCGGTTCCTCCTTCCAACTGGTTCTCGGGCTGGCCGTGGCAGAGATTGCTTCTGCAATCCCACATTCGTCTGGTGAGTGATCTGTGGTTCTCAACACCTCATGGTTTGTCCTGTTTCTTTGCCTTTTCGGCACATGACACACAATCCTCCAACGACATTGTTTTTTTCTGTTGATCCTCGTTCAAAGAGACTGACAAACCGAATCTACAAGGCCCGGCATACTGGGTCCAGCACCTTGGACCCCCGAGATGCGCAAGGTTCTTCGGGTTTCTCGTCGGCTGGACCACCACTGCGACATGGTGGTTCATCGGCGTTGCTTCCGACCTCTATCTGGCCCAGCTCACTCTCGGGCTCGCAATGGCACTGAACCCAGGATACGTGCCGCCTCAGTGGCAGTACTATCTCGTCTACTGTGCCTGGGCCGTGGCAGCCTTCGTGATCAATCTCCCATACATCTTCCAAGTGCTGGGGCCGACCTTGATCGGCGCATTCGGGGTCATCAACATCACGGCAATCTTCATCCTCGTCAGCCTCCTCGTACGGGCCACGCCCAAACCGCCGCCCAGAGAGGTCTTTGTAGATGTGGTCAACGAATCCGGCTGGTCATCCAACGGCGTCGTCTTCTTTCTAGCCCTGTTGCCATCCGTCCTGTGCGTCAGCGGATTCGACGCCATCACGCACATCACGGACGAGCTCGATCGGCCAACGAAACAGGTCCCACAGGTCATCATCGGATCGTCGGTCATCAGCGCGGTAACCGGATTCGCCATGACCATCGTCTACTCGTTCTCTATAACCAAGCCGGAAAATCTACTGGCGCCCGTGGGTCACCAGCCGATCATCCAGCTCTTGTTCGATTCCTGTCGTTCCAATGCTCTCGCGACGATCGGCAGCGTCGGCGTCATCCTGAGTTTCTATATCGCGAACGTGTCGACGTTCACCAGCTGGAGCCGCCTCTACTGGTCCCTCTCGCGGGAGCGGCAGTTCCCCTTTTCGAAGTGGACGTCGAAACTGTCGGCGGCGGATAGCCTCCCTTGCAACGCCATGGTGGTCAACCTGGTCCTCGTGATTGCGCTGGGCGCGATCCAAATCGGCTCCCTGACGGCGCTGAATGCAATCTTGGGAGGAGCCGTGGTCCTCGGAACGGTCAGCTACTCGTTGACCTTGGGCTGTTCGCTGTACCGGGGCCGAGACTATCTGCCTGCTCAGAGGTGGCTCAACCTCCATCGTTTCGGGAACCCGATCGCCTGTGTCGCCCTCGTCTGGTGCCTTTTCATCAGCGTGTGGCTTTGCTTCCCACTGTACCTTCCCGTCACGCCCGCGTACATGAATTGGGCTTCTGTGGTCGTGGCTGGCGTTCTCGTGGCAGCAACCGCTTACTGGTTTGTACGTCCGGCTCGACATGTCACCGAGGGGAACCGAAACAAGGAGTGAGGTTGAAGGCACCACATCGAGATCGTGGGCTTGGAGGTGACCAGCTGTGTTTCAGTGCCAGGTAACAATGTGGATTCGGATGATCAAACGGAACTCACATTAAATTCGTAGGCCATTGCCCGGAAGATGGAGAATATGGTACATTAATTTCGTCCCATTGTCAGCGAGGGTCCCGAGTATTCACTAGTTACTTTTATATTGACATCAATCATGAATGTCATAACCTGGGACCCTTTCGCTACTACAAGCAGCCCACACATGCCACAAGCGAGTTTCAAGTCACGCATAACACAAATACGTCTTGTGTTGTTTAGCAACCTTTCCAAGACCCGTGATCCCGAACGTACTTTCGTCCTCGTCTTCCCAGACCCAGTGGAGTAGCCGGACTATTTGATCTGCTAGCGCAGTGTGCGTGTGGTGTGTTTCGACGAGGCTGAGTAAACGCCGGCGTTGGTTTAGTTCAAGCATCATCGAGCCCGTAATCATCACAGGCCATGCAAGGACGGAGCTGATGGGAGATTCGCTGATGGTTTCGAAGAGAGACATGGTCTCTTCAATGAGGGGTTGGATGTCTTCCATGACATGCTGGGGACCTTGGCCTTCATCAACGCGACATTCGTGAAGGAGCATGAGCAGCGCGTTCTGCACAATCATGCCAGCCATTTTCTCGGCACAACTGCATACTAGGACTTCCTGTGCCGTCCACCCGGCGACGGCTCTTCTCATGTCCTCGTACAGAGCTTGGATCTTTGGGTTGTGGTTCCGAGCAATGCTTCGCTTCTCATACAGGACCAATCGAGCGATTGTCGGGATCAACTCGTAAAGCTGATATGCGCAGCCCATATAAGAGCCGAATGTATCACACTGTTTGATGCAGTCAAAGTCTGACAGAATCGGATCGTACGCCGGCGTCGACTCGAGGATCGGTCGTCGTTCTAGGTGGGAAAGGGCTGCAAAATAGGCGTAAGCTTCAAAGAGCATTCCGGCCAGCGGCGAACTCTGCACCACCGGCTCCCTCGCGATTAGGTGTTCGCAGAATTCACGGGCGGCTCGCACATGATATAACATTGCGCCGTTGTCGTTACCTCCGAGAGCCTGTAACAGAACACAATCAGATCAATTCAAGTAGGTTACAACTTACTTCGAGAAATGCAACGGTGTATCCTACCTCGTACATGCTCATCAGAATAGCCACCAGAAGAAGATTGAGCGATTTCTCAGAGGAGATCCCCTCCACCCAATGTGTCAATGCATACTTGAGCCCTTTGAGAGCGGTCCCGTAGTGCTTGTACGTGGCCAGCAGCACCTCCGTATCCTTGGTGGAATGCTGACAGTGGATGCCACTGACAGCCAACACAGCGTGCATGACCAAGTTATCTGAAGTCGCTAATTCGAGAGTTAGGGACAAGAACGGATTGGCGAGATCCCCACGGCCAGTCAAGGTGTGGCTGGTGACCTTGACATAGTGTTCCAGAAGCATGTGGAACTGAGGCGAACCTTGCAAACTGATGGAAAGTCCAGGCCATCCAAGGCCGCAAATGGCCTCGTGCGGTCTGGATGCATCCTTTTTTGTACTCTGAGAGGTCGCATGCGACGAGAACTGATTCATATCAGACCTGCTGATCGATGTGGTTGTTTTCGAAACTCTCCCTCCCGCCTTGAGGTTGATTTGCCATGCAAATCCGTGCGACAGTGGAATAGATTGGTCAACATTCGGCCAGGAACATATCAGTCGCTGTTTTTTGCAGCTTTTACAGGCTGGTTTCTGCTCGTCACACTTCTTACGTCGGATCCTGCAGCCGAGGCATCCCGACTTGCTTCGCGAAAAACGAGGTCGAATGGCCTTTGGATATCGAACTCGCCTGGGTTGTTTACACGGCTGATGGTCGGCCATTGTTGAAGTTGAGTGGTGTAGTGGCAACCCCGGCGAGGAGTCACTTCTATGGGAACATTTTACAGAGTACAATGTTGCTTGCGAGATAGAATAGAATAACAGGCTCTTTGTTCAGTCAAGGCTTGAATGATGATGGTCGAGGAAGTCGAGACTGAAAGTTTTCAATTTGAGCAGCATCCAGCCTCATTCCAGGCGATGGCACGGGTGACCATTCATGTCAAGTGCATCGGGAGCTTTCTAGGTGTCCACAGATGAAGACAACAACCCCGGTGCAAGGGAGCGCAGGTATTATTCGCGCTCGGAGAGACAAGCCGAGACAGGACAACTGCGGGGGTGGCAACTTCTTCCTGGCTGGTCCTACGCTACACCTAAAATAGCTAAACTGGCGGTTAGATAAGATAAGATAAGACCTTCTATATCTACGCGGAAGGAAGGTGGACATCTCTGCCATGTTCACTATGTAAGTGCTGTGAATAACTCATGTGATCGGGTGATCTTTGTCCGAAGATATCTGTCATAGTTCCAATACGGTCCACGAGGATAAGACCAGGTTCTTGAGATTTCAGAAGGCTATGCACGGCCTCTATCACCCCCTCTACCACGGATCAGCGCGTAGGACCCTTTGCATACTACCACTGCCTACAAAGCACGCAAGTGGACCAAAACAAGATCGCATTTACAGCATGATCAATCCTCCATTGGCACAAGTGACATTGGCCGTGACCCATCTCGCACTAGGATCACACAGGAAGGCCACAATGGGCGCAATGTCGTCTACCAGACCAATGCGTTTCGCAGCCAGGGTTCGTTGAATAATCGGCTTTTCAGCTTCCTCGACCCCATCCGTTCCAGTCCACCTAGTTCATCGTTAGTCTACATTTGCTCTCGCCCACGGGTTGGCATCCTTACATATCAGTCTTGACTGGTCCAGGATTGACAGCGTTGACTGTAATCTCGTGTGATTCGCCTGCAACACCGAAGGTGGGGGGTCAGAGATACCGCGTGAATGACGAATTTGTCTATCGTCATACGTACCAAGCTGTGCCGCCAGTGTTCTTGTGATACTTTCCAGGGCAGCTTTGGTTGCCGAGTAGAGAATCGAGTATGGCATGGCTAGAGAGAAGTGACTGGTTAGTTACTCGACCTCAAATAACTCGGCAAGATGGGGCATGAAACAACAACGTACGCGATCGAGCTCCAGAAGAGGAGATGTTGACAATTCGTCCTCCTTTGCTCAAGTACGGAACACTCTCTTTGACCAGCAGCAACGGGAAGAGGACGTTTGTGTGGAACATGGTGTCGAATATCTCGCCGTCGACTTCATCCAACGTTTGATCGCTCCCGTTTGCGGCATTGTTGACTACAATGTCAATCTGGTTGCCGAATTTCTTGACAACCTCTGCTACAAGCCTCGCGGCCACCGTCATCGGTTGACTGCAATCCGCTTGTATAGCAATGGCCTGCACACTCCCGCCAGACTCGGACTCGATTTGTGATATTGTCGCCTGTGCTCCTTTGGGCGATGAAACATAAGTTAGAGCCACAGAAGCACCTCTCCGTGCCAACTCTTTCGAAATCTCGGCGCCGATGCCTGGGCGCGCAGAATTAGAAATGGCCCATTAATGTGTTGTATTCGTATTCACTCACCGCGCGACCCTCCCGTGACGATTGCCACCTTTCCCTGTAAAGGACGAGACATGATCAAAACAAAGATATCTTCAAGGCCTTTGTATGCGTCAAGTCGATCGCTAACCACCGATATGGACAGTGCCTACACCGACCAGCGAATTTTTGAAGACCTAGCGGTGCAATATACCAGCTTCGCGCGTCCCGGCTGCCGGTACTGATATGTGATAAAAAGTATGGAGCCTCAGTTCTACAGCCAGGTCTGGGGCCTTGGACGGAACGATCGAGGAAGTCAGGACGGCTATTGCTGCCCTGTCCTTGGTGTCAGAAATAACCTTTAATGCCGCTCGGCTTTGTGGAATTCATGGTTTAGTTTCGGCCGTCTGATCTTGGGGGTTCGACGGCACTCGGCAAAGAGTATGAGCGGGGATTGATTAGCTTCCAAGCCAAATTCGGGTAACTGAGTTGGTGCACGCTTCAAGAGGACAACGACCGTTCATATTTATGTCATACGCGTCGCTGCCAAAACCTAAACACTTAGTCTTCGAGACGACAAAGTTGAACCCCTTTCGACTTATATGCCCTCTTTCTACAAGACCACAACTTTATAACAACACAACCGAGGATGACAGACCCCACAATCCCGCACGTGAAGCCATCTGCGGGTGCAGCAAAGATTCATGAGTTGATGCTCGAGTATGGCGGAGTCATCATTGAAGGATTCCTCTCCCCTGCCGAGGTTGAACAGCTCAACAGCGACATCGACGCTCCATTCGAGGCAATTCAGCACGGTTCTCTCAGCGACGTGGAAGCAATGAAGGACTTCCACGGGGACAAAACGAAACGATTGACCAATCTGGTTACCTACAGCAAGGTGTTCCGACAGGATATATTGAACAAAGAACTCCTCCACAGCATTCTCGAAACCGTCTACGCCCAAGACAACTGCTCGTACTGGATGTCAGCGGCTCAGGCCATCGAGATCCACCCAGGAAACAAGGAACAGAGACTGCACCGCGATCAGAGTCAGTTTCGAGTCTTCAACTTACTCGGCCCAGACGGCCCTGAGGCTGTGATCAATTTCCTCACCGCACTCACTCCATTCACTGAAATCAATGGCGCAACACGGGTCATTCCAAAGTCGAACAAGTGGGCAGACTTCGCTGACATGGGATGCCCCCAGAACACTATTCCTGCGATGATGAACCCCGGTGACGCTTTGATGATCACCGGCAAAACAGTCCATGGTGGAGGTGCAAATAAAACCATCGACGAGAAGCGCAGAGGACTCGCGTTGACTTTTAGTCTCAGCTACCTCACCCCAGAAGAGGCTTACCCGTTCCAGATCAGTCGCGATGTCGCGAAGACCATGACCAAGAAGGCTCAGCGGCTCATCGGGTTCAGATCGCAGTATCCAGCCTCCTCGGGCGGCCTGTGGCAATGTGATTATGCAGAGTTGGCAGATTTCCTTCAGTTGGACTCCGTGGAGGAGCCGTCCGAGGCCCAGAAGACCAACGGGTGCCACTAGCTAGCATCTGCCCCTTTGTGATACTATATAGTTTCCGAAGCCGGAAAAATGTTGATGACAGTGGTTTCGGAGTCAATACCAAGGCGCACCGCTGAATTGATGGAAGACAATTCAAATCAAGGACCCGTTCTCCCCATTAATTTCTTCCACCTAGTATGACCTATCTCAAAGCCCCAGTGCCAGTATGAAGGGTGATCACAGTCTCATCAGATTCTGTCGTTCTTCAGAAAGCATCATCGCTTTCAGTGCCTTTGAGTTTTCGCGATCAGATAAGAAGAATGCCGGCCGAAACTTCCATTACGCAACATGCGGCGTGCGATTTAGCCTGAGAGCATTTTGTAACATCCTCTCGGAAGTCAGGTGTCGTGCTCATGCTTTCACGGCCCTCTGCCCGACTTGGTGTCACACCTTGTCGTGTATGCATCAAACAAGATGCAGCGCCATTGATGCAACTAATACTCATTCCGACCAGGCCGGAATTTCGACAGTCACACCTGAAACTCACCTCGTGACTCAAACGATTGTACCGTTGCGTCTTCGAAGGCCATATCGCCAAAAGCGTCGTTGCTGTCGAACAAGGTGTCCATGAATGCGGAGGGACCGCCCAGTTCATCGAGGATAGACCTCGGTTCACGAAGAAGTGTGTCCAGATTCCAGTAACTCAGGCTAGGTGTCATTGAACCCTGCATGTTCTCGGTGTTCCTACCTGCGGCTATGGTCTCGAAGCCGGGGCACCAGTGACCCAATGACGGGAAAAGCGCCTCTAGCTCAGTAATTTCGTGAGCAGCCAGCCTGCAGTTGGCTGGCCGGGCAGATGCGTCGACTGCAGGATGTTGAGGCTCAATGGCACTTGCTCTGTCAGACTTCAATTGAGCGATCTTCCGACTAGCCGTAAATGCCAGACCAAACTTGTTCTGCAAGTTGCTCACGACAGAGCAGATCACGTCTAAGCTTGCAACCCGTCGCGCCTCCCACTCTGGTGACGCTGCTCTGTATTGTAGTAACGGAATAGCTGTCACTGTGCAAAAGAAACCGTGGACCGCAGTGAGAAACGGTGCTTGATCCCTGCAGAGGATGTCCTCGTACAGATCTGCTATCGTGACAGCGGCGATGATCGATATGATTGAGTATATCGGTTGTTTCCCGGACCCAGGTGTGAGGACCTGCAAGAGAATAATGGTGCCAAGGTATGCGATGTGAACCTCAAAGCTGGTGAAGTGGTACGACATCCTGGTTCCTTCGGTGTAGAGACGGATTTCAGGAGGAAGATCACGCACCCATGTCTTGAGAGACTGGTTGAAATGGTGCTGTTGTTGTGGGGACAGACAACCCTTGGACGTTAATTCTGCGATCTCTCCCATGATCCGAGACAGCGACATATCTGCCATGAAGACTTGCGCCCCTTGTGTGAGGACATTGTAGTCGTCTTTGGTCAGAACAGAAATGTCGAGGTCTTCCGATCTCAATAGCGGAGGCCGTCCATAGATCATAGATAGCACACAATCGCTGGCCTGAAAGGGTTTAACGTTGCGTATGAGCAAATGGAAGGGGACTTAGCTTACATGGAGCATCCAGATTATTTTCAGACGACAACTCGTATCTGGTTTACCCAGTATGGTAGACTTGCGATGCATCCCCATCTGTATGGCGAGACGTAGAGCTGAGCCAGTCACATGCCAGGGCCCGACGAGACTGACTCGATTAGGAGACTTGGGACTCCAAAGAGTCAGAAGACACATGGCCTTGAGAATTGTGATGGTATTTCTCTCGTAATTAAGTGAGATCAAAAGCATGACTTTATCGTACAGCGTCTTGGTGTCGACGAGAGACCATTGTGGGCTAGATGGCCGCATAAGACTGCCCGCGAAGCAAACCGCTTGTTGGAGCAGAACCGATGCTCTGGGCGAGTCAACTTCGTCTCGTTCGATCATGGGAAAACTGTCGGCCAGACATCTGAAGAAGCAGTCTATCAAAGCTCCACGAAGGGGCTGGGCAGGTAGGACGTCGGCTTCTGATACCTGAAGGATCATAGCCAGAGTTCTTGGGGTGTCTGACAAGAATGATGGCTCTACCACGGAGACATCTGGTCCTCGGCCACCACCAGCCGGCCCCTGCAAGATCGAGTGATCCGCAATGTACGCTGTGTCATTGGCAGAAGTTTCAAAGGCCCTGAGCTGATGATTCTTCGCCGCCGCAGTCGTGCTCGCTGCTTGAGCGACGACTGGTTCAGTTGGTGGTTCCGATTCGGACTCCGCTAGTGACAGTCTCCCATGTCCACTGGCAGCGAGTTCGACCGGACTTCGAAAATTGTGCCCAGATATGTCACCGCCATAAGGGGATATTTCCTGTGGCACCGTGCTGGAATCAGCCTCGCGATTGCGCCTGTGTTGGCGCAGTTTTCGTCTGCCTTCAAAGATTCTGCAGAGTAGAGATCAGTAAGGTGACGGCGGAGCATCTTGTGTCTTACAGACCGACAAGCTGCTTGAGATTTGCGACAGTTGCCACAGCATCCATCACGGTCATCTTGGACATCGCATCGAATCTAAAGAGGATCAGTCCCTGTATCGCTACAGGTATTGTCTTGGAAATGACATGGTTCTTGTATACCTTCCGTTGGTGACATCGGACACATACGACTCTTGCACGATCTTTGCTTGGTTGGTAATCCATGTGCCGCAATATCAATGCACCAGGTGATTCTAGGTGTCAGCACTGAGGTCCAGAGCAGTGTGCCTCTCTGACATTGAGCCGACGTCGAGGTGTCAATTACGTAAGGATGTGGATGAGACGAAGTGACTCCCAGTTTTCCACTACCCAGTATTAATTATAATTATAGCTCCGAGCCATGGGGATCTTACCTCGGGATAAAGTCTAGGCCGAGATATCTAAGCGACAGCCAAGGAGCTCTGCGAATCGCATATTAGACAAGACGTCAAAAAATGTCACCAGTCCCACAATATGCACCCTATTAATACATGTTGTCCGCTTAAATGCGATCATTGTAAGCTGGCTATATATGTGTGTCTATCAATCCGTGCCCTCTTTACAATTAGAGTTTCCCTTTCGAACCCATGATGGAGATGACCTCGTCAGCTGCACGACTTCCCGCCCTCAATGCACCTTCAAGGTAGCCCTTCCACTCCCTCGCAGTTTCACCGCCAGCGAAGTAGATATTTTTCCATGGAGCACGAAGCTCTTCGCCATATCGAGACAAGAACCCTGGAGGCATTGCAGATGTTGGGGCTCCACCCATCCATTCCTCTTCGGACCATGTTCCTACGTTGAACTCAAGAACATTGTCGACAAGATGTCTCTGTTCTGGCTCGAGGAACTGACGCAGATGATCGAGAACGGCTTGCTCACGAGCAAGAGGTGTCAATTTGTACCACTCCTCAGCAGCTTTCCCGGCAATGAACAATGCCAGCGTGTAGGCCTTGAGGTCAAAAACTGACAGTTCCCAGGAAAAGCAGATCGGGCCGTGATAGCTCCTGAACTTCCCCAAGAGACCTAATTCTCTCCACCACGGCTTCGCATATGTGATGCAAGCCTTGGCATAAATTCCTGGCCGGGTCTGGGTCACCAGCGTACGTTTGCCGTTTGGAAGCGGAGGAGTGAACTTGATTTTTGTGTAGGTGTTGGTGGGATTTGCCATGATGACTTTCTTGGCCAGAAATCGAGACCCGCTGACAGTGGTAAGCAACACTTGATCCCCATGTTGATTGATCTCATCGACCGCGCTGTTCACCAAGACCGAACCAGGCTTCAGTTCGGCAGCAAGACCCTGGGCAATTGCAGAAGTCCCTTCTTTGATGAACAGGTTCTGAGCTCCGAGTTCGTCATCTGAGACCAGCGAGTATAGGCCGCCCCCAGACTTCACATAGTCGGCCCAGTAATGAATCCCCACCTCGTTGGCCTCTCTACCCACATTTGCACGGCACAACGCAGCAGCAGCCTGCTCGCCCGTGTGGCCCAGTTGGCGCTTTTTCGCCCACTCTTCCACACTGAGATCTTCCCCCGTGGGATAGCTGCTGGTGTTATTGATATCAATGCCTGGATTCTCGCTCAGTTCCCATTGGAACGCTTCCAAGAACTTATTGAACGATTCTGTCTCCTCTGCGGAAAACTATGTCGGAAATGCAGTCAGCTACCATGTGCAAGCCTCAAGGGACGAAGTCTCTCACCTCTGGACTTGAATAAGCTGGATCCGATGTCTTTGCACGTGCCACAACGCCATCCATCTTCTGAAAGACCCCAAGGGCATCCGGCGGATTGTATTGTTCGATCAACGTCAGCCCGAGCCGTTGGGCGTGAGCGTATATCTTGGGCTGTGTGGTCTTGTTGATCCATGTCGCTCCGAGCTCAGTGTAGCCCGGGCCACTTGCGAGCTTGATGGTTTTGCTCCGTCCACCGATACGATGGGTCGCTTCCAAGAGAACAACTCCCAAGCCACTCTTGTGCAAGTCATAGGCGGCTTGGACGCCACTGAATCCCCCACCGACAACGACGACGTCTATTTTGGTTGGTGGTGCCTGGAGGCCCAAGTCGGAGGGCCCGGGGTTGCTCCATGTCTTCTGGCAACCTCCGATGGCCGCCACGGCCTCCATTTCAAAGAATACCCCGTCTTGATACAGTTTGGGGACTGGCACCAGGCTTGTGGGAGGTTTATGGCCTACGAGATCCATCCATTCCTTGACAAGATGTTCCGTCTCGGTCCATCGCCAGTTGACCACATAGAATCTCAGATGGAGGATGTCGACTGGTCGAGCACCCGAAGCGGCCAGAGTGGAGGCCAGATTCTCGAAAGCCTGCTTGACTTGTGGTCCAAGTTCTTTAACAATCTGACCATCCTTGACTCCGACAACGCCAGAAGTAAAAACCAGGCGCCCTGCTGCTGTGGCCGTTGCAGAATTATGGTAAAGCGGCGACGCATCACGCCCTGGAACATTGATAAACTCGACAGAAGGTCTCAGATCTCTAGGTGCCATTTTCTCAAGCAAGGTTTGAAACGACAATCTACAGGACGGGGCACTTCGAATGGAAGTACCTAGGTAGTACTAGAGGTCTTTAAGAGTCACTGAAATCTTTCCACTGCTCGAAGTGAGAATGCGTTTCGGCTCGGCTAAGATCTATCTACTCGTGCTCGACCCATGCAAGTGCTGCCATAATCTACGCGCCGCATCAAACCTTGACAAAGGTAAACGGCAGTTTGAGACATCTAGGAATCTGATTAGGTCAGTCGCGGTGATGAGACCGTTCTGCTTCCGGACCACTCTTGGATTGGCGGTTCTGAGTCGAGGTCAACAGCGGCCGACAGCCGACAGCCGACAGCCGACGAGCTACGGTTCAGACGGTTTTCTCGGCATACGTCTGTTGGCGTCCTCAGAGCATCGGACGAAGGCGATTGCGCGTTATCTCCCCGCCGAAGTTCAAAGGCCTGGATGAATTCAAGGGGTCCACTGTCACTGCTTCTATGTCAGCGCATCTTGTTGGCCGCCATCTAACGTCTAATAACATTTAGACACGTGTTAAGGTAGATGGAAGCAAGCCACCTAAAGGAGGGCATCTCCTGGTCGTTAATAGTGTCCTTTGTGCTAATATAAGCGTAGTGACACAGGATGCAGGGTACCTAATGTATGTTTTGGGAGGGGAGGTCTACCGTGGACTACGGCGGACCTAATCTCTACCGTATCTCTCTCTACCTGTACTCCATTCTTGTCTGTTGCACTCGAAGGCTACAATGCACTCGTCGTAGCTCAATGTTGCCCAAAGACTCCATTTTAGACTTGCCGACTTGACCTGGGCGGACACAAAAGTCCTTGTCTTGCACACGCAACAGAATGCGCCATGTACCGTCAACCAAGCTGGCATGAACGGGTCTACACGCGGCTCCTCTGACTCCTCAGAACGGCCTACCCCATTTCCCAGATCTACGAAGACACAAATAGCCCAGAGAAAGAGCAGAAGGACGGGTCGAAGCCAAAGAAGCTACGCGATGGGCACAGAAGAACCTCGTCGGGCAACATTTTGTCTCGGTTGACCTTCTTGTGGCCGAACAGCGACCAACACAAAACTGATACTGCCGATCGCGATGGGTTAGAAGCCACATTACACCGTGGGCGGGGGCTGCAATGGCCGAAGTCCAGGCCCAAAAGAAGGGAGACGCAAAGGGTCCATGAGAAAGACTGTGTTGGGCAAAGGAAGAGATAGGAATGATTCAGACACCGATTGTCCCACGACGCGCTCGCAAGAGGAGGGGCAAGCACCCGCCAATACCTCGAGAGTAAGAACTGACCAGTCCTATATCTCCAGGCTCTCCGCCCTGGTTTTTTCAAAGCATCTCTCGTGCCTCGATCCCCTTAATTCGACGTAGCATTGTCTCTGTCGCACCAGCCTCGTTTACAGTGTCAACAACCAGCCCGACAATACCGACAG
>Ga0105239_10004084_pt1 | contig 17564 bp, 18 predicted proteins | sample KBSC44metaG_FD_92761 | JGI IMG/M metagenome (GOLD analysis project Ga0105239, IMG submission 92761) | Corn rhizosphere microbial communities from Kellogg Biological Station, Michigan, USA - KBS C4-4 metaG | ecosystem: Host-associated > Plants > Roots > Rhizosphere > Soil | place: Michigan, USA...
GCCCACACACCGTTGTAATTGACGCCCGCCGCCATCACGAGGATCAGCACGTCGTGGCTGTCGAGCTCCCAAGTAGGCACGACTTCGATCTTCATCGAATCTTCCGGCGCGCCATGACGCTCTTTGCGGATGGCCCAGGCGTACATCTTGGCCGGCACGTGACCCAGGGGCGGAATCTCGCCGATCTCGTAAAGATCCTTGTAGACGGTGAGCTGTGGCTTGGCTTCGGCCGATGCAGTCATGACGATCCCCGCTCTTAGGCACCTAACTAACGCGCAAAGTAGGCATCAAGCTTCTGCTGCATTGCAACAGAAATTTGAAGGCCGAAAGAGAGCGGTTTACGCAGCGTGAAGGTGAATTACCATTTGTTATCAAACGGCTTTCTGCGGAGTCCCGATTTCCGCCCACCGGCCTTGCCCGCAATCTCCTTCAATTTTTGCGATTGCAGCATGGATAACGCAGCCCCGGGTCCGCCCTTTTCCGGATCGCGGAAGGCGCGGCCATAGCGTTCGATGCGCGTTTCGACCGAGCCTAGAAACTCTCCCTCCCAATCCGAAAGCTTGACGCTGGCGACCTCCGCCGCTTTGCGCGCACGCCGCAGGGCTTTCAGCGCAGAGCGTTTGGCCCGCGCGTTCTCAGCCTCGCGGCGTTCCTTCAGGGTTGGAATGCGCGTCTTCACATTCCGTGGGCCTTGTGAGGGTCTTTCTCGCCAGCGGTGATGTCCATCGCCAGATTGTCGAGTGCGACCGGGCAGGTGAAGAACGCCGAGCGCGCGCAATTGGGATTGTAAGCGTAATTGAAATCAATCTTCACGCTCTTCGGTGGATAGGGGCCAAAGCCGTCGACATCCACGTAACGCCCCGCGCCATAAGTCTCCTTCCCCGTCAGTCCATCGGTAAAGAAGGCCGACAGCGAACTCATGCTTTTCGGGTCGTTGCTGTCGGAAAAGAACGGCAGTGTGAATTGCTTGCCCTTCAACATGAACGTCGCATCGCCCGCGTGATAGAACTGCTTGTCGGTGCCGCGCGACGTTCGGAATACACGCCCCGGCCGTTTGGGATCGGGCGTGAAGTTCGCCGTCACGACATAGGATGGGTCATACGGAAAATAGGAAACACCGGTGAACGATTTTGCGGCCGGATTCTGCTGGTTGAAAATGAAAATGCGCGCACCGATCACGCCTGCGTCCACCTGCGTCTGCGCGCCCTTGATGTCCACGTCCATATCGATCGAAAGACCTTTGGCGAGTGCCGGAGCAGAATAGATCTTGCCGTCCTTCACGACATAAGGCTGGCTCGCCTTCACGCCCGCGATAAGCACGCCATGCGGGACTTTGCCTTTCGCCCAATGATAGGAGCCCGGCTTTCCTTTCACACCGACGAGCGTGGCAACATCGCCATCACGGAGGTAGGCGGCGTCCTGGATCTTGAGGATGGCGAACGGGTTCTGGGCCCAGGCTTTGTTCGCGTCCGCGATCTCCGCTTTCCACGCGGCTTCCGGCGGGAGCGTGGCCGCGCTTGCCGGGAGTACGAGCAAAGCTGCGAGGACAAATCTGCTAAGGCACATGGGTCGATTCCGGTGAGTGTTCGCACCATCCTGCCTCGAAACGAATTGCAAGGCACCTGGTTTTGCAGTGCAGCAAAACGCGTGTAGCCTTCCCCGTCATGTCGCGCGACAAGCCTTGGATTTTCCGTACCTATGCCGGCCATTCGAGCGCGGCGGCCTCCAACGCGCTCTATCGCACCAATCTCGCCAAAGGGCAGACCGGCCTGTCGGTCGCTTTCGATCTGCCGACCCAGACCGGTTACGACAGTGACCATCCGCTCGCAAAAGGCGAGGTGGGCAAGGTGGGCGTGCCCATCTCGCATATCGGCGACATGCGGACGCTCTTCGACGGCCTGCCGCTCGACCGCATGAACACCTCGATGACCATCAACGCACCGGCGGCGTGGCTGCTGGCGCTGTATGCCGCGCTGGCCGACGAACAGGGCATCGAACGCGCCAAGCTGCAAGGCACGACGCAGAACGACATCATCAAGGAATATCTCGCACGCGGCACCTACATCTTCCCGCCCACGCCGGCGCTGCGCCTCACCACCGATACGATCGCGTTCACGACGGCGGAAATGCCAAAATGGAATCCGATCAACCTCTGCTCCTACCATCTGCAGGAAGCAGGCGCCGATGCGGTCGAGGAAGCCGCGTTCGCGCTCGCCGCAGCCATTGCCGTTCTCGACGCGGTAAAGGCACGGGGCGCGATTCCGCTTGGCGAATTTCCGAATGCGGTTGGCCGCATCTCGTTTTTCGTCAATTCCGGCGTCAAGTTTATCACCGAGATCTGCAAGCTACGGGCGATGGCGTTTCTCTGGGACGAAATCTGCCGCGAGCGCTATGGCGTGGACGATCCCAAGCTTCGCCTGTTCCGTTATGGCGTGCAGGTGAACTCGCTGGGCCTGACCGAGCAGCAGCCGGAGAACAACGTCTATCGCATCCTGTTCGGCATGCTGGGCGTGACGCTGTCGAAGGGTGCGCGCGCACGCGCGGTCCAGCTCCCCGCCTGGAACGAAGCCCTCGGCCTGCCGCGGCCATGGGATCAGCAATGGTCGCTGCGCCTGCAGCAGATCGGCGCACTCGAAACAGACATGCTGGAATATGGCGACATCTTCGACGGATCGACGGTCATAGAAGCAAAGGTCGAACAGTTCGTGGCCCAGACGCGCGAAGAAATTGCGCGCATAGAAGAGATGGGCAGTGCGGCTTCGCAAGCAGCGCTCGAATATATGAAGGAACGCCTCGTCGCCTCCAACGCGGCGCGTGTGGAAGCCATCGAACGCGGTGAGGAGATCCGCGTCGGCGTGAATGCCTATACCGAAACCGAGCCGTCGCCGCTGACCGCGGGTGACGGAAATTTCGTCACCGTCGATCGGTCAGCTGAGGACGGACAGATCGCCCGGTTACAGCAATGGCGCGACGCCCGTGATGCCGACAGTGTGGCGAAAGCACTAGGCAATCTCGAACAAGCAGCCCGAAGCGACGCAAGCCTGATGCCGCCGTCCATCGCGTGCGCTCGTGCCGGAGTCACGACCGGCGAATGGGCCGCATTGCTGCGCAATGTGTTTGGCGAGTACCGCGCCCCGACCGGCGTCACGGCTTCCGGTCCCGTCCGCAATGACGAGCGCATCGGCGCGTTGCGCGACGAGGTCGATGCGGCATCGCAGAAGCTGGGTCGGAAGCTCACGTTCCTTGTGGCGAAGCCCGGTCTTGATGGCCATTCCAACGGTGCGGAACAGATCGCCATTCGTGCGCGCGACGCCGGCATGGCCGTAATCTATGACGGCATCCGCCTGTCACCGGATGAGATCGTGGCCGCCGCGCGGGACAGCCATCCTCACTTGATAGGGCTCTCGATCCTGTCGGGCGGACATGTGGAACTGGCACGCGAAGTCCTGTCGAAACTCAAATCGGCCGGCTTGTCGGATGTGAAGGTGGTCGCGGGCGGAATCATTCCGCCGGAAGACGAGGCCGCTTTGAAGGCCGCCGGCGTCGCCGACGTGTTCAGCCCAAAAGACTACGATCTCAACGCGATCCTGCATCGCGTCATCGCGCTTGCCGTATAGCGCGTCAGCGCTTCTTTGGCTGCGGATCGGTCGTGCCCATGTCGGCGATGAATTTCCAGCCGTGACCGGTCTTCCGCCAAACCGTTTCATAATGCCCGGTCAGATGCAGGCGGGCGCCCTTCTTGTCCGGCGCCCCCTCGAACAGCCAGTGGCCATCGCTATAGCCAAGCGTTCCGTCGACTGAGACTTCGGCATAGTCGGGTGTCCAGGAGAGGACATTGAGCTTCGGATCGCCATTGCCGCTCGTTTGGAAGCGCCTGACGGCTTCGGTCTTTCCGAAAATGGGTGGCTCGTTGCCCGTCCCGAAGATGCGCGCATCAGCGGCCATATAAGCGAGGAAAGCCGCGTTGCTGCCCTTGACAACTGACAGAGCTGAAAACGCCTTATCCGTAGCGATGATCTCGTCCTTGGGTCCAGCGCTTGCCGAAGTGACAGACAGGGCCAGAGCAATAAGGGCAATCGTCCGAACCATGATGCGTCCCCCGAAGACCGGGAATGAGGGTAACGAAAGATCTCGCTCCGTCATTGCACATTTTCATGAGCAGACGGTTCAACTCAGACGCTGGCGAATATCATCAGGTGTGACGCCGCGCGTGCGCAGTTCGCGAAGCGTTACTGCGGCATCGCGCTTGGAGAATTTCCGGCCGTGTTCGTCGAGGATGAGCTTATGATGCCCATAGGCGGGCACGGGCAGTTCGAGCAGAGCCTGCAACAGACGTTGCACATGGGTCGCGGCAAAGAGATCGTTTCCCCGGGTGACCAGCGTGACGCCCTGGAACGCGTCGTCGACCACGACGGCGAGGTGGTAGGCCGCCGGCATCTCTTTGCGAGCAAGGACGATATCTCCGAGAGATAGAGAATCAACCACGATCGTGCCGTGCTCGCCTGCGGGGCCCGAGCCTTGTTCGAGGAACGATAGCGGTCTCGCAAGTTGCGCTGCCTTCGCCGCGTTCAGGCGCAGCGCGTAGGGAACGCCGGCTGCAATTTTGGCATTGCGCAAATCGTCAGAGAGCTCGCGGCAGATGCCGGGATAGAGCGGGCCCTCGGCACCGTGGGGTGCGGCCCCGGCGCGGGCGATTTCGTCAGCGATATCCTTACGGGTGCAGAAGCAGGGATAGACGAGTCCTTTGGCCCTGAGCGTCTGCAGCGCCGCAGCGTAGGCGGGACTGCGTTCAGTCTGCCGTAGCACCGGCTGTTCCCAATCGAGGCCCAGCCAGGCCAGGTCTTCGCAGATCGCGGCTTCGAATTCGGGGCGGCAACGGCCGCGGTCGATGTCTTCGATACGAAGCAGGAACCGCTCGCCCGCGTCATGGGCACGGATCGCAGCATAGGCATGGCCGCGATGCAGGAAGCCTGTTGGACTTGGCGCAAAGCGCGTGACAATCATGGCACGGACTTTACACCGTTCCTCTCATGGCGAAACCGCACCGCATTGCATCACAGGCGCATCTGGACGAAGCCATCGCTGGTCTTCTGGCGGCGGACGCGCGCTTTCACGGCATTGCTGCCAAGGCTGGCACGATTCCCTTTCGCAGGCGGCGCGAAGAAGGCTTCGAAGCGCTGATGTCTATCATCACCAGCCAGCAGCTTTCGGTCGCCGCGGCCGACACGATCTTCGGGCGGCTGAAGAAAGCGGTGGTGCCGTTCGCGCCGGAGCAGATGCTCGCGGCGAGCGCGGAGACCTTGCGCGCGTGCGGCTTGTCGGCGCCGAAGCAGAAGCACATGAAGACGATCGCCGCGGCGATCCTCGACGGTTCGCTCGACCTGAAACGCGTGCGATCGATGCACGATGAAGACGCGCGCATGCATCTTACGGCAGTGAAGGGCATCGGACCATGGACGGCAGACATCTATCTGATGTCGTCGCTCGGGCGTGCCGATATCTGGCCAGTGGCCGATGTGGGACTTCAGGCTGCGATCCACCGCGCGCTCAAGCTGCGCAAGCGGCCGAACGAGAAGCAGATGGAGAAACTCTCCAAGGTTTGGCGGCCGTGGCGGACAGTGGCGGCCAGGATGTTCTGGATGCATGAAGACAATATCCGCCGCGAGAAGAAGCAGGCCGAAGCCGAAGCCAAAGCGCTCAAGGCCGCAAAAGGAAAGACGTAATGGCACTGCGTCCGCTTTCGGGTCCGAGGCTTCCACCGGCACGGGGAAATACGACGCATCTCGTCGTCCTGCTGCACGGCTATGGCGCGGATGGCAACGACCTCATCGGACTTGCGCCGCATTGGCAGCGGATGCTTCCGACGGTTGCGTTCGTGGCGCCGAATGCGCCGGAACCCTGTGCCGGCGCGCCGTTGGGGCATCAGTGGTTCCCGATCTCGCGGCTTGATCCACACGAGATGCGGCGCGGGGTCGAAAGCGCGGCCGAGGCCCTCAACGCGTTTCTGGACAGCGATCTCAAGCGGCTCGAACTTCCCGCCGACCGGCTCGCGCTGGTGGGCTTCAGCCAAGGAACGATGATGTCGCTGCAGGTCGGACTGTCGCGCGCCGTCAAGCCGGCCTGCATCGTGGGATTTTCCGGCATGCTCGCGGGATCCGCGCCAACGCTCGGACAGGATGCGCCGCCGATCCTTCTGATCCATGGCGACCAGGACCCGATGATCCCAGTGCCCGCGCTGTTCGAGGCGGCGGCGGCGCTTGGCCAGGCGGGAGCGGCGGTGCAGTGGCACATTTCGTCCGGGGTAGGACATTCCATCGACGAGACCGGGCTGGCGCTAGGCGGATTGCACTTAACGATGGCGTTCCGCGGGATGCTTCGCCGCAACAGCGCGGAAATAAGCTGCGCGCTCCGCTGACTGTCGTCTTTCCGTCATCCCGAATCATTTAAGCTTCGCTTGGCAGGCCCGGCCGCAATCCCTAAAGTCCGGCCCGCCGGGACAAGGAGAAGCGTCTTCCAAGGGGTCACGTCGTGTTAGCCGCCGCGCGTTCGCCGGACAATTGCCCGGCGCTGGTGCTCAACGCCGATCACCGGCCGCTCAGCTATTTCCCGCTTTCCCTCTGGTCTTGGCAGGACACGATCAAGGCCGTGTTCCTGGAACGCGTGAACATCCTCGAGCAATATGACCGCAAGGTGCACTCGCCGAGCTTCGAGATGAACCTGCCGTCGGTGGTCTCGCTCAAGACCTATGTGCGGCCGGCGCGGAACCCGGCGTTCACCCGGTTCAACCTGTTCCTGCGCGACCGCTTCGAATGCCAATATTGCGGCTACGACGAGGACCTGACCTTCGACCACGTCATTCCGCGCTCGCGCGGGGGGCGCACGACCTGGGAGAACGTGGTGACGGCCTGTGCGCCGTGCAATCTGCTGAAGGGGGGGAAGCTTCCACAGCAGATCAAAATGCATCCGCGCATCCGCCCGCATCGGCCCACGATCACCGAACTGCGCAACAACGGCCGCAAATTCCCACCGAACTACCTTCACGATTCCTGGGCGGACTATCTTTACTGGGATAGTGAGCTGGAGCCGTAAGGCCGCGAGCGTATTAACCCAATCCTAAGCACGTCGCTTTCACCGCGCTTTAAGCCGCGCCGTGGCATAGAGGCTGCGATGGCGATCAGTACCGACTACAAGACGCCGGTCTACGTGAACGGATTTGCGTGCAAGAACTGCACCGATGTCGACAACGCCAAGAAGCACATCGATCCAGAGCACCCGAAGTCCGGCCCTTACGGGATCAACGCCAAAAACGACCCGAGCGTGCAACGTCAGTCCAGTGTGATCTTCAGCGGCGCTTTGAGCGGACTCACTGGCACCGATACTCGCAGCAGCTCTAGTACGAACGCACCTCCCCGCAATACGGCAGGTAATCATCTCGACCTTTCAGTCTGACACTTCATGCGCGCACCAGCGTCGGCAAGATTAGGGACGCTGCGAGCAATAGCCCGAATGCTATATTTTTGACGGATAGCGGATTTTCGAGCTTCGCGTACACGCTGTGCCCCCTATTCGACGGCCGGCGCGGCGTCGATGATGTCGCGCAGATAGCCGGTGTAATTCTCGAAAGCACGCCGGCCGGCCTTGCTCAATTGCACGCGGGTACGGGGTTTCTTTCCGACGAAGTCCTTCTCGACCTCGACATAGCCGGCCTGTTCCAGGGTCGTGATGTGCGCGCCGAGATTGCCCTCGGTGGCGCCCACGATCGCTTTCAGGCGGACGAATTCGAGCGCTTCGCTTTGAGGCAAGACTTTCAGTGCCGCCATGATCTTGAGCCGCACCGGCTGGTGAATGATCGCGTCGGGCTGCTCCATTTATACCCGCCTCAGCCATGCGCCTGTCAGGATCAGCGTGCCGCCCCCGACGAATGCCATCCAAAGTCCGAAGTGGGATTTGAGAAAAACAAAGCCGGCAATCGTCAACACGATGACCGCAACGCCGGCGATCGCGAGCCGCGTGCCCATCCAGATGCCGATGACCGCGTACGCCGCGCCAATGAGCAGCGCCACGAAAGCGCCGACCTGCCGTCCGTCCTGAGGCTGGAAGAGAAGGATTGTGGCGAAAATGAACAATGCCACGACGATCCAACTCGCAAAATGCCGCCATCCCTCGCTCGTCCCGCCCTTTGCCTTAGAAGGGTGACGGCTGCCGATCACGAAACTCCCCACAAAGCCCAAGACGACGAGAACGGGCCATAACCAGCTGGACTGCTCCGGACGGAGGTCGGATGCCGAATAGCCGACAAAACCAAATTACGCCCCACAGAAACATGAACGGGGCCGTCTCCTTGTAGCCATAGGCCGAGGAGCTGCGGCGCTCCGTCTGAGCGATGTCGCGAAGCGCGTCGGCAGCTTCATTTCGTGAAAGGGGCATGTTTGATCCATTCAAAGATGCATAGATTACTCTATGCTGCAGAGTAATCTGTTTCAAGTAGCTCCGTCAAAAATTCTCGGTGAGCGGAATCATCAAGCATTTTCATATGGTTAAGAGATTCTCGCCCGTGACAGGAGCGGGCACAGACCTCCTAGGGCGAGAGATTCCGAGAACCCGCGATGACGCGGATTGGAAACACGAGCAATTGGTTCGCTCGAGATTCCCAGGAAATATGCAAAGCCGCGGTCCCACTCAACTGCGGAATAGCGTCTCGATCTCCGCCTGCTCGCTTTTCACATGGTGGTGTCGTCTCCAGTTACATGGAGTTCAGTCGTTCACTGAGCGAACGAGCCTGCTCATCTTGAGTGGCCGCAAAGATTATCGCGGCGACGATGCAGATCGCCAACAAGATCCATCCAATCAGAAGCGGCACCGGCTTTCCCGAGATCAGTCCAGCTTGCAAAATGCCGACGCCTTTGATGACGAGATAAAAGCACAACAGCCAGTCAGAATTTGCAGCATCCCCGCCATGAAGATCACTCCCTTCGAGACCAAGAATTTCCCTTCTTTCGGAATATGTTCGGGTCAGACTCTCGATCTTCCCAACTCTTCTAGCGCATCTTGCACAAGCATCTCCATACGCGAGATCAACCGCTTCCGCCGGATGAACGCGCTCACCAGGAACATCACAAAGAAAACGCCAATCGCGATAGCGGGTCCCGAACTGTTCCCGGGTACCGCCGTCGAGAACATCAGAAAGGCCGTCACGAAGAACAGGACAAGCACCAGGACAAGCCCCGATGAATAGCGGATTTCCGCGTTCGCGATTGCGCGGCTGGTTTCGTTCACGTTCAGTTTGGCAATCGCCCCCGCAACGCGAAAGAAATTGAAGCCTCTTGCCCGCAACCACACGGCCGATCCGTCGATATCCCAATAGACGAGACTGTTGCGGAGCTTGGTCTTTTGCCCGGGCTCGAGCCAACGCGGTAAGGCCGGCCCGTCGAACGGCAAGGTTTTCATCCGCCAGAAGGTGCGCAGATACGGGACGAACATGACAACGACCGCGAGAACGTCCGCGAAATAGAGGACTACCCACAGATCGGCCAGCCATTGCCAGCCGAACTGTCCGGCAGCTTTCGCGCCCAAGAGGTTGGGGGGTTCTTCCTGTGGATTGCCGTCAGTGTCGGAGAACAGATCGTCGCCACGCGAATAGTCTCTTGGTGCCCCTTTGAAATCGCGGATCTCCAGCTCGAGGATGGCGTTATCGGAAGGATCGTAACAAATTCTCACATATGCGTTCTTGTCGAGCGGACCGCCGTGGGAAGATGTGTTGTTGAACGCATCCGACACGCCGAAGTCGGAATAGTGAAATTGAACTCCGGAAACCGAAAAGCTTTCGTCTCCATGACCAGAGTAAGGCATGGCGACGAAACCCGTGACCTGGCCTTCCACAACTGTGCACGCCTTCCGGGCGGCAAGATCATGATGGCGGCTGTAGACTCCATAAGTCGTCAGGAAAGCGCCCGCCGTCCAGAGCAGCGCGAACCCAAGAAAGGCATATCGGAAAAGCACAAATGATGTGGATGGGAAATCCAGAAACGGCCAATCCATCCGCTTGATGATCGCAGGAACGAAGAAGATGATTGCCCCGACGACGACAAAGATGAGCCCGAACGCCGGGAACTGCCAGTCCTTGTATCCGGACACGGCGATATCGAATACCGTTGTGAAATGCCCAGCCCCCATAGCTATATACAACCGCAGTTCGCGGGGGCGCAAAACAATATGAAGATTCCGAAATGCGTGAGCCGCACGCCTGAGCGTCTACCCTGATACGTCACACCGCAACGAGGTTTCCATGAAATTCCGCAAGCTGCGAGCGATCTGAACGTGTCCGAGATCTCGCTCGGGTCGTGGCTGACCTATGGCGTGGGCGTGGAGAAGGAGAAGGCCATAGCCTGCGTGAACCGCGCGTTCGAGCTTGGCATCAATTTCATCGACACCGCGAATGTCTATGGCCGCGGTGCTGCAGAGACCGTGTTGGGCGAGGCGCTGCACGGACGACCGCGCGCTTCCTATGTGCTGGCGACCAAGGCGTTCTTTCCGATGAGCGACACCGACAAGGGACTCTCGCGCGCACAGATCGAAAAACAGCTCGACGCCTCGCTGAAACGCCTGCGCACCGATTTCGTCGACCTCTATCAATGCCACCGCTACGACACGGCGACGCCGCTCGAGGAAACGATGGAGGCGCTCACAAGCGCGGTGAAGAGCGGCAAGGCGCGCTACATCGGATTCTCCGAATGGTCGCCCGACCAGATCCGGGCCTCTGTTGCGATGAAGGACGTCGCGCATTTCGTCTCCAGCCAGCCGCAATATTCATTGCTCTGGCGCAGGCCCGAGAAGGAGGTCATTCCGCTGTCGGCCGCGAACGGCATTTCGCAGATCGTGTGGTCGCCGCTCGCGCAGGGCGCGCTCACCGGCAAATACGATCCCAACCGCCCGCCGCCGCCGGACACGCGCGCGGCATCGGACAAGATGGGCTCCATGATGGGGCGCTGGCTGGAGAAGCCGGTGCTGGAAGCGGTGCAGAAGCTGAAGCCGCTGGCGGCGGAAGCAGGCTGCACGCTGACGCAATTCGCGCTCGCCTGGGTGTTGCGCGAGAAGAATGTCGCCTCGGCCATCGTCGGCGCCAGCCGCCCCGAACAGTTGGACGAGAACGCCGCAGCCTCGGGCCTTACCATCGATCCGGCGCTGTTTGCGAAAGCGGAAGCCTTCGCAGCCGCCGCGCCGCAGTCATAGACCGGCCTGCGGAACCAAGCCACCATCGCTGCGTTTCGGTGGGTTGGGTGGAACTGGGGCGAGGAATTCTTGAAACGACGGCCATCTGGCACTGTCCGGCAAGATTGAGATGACCGGTTTTACAGAGCCGGGAGTCCAGCCGTTTCACGCCGTTGAGAGCGAAATGGCGCAGCGCGTTCGCTCCTTTGATTGGGCATCGACGCCGCTGGGCCCGATTTCCGGCTGGCCGCAGAGCCTGAAAACCGCCGCGGGCATCGTTCTCCTATCGCCGGTACCCATTGTGATGCTGTGGGGTGAAGACGGCATCATGATCTACAACGACGCCTATTCGGTGTTCGCGGGCGGGCGTCATCCGCAATTGCTCGGCTCGAAAGTGCGCGAAGGCTGGCCCGAAGTAGCCGATTTCAACGACCATGTGATGAAGGTGGGCCTCGCTGGCGGCACGCTCGCCTATCGCGACCAGGAACTGACGCTTCACCGCCGCGGCCTGCCCGAGCAGGTCTGGATGAACCTCGATTACTCGCCAATCCTCGATGAGAGCGGCAAACCCGCCGGCGTCATGGCCATCGTGATCGAAACCACGGATCGTGTGCGGGCCGATACGGCTTTGCGCGCGAGCGAGGAGCAGCTCCGGCTCGCGACCGAGCATGCCGACGTCGGCTTCTGGGACGTCGATGTCGTGAACGGTGTGCTCTACTGGCCGCCGCGTGTGAATGTGATGTTCGGGATCCCGTACAACGAGACCGCGACGCTGAAGGAATTCCGCGCGCGCATCCACCCCGATGACCGCCGCCGCGTGGTGAGCACGATCATGGATGCCTGCGATCCGGCAAAGCGCACACCCTACGATACCGAATACAGGGTCGTGCGCCGCGACGATGGCGAAGTGCGCTGGATGGCGGTCAAAGGCCGCGCGACATTCGAGGACGGACGCTGCACGCGCATGCTGGGCATCGTGCAGGACGTGACCGCGCGCAAGGAAATCGAAGAGCAGGCACGCGAAAGCGAGATGCGCTATCGCACGCTGTTCGAAAGCATCGACGAGGGCTTCTGCATCATCCAGGCGATCACGGCGGCGGACGGCACGATCGGCGATTTCCGCTACATTGAGGAAAATCCGGCGCTGGCCGCGCGCAGCGGCATCGTGGGCGTGCTTGGACGCACGGTCCGCGAGATGCTGCTTCCGAGCGAGGCCGATGCCTGGGTCACGATCCTGGCAAAGGTGCTCACCACCGGCGAGCCGCTGCGGTTCGAACGGCCGTTGGAGACCACCGGGCGACTGCTCGAACTTTATGTGCTGCGGGTCGAATCGAAAAACCACGATCAGGTGGCCGTGCTGTTCCAGGACATCACCGAGCGCCGCAACGCCGAACGGCGTCTGCACGAAATGAACGAAACGCTGGAGCGGCGCGTTCTGGAGCGCACGCTTGCGCTCGAGAAGAGCCAGGACGCGCTGCGGCAGGCGCAGAAGATGGAAGCGATCGGCAACCTGACCGGCGGCATCGCGCACGACTTCAACAATCTGCTCCAAGGCGTGGCTGGCAGCCTCGATCTGATCCGCCGCAAGCCCGACAGCGTGGAGCGCGTGCGGAAATGGGCGGAAGCGGGGCTTCAGGCCGCCGAACGCGGCGCCAAGCTTACCGCACAGCTTCTCGCATTTTCGCGCTCGCAGAAACTGGAGATGAAGCCGCTCGACCTGACGGCATCGCTCGAAGAGATGCGCGACCTGCTGCTGCGTACGCTCGGGCCATCGGTGCGCGTCATCCTCGATCTCGAACCGGTATCTGTGCGGGTGCTCTGCGACGAGACGCAGCTCGAAATGGCGGTGCTCAACCTCGCGATCAACGCACGCGATGCCATGCCGCTTGGTGGCGATCTCATCATCACCACCGAACGGCGCAGCATCGCGGGCGATCCCGATCTGGCCGCCGGCGATTACGTTGAACTCGCGGTAAGCGACACGGGTACGGGCATGCCGGCGGACGTCGCCCAGCGCGCCTTCGATCCGTTCTTCACCACCAAGGGCGTCGGCAAGGGGACGGGCCTCGGCTTAAGCCAGGTCTATGGCATGGCGCGGCAGGCCGGCGGCACCGCACGTATCCGGTCTGCGACGGGCGCGGGCACCACCGTGAGCATCTTCCTGCGCATCACCGATGGCGAAGACGCGCGCGACACTTCGCGTCCCGCGGCCGATGATCCAGGAAGCGCCGAGCGCGCATGCATTCTTGTCGTCGATGATGATCCGGGCGTGCGCCAGTTCCTTTCCGACTCGCTCGAATCCTTTGGCTACGCCGTCCTGCAGGCCGCGGACGGGAAAGCAGGATTGGCCATACTCGACACGGCGCATCCTGATGCGATGATCGTCGACTACGCGATGCCCGGTATGACCGGCGCCGAGCTCGCGACGCTCGCGAGATCGCGCATGCCCGATCTGCCGATCCTGTTCGCGAGCGGCTATGCGGAAACCTCCGCGCTCAGCACGTTGACGGACACCGCCCTTGTGCTGCGTAAACCGTTTCGCGTGAGCGAATTGCACATCGCCATCCGGCGCGCCTTGCAGCGTTAGGCCGGATTTCACCCATTGGACCAAGGTCCAATTGAGACAACCGCGTCATCTAGCAACCTCTCTTGCGCACGCCCGCACGCGTCTGCACGGCCTTCATAGGACCGATCCGTTGCGTGACGGGCACGATTGCAAGCGAGAGACGTTGCGCGATGTCGGCACCCATAAGCTTACAGATTTTTATAGGGTTTTTCATGTTCGCGGTGGTGTTCATACCGCTAGAGCGTTGGCAGCCTGCGCATGATCAGAACGCGCTGCGCAGAGGCTGGAAGATCGACGTTCTCTACTACGTGGCCGGCTGTTTCGTCGGACATCTCTCCGATACCTTGAGCCTCGGGGGGATGCTTATCCTGCGCAACGCGCTGGGCCTCGACACCGGTCATCTTGCGGGCACGCAGTCCGGATGGCTCCAGTTTCTCGAACTCATCCTTCTTGCTGATTTCCTCGCTTACCTCTTCCACCGTGCACTGCATCGCAATCCGTGGCTCTGGCGGCTGCACAAGGTCCATCACAGTTCGTCCAGCATGGACTGGCTCGCCAATGTGCGCCTGCATCCACTCGACAAGATCCTGGGCGATTGCTTTCAGTTCATTCCGATCTTTCTTCTCGGCTTCGGCGACGGACCGCTGCTAGCCTACACCATCGTTCTGGGCTTCCAGGGCTTCCTCAACCACTCCAACGTGAGGCTCGATTATGGCCCGCTGCGCTGGGTGTTCACCAATCCGCAGTTCCATCACTGGCATCACTGCAACGATACCAGCCATTACAACCGAAACTTCGCGCCTCATCTGGTGATCTTCGATCTCCTGTTCGGCACCGCCTACATCCCGCCGCGCGGCGTCATGCCCGACAATTACGGGATTCCCGATGATGTGCCGGAGAGCTTCCTGAAACAGATGCTGTTCCCATTCCGGAACGTGGGCGATGCCATCGAACCGTCGGCTAGGCCGCTTGAACATGCCGGGGAGAATGCCTAGGTCCAGCGCGTCGAGCCGAGGGAACCATGACGCGCCTCGCGAGAGTGCTGGAATTCATCCGCGGGAACGGGCCGAAGATTGCGGTCGAAGCGACCGTCAATTTCATCCTGCCCTACATCATCTTCGCGTTCGCACAGCCGCACTATGGCGACGTAGAGGCGCTGATCCTTTCCTCCGTTCCGCCGATCCTCTGGAGCATCGTCGAATTCGCGTGGCACCGGCGTATCGATGCGCTGTCGATGCTGGTGCTGCTGGGCATCGTGCTGTCGCTGGCGGCTGTCGCCGGTGGCGGATCCGCGCGCTTCCTTCAACTGCGCGAAAAGCTTGTGACGGTCATTATCGGGCTCGTGTTCCTGGGCTCGGCGCTGATTGGAAAGCCGCTGATCTATCAGCTAGCCCGCGCGCAGATGGTTCGGAACTCCTCAGACGAGTTGGAGGAGTTCGAAGCCCTGAGGTCCAACAAATATTTCCGCCGCACGATGATGGTGCTGACCGTCGTCTGGGGACTCGGACTTCTGGTGGACGCCGCGACCTCGATCGCGCTTGTCTACACGCTCTCCATCAAGACCTATCTGGCCGTGAACCCGTTCGTGAGCTACGGCTTCATGGGCGGGCTGAGCCTATGGACCTTCCTCTATGTCCGGCTTCAGCGTCAGAAGGGTGCGGCGCGGCGGGCAGCGGCCCAGGCGGCGCAGCAGGCGGGCGCTGCCTAACCTTCGATACTGACTCGGGCGCCTGCCCGCGCTATACTCCATTCATCAGAGGTTGCGGGACGTCTCGTGACCGGGGCACACGAGCGATCCCCTTCCGGTACTGGCGGAGGATCGCGCATGACCATCAAGAACCCCATCGAGTGGAGTGGCGCGCGGTTTGTCGATGCCGCGCACTTCGTTCAGGCCGCGGGCCGTTCGATTCACCACGTCCAGGACACGATCCACGCGCCCGAGCCGGCCGTCCGCCGCATCCGCGTGGCCGATCTGTGGGATGCGCTTGCGAAGGGTATCGACGATTTCGGTGCCTATCGCAGCGACGTCCTGTTCCTGTGCACGATCTATCCCGTGATCGGCCTGATCCTCGCGCGCTTCGCCGGAGGCCTCGATCTGATCCCGCTTCTGTTTCCGCTGGCGTCAGGCTTCGCGATTGTGGGCCCCTTCGCGGCCGTCGGCCTTTATGAGATGAGCCGCCTGCGCGAAAAGGGCGTCGAGGCGCGCTGGATGAACGCGTTCGATGTCTTCAAGGCGCCCGCCATCGGGGCGATCTCGGTGCTTGGCCTGCTGCTGATCGTGATTTTCCTCGCATGGATCGCGACCGCCTGGGCTGTCTACATGCGCACGCTGGGGCCCGCGATGCCGGTTTCTATCGCCGCCTTCCTCCACGACGTGTTCCGCACGCCGGAAGGACAGACGCTCATCATTGTCGGCATGGGCACCGGCTTCCTGTTCGCACTGCTCGCCATGACGATCAGCCTCGTGTCCTTCCCGCTGCTGCTCGACCGCGACACCGGCCTGGACACAGCGATCAGGACCTCCGCGCACGCCATCGTGGAGAACCCGCTACCCATCGCGGTGTGGGGCATGATAGTGGCCGGCGCACTGCTGCTAGGCTCGATCCCCTTGTTCGTCGGGCTCGCGGTCGTCGTCCCGATCCTGGGCCATTCGACCTGGCACCTATACCGCAAGCTGGTGCCTTAGTTCGCCGACGGCCGTTTGCGCTTCAAGTCGGGTGTGGGTAAGGATGCGTCTGCACGCCCGTTAGAACACCGATCACTGTGAGACTTTCCGCCAGTTGCTCGCGATGAGCACGATGACGCGCTTCGAGCAGACCCCGAAGGCTGCCGTGATTACGGTGAACTATCATTCGGCTCCGCTCATCCATGGGCTGGAGGAGCGGCTCGCGACAGTCGCCGAATGCACGCTTTACGTCGTCGACAACAGCGGCGAATTCCGCGCGTCGCGCCCGGATACGAATGTTATTACCGCACCGGGCAACATCGGATTCGGCCGCGCTTGCAATCTCGGCGCCCGTGAGAGCAGCGAGCCCATCCTGCTCTTCATCAATCCCGATCTGGAGATCGATTCGGAAACATTGCGCCGTCTGGTGATCGATGCACCGCCAGAGCCCGATGCGATTTGGAGTCCGCTGATCGAAGATCGCAACGGTCAGTGCTCAGCAGTGGTCGAGACGAAAAACAGCCCGCTTCCACTCGAACGCCTTGCGTTTCCAAAGGCCGACGCGGACCACTACACCTCGGTCTACATCTCAGGCGCCTGCCTTTGCACTCGCCGCGCCTTCTTCGAGCGTCTCGGCGGTTTTCGTGAGGACATTTTCCTGTATGCGGAGGATCTGGACCTCTGCCGGCGCGCGACCGCTTTGGGAGGGAAACTCATTGTCCTCGCCGCACTCACTGCCCGTCATGTCGGTGGTCGCTCTTCAACCGGGATCTGGCCAAGAATTCACCGTCTTCGCCGCTCTTTTAGCGGTCACTTGCGGTTCGTGCGCACACATTTTCCCGGATTTCTCTCTCCCGTCCTGGCGCTTTATCTGGCAACCGGACGTCGCCGTACGATCGGACCGCGGATGTGAGCAGCTGCAGAAGCCTGCATATTGCTGTCGTGAGTCCCTATCGGCACGCGGGCGCGAGGGCCGGTGCGCGTGTTCGCGCGGAAAAGCTGTGCGAAGCGCTCGCACAACTCCCCGAGGTGAAGCTGACGACGCTGGCGCCGTTCATAGCGACGCGGCACCATATCGATTTCGATCTCGAAGGTTCGATGCCTCGGCGCTTGGCCAAACTGGCC
>Ga0105239_10004085_pt1 | contig 17559 bp, 26 predicted proteins | sample KBSC44metaG_FD_92761 | JGI IMG/M metagenome (GOLD analysis project Ga0105239, IMG submission 92761) | Corn rhizosphere microbial communities from Kellogg Biological Station, Michigan, USA - KBS C4-4 metaG | ecosystem: Host-associated > Plants > Roots > Rhizosphere > Soil | place: Michigan, USA...
AGGCGCTGCGCGCCTTGTTCGAGCGCGCGCACCTGCGCGCACAAACGTACAGCCCGCCGCAGTCCGGCGAGTTCGGCGGCCTGATCGGGCTGGCGCCGCCGATGCGCGATTTGTACGAGCGCATGCGCAAGGTCGCGCCGCTGGACGTCAGCGTGCTCGTGCACGGCGAAAGCGGAACCGGCAAGGAACTCGTCGCGCGTGCGGTGCACGATCTCAGCGGCCGCAGCGGACGTTTCGTCGCCGTCAATTGCGGCGCGATCGCGCCGGAGCTCATGAGCAGCCATCTGTTCGGCCATGAACGCGGCTCGTTTACCGGCGCGTTGCAGCTGCACGCCGGCTTCTTCGAACAGGCCGAAGGCGGCACCCTGTTTCTCGACGAGATAACCGAGATGCCGGCGTCGCTGCAGGTGTACCTGCTGCGTGTCCTGGAAAACAATACGCTCACGCGCGTCGGCGGCTCGCGCGAAATTCCGATCAACGTGCGCGTGATCGCCGCGACGAACCGCAATCCGCAGCAGTCGGTCGCCGATGGCATGTTGCGCGCGGACCTGTACTACCGTCTCGTCGGCTTCCCGCTTACCGTGCCGGCCCTGTGCGAGCGGCGCGAGGACATTCCGCTGCTCGCACGGCATTTCCTCACGCGCCTCAACGAGCGTTACCAGACGCAACGGGCATTCTCGCCGGATGCGCTGCGCGCGCTCGTGTCGCGACCGTGGCCCGGCAATGTGCGCGAATTGCGTCATGCCGTGCAGCGCCTGTACATCCTCGCCAGCGGCGACACGATCGAATCGCAGCCGGACCAGCTGTTCAAGGCGGTGGAGAGCAACGACGGCTTCGTGCGCTTCCAGGTCGGCATGACGTTCGACGATATCGAGCGTCTTCAGCAGCATCTCGCGCTCGATTACCACGACAACAACAAGCGTCAGGCCGCGCGCACGCTCGGCATCACGACGAAGACGATCTACAACCGGCTGCTGCGCTACCGCGAACTGGGCCTGATCGACAATTCACGCGTCGGTTCGCCCGAGGAGGACGAGAACGACAACGATCCGGGGCACGCGCATGTCGAGCCACCCGAACGCCCGGCGCGTCCGACGCCGCCGGCTCCGCCGCAGAACCCGGATCAGCCGCCAAGCCGGCCGGCGGAAGTGCCGCCGCCGCCGCGGCCGCAAACACCGGAACCGCCGCGCGCCATGAGTCGCGCGCGCGCCAGCGACGTACACCGGCGCGCACTGCGCGCACGGCCGTAAGGATTTCCGCACCAGCCATTGCGCGTAGCGTCGCCCACCCGCTTCACTCGCACGAATCAGAAAGTCCCGACAATTTCCACCGCGGCATTGATGTCCAGCGCAGTCTTCTCGACGATCTCGCGCAGGTCATCGACGTTCTTCGAGCGCGTGCGCGCCTCGATATTGTGGAAGTCCGGCCCGGCATCGTCGGGAAGATCCGCCGAACTGGAATCGTCGCGCATCTCATGGATCTGGTCGGCGACCTCCTCGATGCGATCGACTTCGTCCATGCCATGCAACAACGTGATCATGGTGGCGATCTGATTGTCGGTTCCAAACATGCGGAAACGCAGCGTAGCCATGCCGATCCTCCTGACGCACGCCGGTCAGCGGCGTGATTTCAACGAACGTGGCGCGCGCCGTTGGTGCCGATGCGTTTGCGTCGACTGCGCGCGGCGCGGCGATGTCGTTGTAGGCGCGGATGTACGCATCGGCCATCACGGCGGGCGTATACATCTGCGCACGCCGCAGCGCCGCTGCCGCATAACGTTCGCGCGAGTCGGCATCGTCGATCAACTGCTGCAGCGTACGCTGCAGCGCGGCGGTGTCGTCGGGCGCGACGAACACTGCCGCGCCATCCCAGAGTTCGCGCAGGCTGTCGATATCGCCGAGCACGAGCGCGCAGCGCGCCAGCGCGGCGTCGAGCACGGCCAGACCCGACGGCTCGTAGCGCGCGGGAGCCGCATAGATCGAGGTATGGGCGAGCCAGCGCCGCAACTGCGCGTTGCCGAGCTGCCCGAGCACGCGCACGTTGTCGAAGCCGCCCGCGACGTCGTGACGCGGCGTATCGCCGCCGATGTACACCGGCCACGACAACTGCGCCGCCACACTGGCCAGCGACTGGCCGTTGCGACCCGCATCGTCGATGCTGGCCGCGGAGAATATCCAGGGTCCTTTCGCCGCACCGGCTTCCGCGGCCGCACTGCGGCCGTGCGCGATGACGCGCGCGGCGCAACGCATGCCGTAATGACGCTCCAGCCCGTGCAGCATGGCATAGGTCGGCGCGACGAGCAGATCCGATGCGCGCAGCGATGCGGCGACACATTGCCGGTAGCGCAGCCAGGCCGGCGGAGGCGGTGCATCGTGCACCGCGCGCCACCATGCGAGCACGCATGAATGCGCCACCGTCAGCACCGGCGCCGGCCACGGCAGATCGGCGTGGCCGAAGTCATTCAGATGCACGACAGTGGGGCGCAAATCGCGCGCGAGATTCATCAGCCATTTGTTCGCAAGGCGCATGTCATCCCACGGCTCGTCCATCCATGCCAGCTTGTAGGCGCTGGCATGCAGGGCCAGACCGGGAACGGCGGCGACTTCGCGCTGCTGCTCGCGGCTGGGCGCCGCGCCCATTGCGGCGAGCGTCACCGCGTGGCCGCGCGCGATCAGCGCCCTGGAGAGCTCGATCGCGTACGGCCACACATCGCTGAGCGTGTCCGTCGTCATGAGCACACGATGCCGCGCGGTGGATAGAGCCGCCGGCATCGGTGTGGTCCATGCTTTTGCAACAGCTTCAGCTCCCATGACGACCTCGTGCGGACATCCGTGTCGGCAGTCTCATTGGAAGCTGGTGCCCGATGGCGCACCCTGGATGCACGTGGACAATTCGTCCTCGCTCAGCTTGCCATCGCCGTTCGTATCGCATTGCGCGAAGTGGCTCGACAGATAACTGTTCGAGGCGACGTCGGTCTGGCTCAGATAACCCTTGCGGCTCGTGTCCAGCCGTGCCAGCACCTGGCGCGGATTATTCGTCATCGTCGACGAAGTATTCATCGAGGAAGTCGACGAACTCGTGGAGGAAGATGGCGCCGTGCTCGACGGATATTGCGAACTGCTCGGCGTCGACGACGATGTGGAAGACGGGCTCGATTGTGCGTTCGGATCGGTCGAACTGGCCTGGGCAAGCGCGCCGCAGCACATGCCGGCAGCGCAGAGGAAGGTGATGAGTCGGATACCTTGATATTGCATGATGTTTCTCCTGCATGTTGATTGATCCACGCTTCGAGAACTCGCCTCAGCGGAAGATCTGGAATCGCGCGGAAAGAATGCCGTCCTTGGCGCACTCGTCCTGTGGTACTGCGCCCGCGCACTGCGGGAAGCATCGCAAGTTTTCTCGCAACGCCCATGCCAAGCGCCGCAGTGTTTTTTTTCTGCGCCTCGCAGCGACACAGCGAGGCACGCGCAAAGCAATTTGCCACTGCCTGAATATGTGTCTTTGCAAGCTGCAAGACCTCTCACGACTTCTTCACATGTTGCGCGAACGACCGGAGCCCGGCCGTGAGCGACCGCCATTTTCTTGGTCCATGTCCCGCTCCGAACGGCCGCCGTGACGAGTGCCTTCGTCTTCCTGGTCGGGAATGTCGCGTTCGACATCACCGCCACCGCGCTTGTGCTTGGCATCGTCGTCGTGCATCGGCCCCGGGCCGTGCTTCTGCGGCGAGCGCGAACCACCGGCAATTTTTTTCTCGCGTGTGGATTTGTTTTCAAGCGCCGGATCCGAACCGTTCGGCGCAGGCGCGTTGGATTGTTCAGTATTCGTCATGGGATTCTCCTTTTGAAAATTGATCCGAGGCGCTGGCGATGCCGCTGCCGAAGATGCATCACGCGCCCGGGATCCTCGAGTTCGGCAGTGCCGCGGCAGCTGCAGCTTGCATGCCACGCTGGCGCGGCATCTGCACGCTTTTCCACATGTGAAATTTTTATCGGAGGCGCCATGGACAATCTGCTGACCCTGTCGATGCCGTGGTGGCATTTCGTCGTGCGTGGCGCACTGGCGTATCTCACGCTGCTGCTGTTGCTGCGGCTCGCCGGCAAGCGCTCGTTCGGCGAATTGTCGCCGTTCGACGTGATCGTTCTGATGCTCGTCGGTGGCGCATTGCGCACCGCGCTCGTCGGCGACGACAAGTCCCTGCTCGGCCCGGCGATCGCCGTGGCCACCATAATCCTCATCGACCGGCTGATCACATGGCTCTGTGCATGGAGTCCGCGCGCCGACCACTGGATCGAGGGCGAAGCGGTGGTGCTGGCGCGCAACGGCGTGACGCAGCACCGCGAGCTGCTGCGTCAGGGAATTTCCGCGGCGGGCTTTGCGCGCGAACTGCGCCGACGCGGCATCGCCTCGGTCGAAAGCGTCGCTGCCGCGCGACTGGAATCGAATGGCAAGATCACCGTGCTGAAAACGGACGCCGTGCCCGGCGCCGAGGCGCAGCGCCCGAGCGCCTGATCAACTCGCCGGGCGTCGCAACAGGCGCAGCACGGCGCGCTCGAATACCGACAAGCCGCGACGCGGTGGTGCGCGACGCGGCGTGCCCGGCCGCGGCAGGCGTTGCCGACGATAGGCATCGAATACGGCCGGATGCACGTAGCTCGCGCGGCACACGGCAGGCGTGTTGCCGAGGCTGCGAGAGACGCGGGCGATCGCGGCGTTGATGCGCCGCTTCGTTTCCGCTGCGCTCTCGGCGCAACCGGCGCCGGCAAGTTCCTGCGCCGCCAGCAGCGTGCCGGTCCAGGTGCGAAAATCCTTCGCGCTGAAATCCGTTGCAGTGTGTTCGCGAATATAGGCATTCACGTCCGCGGAACCAATTGTGTGTACCTCGCCGCCGGTATCGACGAACTGGAACAGATCCTGTCCGGGAAGTTCCTGCACATGGCGCACGAGCGCCGCCAGTCGTGCATCCTGCAGATGCACATCGTGGAATTTGCCGTTCTTGCCGCGAAAACGGAAACGCATGCTGCTGCCGTGCAATTCAAAGTGACGCATCTGCAATGTGGTCAGGCCATAGGAATGGTTCTGGCGCGAATATTCCTCGTTGCCGACGCGGATCGACGTGGTCTCGAGCAGGCGGACGACGAGCGCGAGCACCTTGCGTCGTGGCAAATCAGGCAGCGCGAGATCGCGCTGCACCGCGGCGCGCAGCGCCGGCAGATAATGCACGAAATCCACGAGGCGCCCGTACTTCGAGGCGTCGCGGGCAGCGCGCCAGTCCGGGTGATAGCGATATTGCTTGCGGCCGCGTGCGTCACGGCCGATGGCCTGCAGATGTCCGCGGGCATCACGGCAGATCCATACGTCGGTGTACGCCGGCGGTATTGCCAGCCGGCGAATCCGCGCCAGCGTGCGCGCCGCGCGCACACGAACTCCTCTCGGGGTGAAGTATACAAAGCGGCCATGCTCGCGCCGGCGTCGGTAACCGGGCTGCGCATCGCTGGAATAGACCAGACCACGCGGCTTCATCGCTCCACTGCATCAAGGGGTGTGCCAGGGCAGCGCCGGCTGGCCTGTGGGTAAATTTTTTCCCCGCGCAGACTCTGCATGCGTGCAGTGGCGTGCATCGCTTTGGTGCGTTTCATGCAGCGCGCCTCGCGCGTTCCACCACAAGGAGTTCGCCAATGAACAGCTCAAAACGATTCGCGCTGACCGTGGCCGGCCTGATGCTGTCTGCAGCCGCGCTCGCCCAGGCCGATGCCAATTCGACGGCGCGCCCGAATTCGCCGGAAAACCAGCCGCAGCCGTCGAGCACGCAGAACCCGACGGCAGTGCCTGCGCAAAGTCACGCACCGGAGCAGGAGCAAACCTCGAAGAGTTCCGACCAGCCGGTCAGCGACGCCTGGATCACGATGAAAGTGAAATCCGAGCTGGCGACGACCAGGGATATCAAGAGCATGGACATCAGCGTCAAGACCCAGGACGGCGTCGTGCAGTTGAGCGGCACCCAACCGAATGACATAGCGGTAAAGAAGGCTGTCGCGGCCGCGCAAAGCATAAAGGGAGTGACGCGCGTCGACGCGTCAGGCTTGAAAAGTCAGGGCTCCAGCACTCGACAATAGCGAGGACCACCACAGGCGCGCACCTGCGTGGCCGGTGACGCCGGAGCACGTTGTCGTGCGTGTTGCCTAGAGGAGTGACAAGCATGTTCGAACAACACGACGATGCGATCGATTTGTTGAAACGCGATCATCGCGAAGTGGAAAGCCTGTTCGCCGAATTCGACAGGACCATGGATGACGGCAAGCGCATACAGCTCGCGCAACGCATCTGCAGCGAGCTCTCCATTCACGCCAGGGTGGAGGAGGAATTGTTTTATCCGGCCGCGCGCGACGCGCTCGGCCACGACGACATCGCGCTCGTGTACGAAGCGAACGTCGAGCACGGGACTCTCAAGCAGCTGATCGGCCAGATCAACGGCAGCGCCGCCGACGCGATGTTCGATGCGCGCATGCAGGTGCTCAAGGAATATGTGCAGCACCATGTGCGCGAGGAAGAAATGCGGCTGATGCCGGCCGTGCGGCGCTCGGTGATCAATCTCGAGTCGCTCGGCGACAGCATCGGCCAGCGCAAGCGCACGCTGGCCGCGCAGGCGCAATCGCAGATGGCCGCGGCCGGCGCGCCCGGACGCGTGCACGTACCGGGCATCGAACCGGAAGCAGCTGCCGGCCGGCGCGGTACCGCGCAAGCCAGGCTACGCAAGAACGCGGGCCGCAAGGCCAACAGCACAGCGCGTGCACGCACGCGACCGGCAAAACGCCGCGCCGCGGGCAAACGCAAGTCGAATCCCGAGTCGCAACGCCGGCCGGTGGCGCGGCGCAAGGTCTAGCCGGTGCCGGACGGACGTCGGGCCCTGGCTCGGCCGCGCGCGAGCGGCTCCCCTGCCGCGTCGTATGCCGGCGGCGCGTAGAAATTGAGAGTGCGCAACGGCGACCGGCCGCTGTTGCGGATCTCGTGCTCCTCGCCGCGTTCGATCAGGAGTACGCTGCCGCGCCGCAACCGCGTCTGCTTGCCGGCAACCTGCGCAACGCCGGTGCCGGCCTGCACGAACAGCCATTGATCAGCGCCGACATGACGGTTGCCGGGACCGCCCTCGGCGGCGCCGGGCGCGATCGTCATCTCGGCGATCTGCGCGCGCGAATTGCTCAGCGCGACATGGAAATCGGCAACGAAGTGCAATTGGGTACGTTGCATCGGCGTGCGAACGGATTCAGGCGCGCCGCGCGCGCGATACGGTCTTTTTCTCCGGCATGGCCGATCTCCTTCGATGAAGCCGCAGATCGGTGCAGCAATCCATATGCCACGTTTGGCACGAATCTTCCTGTACCAAAGCACAACGGATCGGGAGACAGGGAATGTTCAACGCGATTATCCATACCAATGACGTCGGGCAAATGCTGGCCGCGCGCGAGCGCAACATTACCGCGAACTATCACGGCACGCTGCGCAGCTACGCGCGCCTGAAGCTGCATTACGATCCGATCTATGCCACCGCGGCAGGTCTGCTCGTCGACGCCGATGTGCCGGTGCTCGATATCGGCTGCGGCATCGGCCTGCTCGGCATGTATCTGCATTCGCGCGGGTTCAGCCGACGTTACCTCGGCATCGATTGCGATGCGGCGAAAATCGAGTGCGCGCGTCACAGCGCGGACGAACAAGGTGCTGCGCTGACGTTCGAGACGCGCGACGCGATCGTGATGCCGGCATTTTCCGGCAGCGTGGTGCTTCTCGACGTGCTGCATTATCTCGATCGCGAGCGCCAGCGCGTGTTATTGCGTTCTGCCGTGCGCCGCGTCGCGCGCGGCGGCGTGCTGGTTGTGCGTACGGCGTTGCGGGAACCGTTCTGGCGCTATCGCGCCACCAGGCTCGAAGAACGCCTGCTGCATGGCTGCGGCTGGATGCGCACGCCGGCGCGGCATTTTCCGCGACGCGAGGAAATCGAATCGGTGCTCGGCGAACTGGACATGCAGGTCACGATAAAGCCGCTGTGGGGTCACACGCCATTCGCGAGTTTTCTGGTCGTCGCCACGCATCGTCCGGGCAAGTGACGGCCACGCGACGCGCGCCGCCCAGCATCCGCACGTTGCGCGAACGCGCGCGCGACTGTCGCGCCTGCGATCTGTGGAAGCCGGCCACGCAGACCGTCTTCGGCGAAGGTCCTGAAAATGCGTCGCTGATGTTGCTCGGCGAGGAGCCGGGTGACGCGGAGGATCGCCAGGGACATCCATTCGTCGGTCCGGCAGGGCAGCTGCTGAAACGCGCCCTGCAAGAAGCCGGCATCGATCCGGAAAAAGTATACCTCACCAATGTCGTCAAGCATTTCAAGTTCGTGGCGCGCGGCAAACGCCGCCTGCATCAGCGCGCGAATGCCGCCGAGCAGGCGGCATGTAGGCAATGGCTCGACGCGGAAATCCTGCGCATCCGGCCGCGCCTGCTCGTCTGCCTCGGCGCAACTGCTGCGAACGCAATGCTCGGCGCATCATTCCGTTTGCTGCGCCAGCGCGGACGCTGGCTGGAGCAGGCGTCGGGAATGCGCATCATGGCAACTGTGCATCCGTCGTATGTCCTGCGCGTGACGCCGCCGGAGCGCGCACGTGTTTACGCGGAATTTGTTGCCGATCTGCGCGGCGTCGGCGCTGCGCTTGCGGCACTGCAGACTGCAACGAAGCCTGCGGCGCGCGCCGCAAATCGCACGAAGTGAGCTGTGCGGTCGTGGTGCGCGGAAGTGCCGCTCGGCGCAACGGAACTCGTGGCGTATTGGCATATCGAATGCACACAGGCACGTGCGCTGCGCGCGCGTTTTCCAAGGAGAAAAACCATGACGATGACTTCCAGACTATTACTTGCCAGTGCCATCGCATTCGCCGGTACCGCCCTGGCGCAGACCAGCGGAGGTTCCAGTGCGCCGAAGCAGCCCTCCGAGAGCGCCGGCAGCGACGCCAGTTTCATCCAGCAGGCCGGCCAGGGCGGCATGGCCGAAGTCGAGCTGAGCAAGCTTGCCGAGCAGAAAGCGAAATCCGGCGACGTGCGCACGTTCGCCGAACACATGGTGCGCGACCACACCTCGAACAATCGCGAACTGGAAAAGATCGCGACGAAGCAGAACGTGGCTCTGCCCAAGGATCTCGATGCCGAACATGCCGCGATCCGCGACAAACTGGCGAGCCTGAGCGACGAGGCGTTCGACAAGGCCTATATCGACGCAATGCGCACGGATCACCAGAAGATGGACGATCTGCTCAAGTCATCGGCCGGCAGCGTGAGCAGCGACGAACTGCGCACCTACATCAAGAAGACCGAGCCGACCGTCGAAGCGCATCTGCGCGAAGCAAACAAGCTCAGGGAGTGACGGTCATGCCCGATGAAGCGACGATCCAGCGCGCCGAGAGCGACAAGCGCGAAGGCAAGGCGCCGAGCACGCAGGCCGGCGAATTCGTGCGCGAGGAAATGGAGCACATCCGCGAAGGCAAACACGGCGCGCGCTCGACCAAACAGGCGATCGCGATCGGTTTGTCCAAGGCGCGCCGCGCCGGCGTGAAGCTGCCGCCGCCAAAGGCGGCCACCTCCAGTCGCACGCGGCGCCAGGCCGCTCGCGACACTGCGGCGGCGCGCCATCCTCACAAACCGTCACGGCGGCGTTCGCAGGCGACCACACGGGCGCTCAAGCGCGAAGGCCATGCCGCGGCATCGCCGCGCGCGCTGTCGCGGCAGGCGCATTCCGCCGCTGCCAAGCGCAGTGCCACAAGCCGTTCCGCCGCAGCGCGCAAGGCTGCGCGCACGAAAGGCCCGGCACGCCGCTCCGCCGCAGCGAAGAAAGCCGCGCGCACGCGGCGGCGCGGATGAGTGCGCGGCGCAAGGCCGCACGGCCGGCGCGCAAACGCTGGTCGCAGGCGGTAACGCGGCACAGCAACGCGCTGGATCTGGAAGGCGGCGTGTTCGCCAAGAACGACCCGCGCCAGATCGCGCGTTCGCTCGCGCGCTCCGCCCAACGCAGCACACGGCGCAAGAGTTCGCCGTATCGCTCGGCAATGTCGATGCTGACGTTCTACATCAACCGCGCCGGCCGGAAGCTGCCGGCGCGGCGGCGGCGCGTGCTGGAAGCGGCAAAGGACGAATTGCGCGCGCTCGCGCATCGTCGCGCAGGCGCGCGATGAAGCGAGCGCTGGCCGGCGAATGCGGCCGCATTGGTACGGGCAACGGACTTTCGTGATCGGCAATGGGTAGAAACGCCAGCAAGGTCTATGTTGAACCAGGCGACATCACCCGCCTCGAGCAGCTGGTGACGCAGCTGCCGAGTCAGGCGCAAGTGCGCGTCGTGCTGCGCAACGGCGATGTATTCAGCGGCACCGTGACCGAGCGCCCCGCGCTGCAGCTGTATGAGAATGCCGAAGGCGCGGAGGGGTTCAACGCCGAATTGCGCCTGGACGACCCGCGAGCGCCGCCGTGGCAGGCGTATGTGTGGCTTGGCGATATCGAGCGCGTGGAGCGCCTGGATCCGCCGGTAACGTGAGGAAGATCCGATGCCCGGCGCGCGTGTCCGCTCACCGGTCACGCGCAACGCCGAGCAGGTACTTACGAAATCGGCGTTTTGCAGGCGTCATGCCCGCACTGACAGCTTTCCTCGCCACGCACTTCCACGCTGGCTGCCGCTTCCGCACAATGCGGCGAACAGTACGCTTGCCCTGCCGGCACCTGGCATTTGCAACCATCGCGTGCGCATTTCGTATTGTCTTGATCGACGATCATGGCTGATGTTCTCCGTGTCGTTGCTTCCTGTTTGTTGGACTGACTTCGACGAGGTTCCGCGGCCAGCACGCGCGCGGCGACCGGCGGTTCGGCGCGCAGCCGCTGCAGATCGTCAAGAGACCTTCAGCCGCGGCATGCGTTTGGCGTCTATGCCGCGCATCAGCGCGTGCCACGATTTCACGAAGTCGGCAACGCCGTCGTGCTGCAGCTTCAGCGCAAGCGCGTCGAGATCGATGCGTGCATAGACGAATTCCGCGAGCACGCGATCCGCATCGCCGCCGTCGTGCGCCAGAGGTACCGCGTGGCCGTGGTCGGCGAATGCCTGCAGCGTCTTGTCGGGCAACGTGTTGATCGTCGCCGGCGCGGCGAGCGCTTCCACATAAAGGGTATCGGATGCGCCGGGGTCCTTGGTACCGGTACTCGCCCACAGCAGCCGTTGCGGCCGCGCGCCGCGCCTGATCAAGGCCTGGACGCGTGGCGACTCGAGCAGGTCGCAATAGGCTCGATAGGTACGCCGGGCCACGGCAATGCCCAGATGATTGCGCAGCGACGCCGAAACGCGATCGTTGACCGCGACGTCCCAGCGGCTGACGAAGAGCGACGCGACCGAGTCAACGTGCGGATCCAGACCTGCTTCGACGCGCCGCTCGATGCCGCGCAGCCATGCTTCGGCGGCGACGCGATATTGCTCGCGCGAAAACAACAGCGTGACATTGATCGGGATTCCGGCGAACAGCGACTCCTCGATCGCACGCGCGCCGGCGGGCGTGCCCGGAATCTTGATGAAGACGTTGTGGCGTTCGGCGCGCCGATGCAGTTCGGCCACCGCGGCGATCGTGCCGGCCGTATCGTCGGCGAGCAGCGGCGATACTTCCAGCGACACCCAGCCCTCGGCGCCATGGCTGGCCCGATGGATCGGCGCGAACAGTTTCGCGGCGCGACGCAGGTCCTCCAGCGCGAGCTCGAGATAGACCTCCTCGGCGGAGTGTTTCGTGCTCGCGCCCAACGCCTCGTCGTAGTACCCGCTACCGACTATCGCTTTTTCGAAGATGCTCGGATTCGAGGTCAGGCCGCTGACATGAAAATCGTGGATGTAGCGGGCGAGCGTGCCATCGTCCAGCAGGGCGCGACTGAGATTGTCCAGCCATAGTGCCTGGCCAAGGTCAATCAGTTCCCGAGTGTGGTTCACCGGCGCTCTGCTCACGATGACAGCCTCCTCGCCTACTGCGAATCAGCATGTGGCGTGCCACACGAGCGCCGCGCCGGCGGCAGGCATTTGTGCCGCGCAAATTGCCTTGAGAATCGCGCGACGCCGTGCAGAGTGCAGGTGCGGCGCACGTCAGCACGGCGGTTGGCACGTCGATCGCAATGGCATGGAATTTGGTGCTCGTATCAAGGGCCCTTTTTTTGCGAGGTGAACGATGAAAACCGATAGCACAACCCTGAACGATCTGATTGAAGTGCTCGAAGACGGCAAGAAGTTTTATGAGGAAGCGGTGACGAAAGTGACCCGCTCCGACCTGCGTGCGCTGTTCAGCCGCATGGCGCAGACCAAGGGCGCGATTGCCAGCGACTTGCGCACTGCCGTAGTCGCCCGCGGCGACGAGCCGGCCACCAAAGGCAGTTTCGCCGGTTCGATCCACAAGGCGTATTCGGAAATACGCGCGAAGCTCAGCACCGACAAGAACCACGCGTATATCGCCGAGCTGGAGCAGTTCGAAGACCGCATCCTGCATGAGTTCCAGCATGCGGCACAGAAATCCGAAGATGCCGGCGTGCGTACGATCGCGCAGCGCTACATGCCCGAAGTGAGCCGCGATCACGCACAGATGCGCGACCTGAAGCACGCGAAGGCCGCCTGAGCCTGCTTGACCCGGGGCGTGGCCATGAACCGGAGATGCCGTTGAACGCCGCTCCGGTTCATGCTTTTGCGTGCGTGCCCGGAACGCGCACGTGAACGGCGGCGCCGACGATCTCGGCGGCGTCGATCTCGATAGCGCGCGATTGTCCGAATTGCGCTGGATCCGGCGTCTGCTCGCGGCGCTGGTGAGTATCGTCACGATCTACATTGCGGTGATCGGCGCGAGCGTGTTCATTCCGATCTTCCTCGCCACGCTGCTGAGTCTGGTGCTCGCGCCGGTGGTGCGCATGCTCACCCGCTGGCGCGTGCCGCGTTCGCTGGCCGCCGCCCTCGTCATCGTCACGGTGATCGCGAGCACTGGCGCACTGATCGCCAGCCTGATCAGTCCGGCACGCGACTGGATCGCGCGCGTTCCGAAAACGCTCGATCGCCTCGGCCAGGCCGCGCACGAACTGCTGCGCCGCCCGCTGCAGGCGGCGACGCAGGCCACGCAGGCGTGGTCCGATTTGACGAATACGCATAGCGGCGCCCAGCCGGTGCGCGTCGTCGACGCGCCCGGACCCGGCGCATTGTGGCAGGTGATCAGCGTTGCGCCCGGCATCCTGATCAGCACTATCGCCACGCTCCTGCTGACCTACATCTTTCTGCGGCACGCCGATACCGTGCTGCTCAAGTCGGTGCAACTCGCGCCGCAATGGCGTCTCAAGCGCGAGATCGTCAACGCGACGCGCAGTGCGCAACAGGAACTGTCGCGCTACATGCTGACGATCGGCGTGATCAATCTCGTCCTCGGCGCGATGCTCGCGCTCGCGCTGTGGCTGCTCGACATTCCCAATCCGCTGCTGTGGGGCGGCATTGCGGCGCTGTTCAACTTCGCTCCCTATCTCGGACCGCTGCTCACGCTGATCGTGCTTGGCGTCGCTGGCTTCAGCGAGGCGAATACGCCCCTGGAAGCGCTCGCCGTGCCGGGCGTATTCCTGCTGCTGCACATCATCGAAAGCTGGATCTTCACGCCGCTGTTCGTGGGCCGCCGCCTTGCGCTCGATCCGGTCGTGACGTTCATCACTTTGCTCGCGCTCGGCGCGATGTGGGGCGTCGCCGGACTGCTGCTGGCAATGCCGCTGTTGACCTGCGTGAAGATCGTGGCCGAGCGCGTGCCGCAGCTCGCGGCACTGGCGCAGACGCTCAGCGCCAATCAAGGCACCTTGGTGTATTCGCACAACCCGAGCGTCGCGTCGGAAGCGTCGGAATAACTCGCCGTCGTGCATTTCCATTCCACGGCGAAATCGTCGCTGTTCTTCGGCATGTTCGGCGTCAGCACGATCACGCCGCCGTCCACGCCGGAGCTCGCTGTCAGCGTGACGTTGATGATGCCGCCACGATCGATCGCAACCTCATGCACATCGGGATTCTTGTACATTTCCGGCGGCTGCAATCCCGCATCCTTGTTGCTGGCAGGAAAATCGTCGTGGTGGCGCCGGTACGATTCCACCGCGGCCTTGAACGGCGCCGCCGTGTTCAGCGCCTGATTTATCGCCAGGTGATGGCGCTGCACGTCGGCGGCGCTCGGCGTCTCCGCCGCTGCCGCTACCCCGGCACCAAGCGAAATTGCGAGCAGGAGCGCGGCTTCCGGCAACAGCATGCGTGCGCAAATGTTCATGGACGAATCCTCTACAGGAATTACACCATGCTGCTCGCAAGCTGCATGCCAGCAATGCGCAGTGCAATCCCGAGGACGCTGAATTCGTGCAACGAGCAATGCGGCGGGAGGGTGCGCTGTGCACGCTGCACGCATTGACGCGACGGAACGTGGTGTTCGCCTTGGCACAGTAGTTGTAGGTCGCCGCTCGCAGCGCGTTACTTGCAGTAGACGTGCTGTCCCCTGGTCACTGGAGGAATGACGTATGAAAAATCTATTCGCAGGCATTCTCGCTCTCGCGCTGTTCGCCAGCGCGGCGGTACAGGCTACGGACAATCCCAGCGCAGCGGCAAATTCGAACGCCAGCACGTCGGCGAGCGATGAGTCGGCGCAGCCGGGAACGGACGGCTGGATCACGACCAAGGTCAAGGCGCAGCTGATGGCGACGAAGGGCATCCCGTCGACCGATATCAGCGTGACGACCACGAACGGCGTGGTCACGCTCTCCGGCGTGCTCGACAGCAAGGCGCAGATACAAAAATCCGTGGCCGTGGCAAAGGGCATCAAGGGCGTGCAGAAAGTCGACTCGTCGGCGCTGACCTCGCGCAACTGAGCGCGCGGGCAGGAACCGGGAAAGTCGGATACAAATTCGCGGCGCGGTCGGTTGCGGCCGCGCCGCTGGCGCTAAAGGGAGAATCACCCATGCAACGACAGCTGCTCGTTACTCTTGGCGCGACCGCAGCACTGGCGCTGGCAGCCTGCACACCGGCGCCGGATCAGGCATGATCTTGTCGAGCTCTGCCAGGGTTCGCTCCGGCTTGCACAAGGGAGCGAGCGTGTGCACTGACATTGTCAGCGACGGATCGCAATGGCAAGCTGCGTCGCGCCGAACGGTCGGAGCCAAAAACACCGCCATGCATTCCTCGCGCAAGAGTCCCGCTGTTGCCCCCGGCCTGGATCTCGGTGAATTCGTGCGCGGGCTCGCACACGACATTGCCAACCCGCTCAACGCAATGGCGATGAACGCGGAGTTGACGCGGGTATTGCTCGATCGCGGCGACGCGACGGCCGCACGCGAGGCGCTCGAGCGCCTGCTCGCCGACACCGCGCGTTGTGGCCGGCTTGTGCAGAGCTTCCAGCGCTTCGGCGCCGCATTGCAGGCCGGCGCGCGTGACCGCGTGGCGGCGGGCATGCTGTTGCAATCGGCGATCTCGCAGATGCAGGGCGAATTGCCCGACACCGGCATCGAATTCGTGCTCGGCGGCGCCACCGATGCGCAGCTCGACGTGGACACGCACACCTTCGAACGGGCGCTCGCCGGCGTGCTGCGCAATTCGGCCGAGGCCGGAGCGACGACGATCAACATCGGCATCGCCGCCGCCGCCGGCAACGTGCGCATCGATATCGCCGACAACGGCAGCGGCATCGAAGCGCGCTGGCGCGAGCGCATGACCGAACCGTTTTTCACGACGCGCCGCGCGCAGGGCGCCAGTGGCCTTGGGCTGACGCTTGCAGAGGAAATCGTGCGCCGGCATGGCGGCACGCTGCACATCGCGACCACCGAAGGTCACGGCACGATTGTCACGCTCGAACTGCCACAAGCCTGAACGTCGCGCGCAGGATTCGTTGGCACGGCAACTGCTTGCGGCGAAGCATCACCCTAGCGCAATGAAGCCATGCTCACTCGCGACCACATAGACGCAATCCGCCAACGCACCGGCGTATCCACCATCGACGCCATCCACGCGCTGGCGGTCGCCGAAGGCAACGTCCAGCGCGCCATCGGTGATCTGAACGATCACGTACGTTCCGGCAATCGCGCGATCTTCGCGGCCAGCAAGGAAAGCGCGCAACGCATCGCGGCGGCGCTGATCGATGCCGGCGTCTGGTTCGAATGCGAGCTGACCGCGCAGGCGCAATGGCGTTTTTGCGTGGCACTCGGCGCGTATTCGAAACTGCTGGCGCTCAGCAACCAGACGGCAGCCGGCGCAGCGGTCGCCGCCTGAATTTCATTCCTCGAGCAAAGCGCGCAGCGCGCTGCGCAATTCTTCGGTGCGAAACGGTTTTGGCAGGAATGCATCCGGCCGTGCGCCGTCTGCCTCGACACGCGCCCGCGTGTCTGCAGTCGTGCACAGCAGCGGCGTATGCGGATGGCGCCGGCGCAATTGTGCGATCAGCGGCGAGGCCGGCACATTGTCGATCAGATAATCGATGATCGCCGCGACGTAGGGGCCATCGCCGTCGAGTGCCACATCGGCCTGCGCGTGCGTGCAGGCGACAACGGGCTCGTAACCCATATCCTCGAGCATGTAGCGCAAGGCCAGCAGCAGGCTTTCGTCGTCCTCGATCAGCAGGATCTTCTTGCGTTCCATCCGCCGCTCTCGCTCCGCGATGCCGAGAATCCTGCCCGCGGCCGAGCGAGAGAGAGCATCGGCGCGCACCGGCGCGCCGACCTCGCCACGACTCAGATGCGGCCGAGCAGGAACAAGACAAGAATGATGATCAGGATCAGGCCCAGGCCACCGGAAGGATAATAACCCCAGCTGGAACTGTACGGCCAGGTCGGCAGGGCGCCGAGCAGCAGCAGGACGACAACGATCAGCAGAATGGTACCAAGCGACATGATCAGCTCCTTCTTTGTGAATCCGCGATGCGCGGATTTCAGTTCCTTCCGCAAAAAAAACGGCAAGCGTTGTGCCAACGTCAACCGCACCAGAAGCATATTGCGTATTGCGCGATCGGCCGCATCAATTCGTGCGGGTTGCACGAGTCCACTCCTTGTGCACCGCCCGTTCCACGCGCGCACGCGCAACCATCGACAACGCCATGGCGCGTACAGCGGCACCGGCGATCACCGTGGCTGTCCGCAACATCGAGCGCCACCGCGTCGCGACAGCGACACCGGCGATGCCACCGCCGACGACCGCGACGGCAACGCGATGCCGCGACAGGCGCGCGCGCCATACGGCCACACCCTGCGCGAGCGCGTTCGCCAGCCGATCAAGCCGCGCGGCGCGCACGCGCAGACGCTCATCCAGCGCTGCTGGCACTATCAGTTTCATGCAAGCGCTGCATCAATTCGCGCAGTGCGCGGCGACTGCGCGGCAGGCTCAGGTTGTGCCACCACGAGCGCATTGCCAGGAGCAGCGCCAACAGCACCAGCGAGTTCAGCAGCAGCGTCAGCGCCACAGCGCTGGCCCAGTCATGCACCCAGCGATTCAACAATATGGCTGCCAGGACGTTGCCGGCGGCGACGATGCCG
>Ga0105239_10004086_pt1 | contig 17556 bp, 20 predicted proteins | sample KBSC44metaG_FD_92761 | JGI IMG/M metagenome (GOLD analysis project Ga0105239, IMG submission 92761) | Corn rhizosphere microbial communities from Kellogg Biological Station, Michigan, USA - KBS C4-4 metaG | ecosystem: Host-associated > Plants > Roots > Rhizosphere > Soil | place: Michigan, USA...
AGAGTGAGAGAGTGAGAGAGTGAGAGAGTGAGAGAGTGAGAGAGTGAGAGAGTGAGAGAGTGAGAGAGTGAGAGAGTGAGAGAGTGAGAGAGTGAGAGAGTGAGAGAGTGAGAGAGATGCTGATAGTGAATTGATGGATATATGGTTTATCACGGGCGCCGATCTTCTGCAATCACCTCTATGCCAAGGTTCTTTCCCACTCGGCCACAAGCCGCCATGAATTCAATTGGACACAATGACATCCTATATTCTTCAGATTGACCCCAAAATGAGACGATTACCCGCCGCGTATTCAGGAGCGACATTTGTGCACATATGTCGTGCTTTGTAATACCAGACGAGGAAGCTCCACATATTGAAGTTACCCATTTGCCCAACTCCACGACTAGGGCCGACCGAGGCAGCCAAGCCGACCTTGGTTTCTGGTGAATATATCGGCACCCTATTTCCAGCCAAGTAATGGCCAATTGCTGTTGCAAGGTAGCGTATCTGCGGCTCTCTTATAGTAGCCGCATAGCAGTCAGCATTCGCTGCGTCTCCGGCGAGGAAAACATTGTCGTAGCCTGGCGCACGAAGAGAATCCGTCACTTTAAGCCGCCCGTTTGGCTCACGCAGGGAGGCGGGCGCAAAGGATGTGTTGTACGTCACACCCCACGTCGGCACGAATAAATCTGCTTCGAGTATCTCCTGGCTGCCATCGGCCTTGACCAATGTGAGAACCTGTCCCCCTGCGTTGTCGGTAGAATCTGTGACTTTGGCATTCCCGATGATTTTGACGTTCAGTTTTTCGAGCTCCCTCTTGGCTGCCTGTCGTGTTGCCTCCAAGTTTTTGGATTCCAGAGGCATTGGCTCGGTGATGACCAGGGTTATTGTCTTCTTCCCTGTCTTCCCGTACTCGTGCCCAAGCTCCCCGGCAAACTCGACTCCGGTGGGACCTCCTCCTGCTACGACTATTGATTTAGCCTTCTCCACCTGGTTTCGAAGTTTGATGAGTGAGTCGTGGGTTTGCTGTGAGGTACCAACCAGCTTCCAGGGCATGCTGTTGGCATAATCGCTGCCAGTGGCAACGATGATAGTATGGTAGTTTAGCGTCCTGGTCTGTCCATCGCTCAGGGTTACAGCAACGAAGGTCTCCATAGGATCCCAGCTTTCGACCGTACCGAGCACAAATTCGAATCGTTTATCCCGATACTTCGCAAAAGCCTTCGGAATGGAGAAGAATATCTGGCCGTCGGTAAACTGTCCGGGCACAGCCGCCCGGGGAGTTCCTATGTTCCAGTAGAATTCGTCGGATCTTGAGACAAGGATGACCTTCAGGTCATGTTTCTCGGCATAGTGTTTAAGAACGTAATGAGCAAGAGGGAGACCCGTCAGGCCTGCGCCCAGGATCAAGAAGGACTTGGGCATTGGATAGGTAGCAATGATAGCATAGGTTGATATATAAGGTAGAAGCCCGGAGCATCCTGAGAATTGGGAAGAAGAGGGATTTGAGCTGTATTTAATCCTCTCACATGCGCTTCTTTGTATGAGCTGACACAACAATTTAGACCCATCGCCTGCTGGTGTCTTCTAATTATTTGCAAGGCTGGATGCAGTACCATATATGGTAAGGCGCATCGCGAGGTTTCGCCACAGACGGACTAGCGAGGCTCTGGAGACCCCACCTCGCCTATCGGAGACCATCGAGACAATTAGTCCATCTTGGCAAGGCCTAATAATGGCTTTATGTAGACTTCTCCTATTGCACTCAATGCTCCGTCTACATGCGGTCAAACCTGTCGAGCTTTATCTTATAAGAATTGGTCGTGGAATCATAGGAATATATGCTCTGCTATGCAATCAAGAGGAGCATGCCAAACCTGTAGGGCGCGGCGCATCAAGGTAAGTCGCAAGGAACTTCAGTCCACTGCTTGACCTAAAGAGACACAGTGTGATGGAGCGAAGCCAATCTGTCAAAAATGTGTCAGATCACACCGGAATTGTGTAGAAGCGGATGCGGCCAAGCAACAGTTCTTTGCCATCCACATTGAGAATCAATATGCCACGGGAAAGAAAAGACGGCCGAGGGGGCCGCGCTCGAGTCTCGTTCCCATGCATCCCAATTTCGATCTCAAGACCCGTGCACACGCATACTACGTCCAGAATCACTTCCAGGTGTTTCAGGATATGCCCAAAGTTGCCACGTCATGGACTGAATGTCTCCACGAATGGAACGCAGAGGGCAAAAGCCTACCGGTTGTTGACCTAGCCTTCTCATCTCTGGCACTTGCCATATTTGCTCGATTCCAGAATTGTCTGCCCGCCGCGACTGAGGCGTGTAAGTCCTATCTTCGTCTACTTCAACACATGCAGACCTGCATTCTAAACGTCACCAGCGGTGATGCAGATGCGAAGGAGATTGATGCCTACTTATTGGGGGCTCATTTCATGGCCCGATATGAGTCGTTTGTACAAAATTACGGTAATAAAGCAGACCTAGAGTCTCTCAAACAGACCAAGGTGTGGTACCACTTCGACGGCGCAGCGGCAATTCTTAAACTCTGGTATGACAACCGATACCGATACACTCCAACATCAGCCATTAACCAGACAAGAAGAACTTTGATCAAGTCGTGCCTGCTACGTGAGCAACCGCTGCCTCCTTGGCTGTCGGATGGTAGTATATTTGGTGAAATGGGCATCGCACTGGAATTCGATCGTTTGATAATTCGGTCCATCCGTATCCATCATATGTACCTGAAGCTCAAACAAGCGTTGGAAGATGGGGGATCAATCGCCCCTGAATTAGGCAGCCTGATCAACAAATCGCGTCTGCTCCAACAGGCTATCGAAGACTGGTCCACGAGACTTCCGAGTAAATGGGCATACGGTAGGCACACCTTAGCGGAAAGCCGTAACTTTTCGCAAGATCGATTCTACTCCGCAACCATCTTCACCTGCGAAAGACCTAGCTACAGTGCCGTGTGGAACGCATATTACGCCACCCGGCTATTGATCTCTCATACCCGCCTGCGAATACTCGATCTTGCAGCCACACAGCTCGATGGCACGTATCGACAGGAAACACTTGAGTGCCTGAGTCAACTCAACTCGTCGGCTGAGTCCCTCGCATCCTTCATTCCATTCTGTCTCGACCACGTCCGAATACGTTCCGACGGGATGTCAAAAGCAAGCATAGAGATCTCGAATGAACCATTCAAACCCTATCTCGCTAGTCTCGTCGTGTGGCCGATGTCAATTGCCTCGAGTCTCCAAAAGTTGGATCCAGCCCAGCGGCAGTGGTTTCGTTCTGCGCTGTTTCACGTCAGCAGCGCGTCGAGCGAATGCTTGCTTGCATATGCCATGAGTGATTTCTGGGCTCTCCGTTAAGTAATGAGAATCCGTTGGGACTAGATACGAGTTTGTTAATTCAACTTTGGGTACTGGGATTTTTCCCGATAGAAGACAAATGTGGGATGGCAGTGGAGAATCGCACTTATGAAGGGCTCTTCCCGCAAGACCAGAGATTGATATCAAATCCCGCAGCTGTTCGTGATACCTAGGGAACCAAAGAGGCGAGAACCCACTCTCGATAAGCAGCACGACGAACTCAAGTCATGATATTATTTCGTGTGTGTGCCAACTCAGACGAGAGAGAAGAGTGGTCGGATGATGTCAAGTCACAGGCAGCATGTGCAGCCAGCGCCACATGTGTACAGCTTTATTCAAACAGATTGAATGAATTGGTCGCCTATCAGACTTCCATAAGGAAGGAGGGCGACGTGCTCATGTATCCACGAACCAATGATGCTAGGACTGTCTATATACTCCGTGTAGAATTTCGGTAAGATATCGTACAATGTCAACGCCAGATATATTCCAACGATTGCCGACGCCCAAGTGACGGAAAACCCAAACAAAATTTGCCCAATGTATTCGTATCAGGTCGTGTCTAACCATCCAATCGATGACTTTTCCATGTACGGTCGATGAATCAATCACTGGCGTTGACTAGCATAGTAGGTTGGAGGGGGAGGACCCATCTGCAGGACGTCCCGATCCATCTTGCCGGCCTCGCTGCGCATAACGAAGGCGAAACTGATGGCGCGGAGGGTTTCCCGAGGATCCAAGAGACTCAGCCAGGCCCTAAAACCTAAGAATCCGCCGTAGTAAGCACCAGTGTCGTTGCCGAAGCGGGATTGCTGTTGCTTCATGGGCTGGCCAAGGCCGGATTGGGATTGGTAGCCGGTATAGCCGCCCTCCTCAACGCTACCTGTGCTGGAGTTCGTAGATGCGATGTCGGAGAGGGGCAGTGGTCGGGCTTTCGTCAGGTCGTAGGCCGCCACGTCGTATGCGTAGTGGAAGAAAATCGAGAACGGGACCAGTTCGATGCAAACTATCATTGTTTCGATGCCGAAGTTGACGTCCGCGAATGTGAGTTTGGATGTCTCTTTGAGTGAGTTGGTGCTGCGGAGGATCCAGAAGACGATCTGGAGGGGGAGAGGGAGATGTCAGTCTCCTGGCCGAATAGTAATGGAGGGGGTGGGAAGGGATATGGGTTCAGAAATCGAACATACCTTTTGCACGAATGTGAGGAAGATGATCAGCTTGAAGGCGATGAATTTGGCAAGTGGCTTGTGGTGTTCGAGGTCCTTCTTTAGAGCAGTGTAGAATCTGAGGACCGCAAGGACCGCAATAACAACGGACACGTTGATTATGATAGTGCACTGTACTATATGTAAGCAGACTGTAATTGATTCAACGCGGCTTTCTCAAAAACATACCCAGATATGGGCAAAGTGGATTTTGCTGCTGGTCAAGCAGTACACATTTGCAGCCTGCGTAATGGCTGTGAGGATGGCGACGAGGATAGAGACAATGATATATTGAAATACGGCGAACCATTTTTTCTAATGGAGGGAGTTGGTGTCAGCAATGTGAATTTGGAGAAGAGGTGCGCGATTTCTCATGACAGCTACTCACCCTGTACCATTCTAATCCATCCTGTCGTTGATCTTTGGCTTTGCGGCTCTGAGGTACTTCCAAAGCGGCAAAGAAAACATCTCGAAATTGGGTGCTCGGTGAAACAAACTCGCAGAGAAGGAGGAAGAAGCATCCTAGCGAATATGCTTCGAAGAGCTCGAGCCATGGTGTTAGGTATATGAATGAGTTTGGCACAGCAATCGTAACCCATGAGAGGATCGAGTATAGCGGGATCAGGGAACAGATTTTTAGGATCCTATTGAAAAACATTGAATGTCAGTCACAGGAAACAGGGTGATATGCTATTTTGTCCAGCAGTCGTTGCTACTCACTTGCTTTGCTCGTTGGGTTTGCTATAGTGGGTTGCATGCCTCGCCATGAGGATAAGGATTGATATGGTTGAGAACGCCGCACAAGCACCGGAGAGTATCTCGTTGAACGTGCGAAATGACCATGAATCAAAAATGGGCTCCGCAGCGACTAATTCCAGGTAAGTTTCCATCGATAAGCTAGACTAAGTGAATACATTGGGCGAACATACCCGTATTGAAGTTCGCAGGTGTAGGGCAGGTATTATTGCCGGAGTTATCGTTGAAAAGCCCCATGCTTGAAGCTAATCCTTGGGATTACTGTTTCCTGTAGATGGCCTTGTGTTTGTTGTAGAATTTGAGAGTCAAAAGGGTTGGAGATTCGCACGACGGACGGTATGACAATGTCTCAAAGACTGATGCTGGGATTTCCTACCTTGAACATGTGGGCGCCTACCTATATATGCACAGAGAGACCGTGTCTCTCAAACATTTTAGATACCCTGAAGTCCCCAGGTGTACCATCGATCAGCGAGGCTTGTGAATGCTAAGCAGTGTAGGGCTAGAGTGACGAGTCAATCAATGGTCTACTGCTATGCCAACAATCTGGGGAGCAGCCGTTGAAAGAATTTCCATATTGGGTCAATTGCACGAAGTATGACATAATTAGCTATGGGCAGTTCATGTTTGAGATTTAAGTGGGTTTGAATTTCAATTGAGGACGTTGGACGGGAAAAGTGTCTTTGTGGGCTAAGCAAGCGGAACCAATGCGGGACGGAACATTTGATATTAATAGTAGGATTGTACGTAGTATTCCACAGCCTCGTTTAGCGTCGAAAGCCCTTCCTAAAAGAGGCAAGCTCAACTTTTGAGTTATTATTGAGGAGCTGGAAAATAGTTATTGCGAGGCCGACCGTGAATGAGGTTCAGTTGTCTGACGGGGTATACCTTGCAGCGAACAAGCAGCCAGAGAGCCGAAAGTCCTGTCAGACGATGCTACAAATTCGGTTGCCACTGCTATCTTCGGCCGCGAGGTAGACTTCGTGCCGTCCTCTCAGCCCCGACATGCAAAATCGACCTCGATCCTGTCTATCATGTAAAAGTGACATGAAGAACAAGATACCCATGCGAGTTGCAGCAACAAGGCCCATCAACCCAGCATACACGAATCCAAGGACTAATTATGCCAAATGTGGGCAGGCCATCCCGTGACTGTCACCTCTGTCGCCAACGCAGGGTGAAAGTAAGTACTTCAGCGACGATCCTGCATGTTGTTGATCTACATTGACATGAAGTACTAGTGCGACCTCCTTCGCCCAGAATGCATGAGATGCACTCGCTTTGGCAAAAAATGTCCAGGATATCGGGATGAGTCTCTTGTCTTTCGCATGGAGAACCAGGAGACCTTTGCCCAAAATGCCACTCAAGATCGTCGTCGAAAACGACCTGAAGCTGGTACCCCAGATACGCGCTCCCGCTCAATTTCCCCGCTCTCCGAAGCAAGTACTCCAGTCAGTAAGGTTTCCTCTACAGCTTATAGTTCAATGGACGAAAGCCAAGGTGAAGGTACCTACCTACCAAAGTCCACTATAATATCAGTCTATCGAGGCAACTTTAACCCTTCACCTCCATATGGTCTGGTTGACGACTGGGACCGTCGTCTGTTACCATTCTTTATGAACAAAGTATGCTCTCACGTCGACGGCCAAAAATCTATTGCTTTCATAAGCTTCTTACCAACCATGGTCACCAAAGCAGCGAATTCCAACGAAAACTTGGGTCTGATCCAAGCATGTCGCGCAATCTCCTATGCTTTCATAGTCAATGAATACGGCACTCCAGAGTTGCGATCGCGAAGATCGCTTGCATATGGGGAAGCCCTCAAGACAACTAATGCCGCGCTTAACGACAAAGATTTGAGAGTAAGGGACGAGACTTTGGTCTCTATCTGGCTTTTGAGTGTATATGAGGTAATTTGTTCTGCCATTATTTCACCTTCGAAGTATTTTAACACTGCGTGTTAGTTAATTACTGGCCTAGAACCGGACGGTGAGCGTAGAGGGGCAGCGCTGTGGAATACCCATCTGCGTGGCCTCATTACACTCCTCAAAATCAGGGGGACTGCCCACCTTCGTGGGACTACCGAGCGGAGTGTTTTCTGGCTACTTTACAACAGCATTGTAAGTATGAAAATCGATGGCTCAAATTTGAAATTAAATAAATATAGCAAATTCGGTCATTCATCGCAGGCGTTGAGTGTCCACCTGAGTCACTTGAGTGGTTCCACGACCTATCCAGGGACCTCCCATACGGTGAGCGTTATGTATACCATGTTTCCAGATTTGGATACGATGCCTCCGTCCTATGTGCGAAGATACGTGAGATTGCCGAAAACGATCTTGCAGACGCATCGGAGTCGCCTTCAATGCTCTTGAATTCGGCGGAACACCTTGAGGTTGTGACAGCGGATCTGATGATACCACGGATAACGAACTTAGAGGTCCCTCAATCTGGGAACTCCCAAAGAAAAATCAAGGACCTTGGAACCATAACATTCAGAACATTCTATTGCGCCTACCGTATGAAATTGCACCTCGCCATTTGCCTGCTTCTCACGCGGGCGCAAATCCACGATCTAAGTTCAGAAGTCGTTCAAAGTCGATATCAGAGCCATGTTACCACCATTCAGAGCCTAGCAGACGAAATTCTCGCTGTGAAGCCGATTCTATTCCCTCCTGATCCGGAGGGCCAGCCTTCTCCCGGGCGTCCTATGAAGGAGCCTGTGAACACCAGGTATTGGACAGACGGCCTTCGGGTACTATGGCCTTTCCGACTAGTTGCTGGGAGCCTATTAACACGGAGAGACCAGAAAATGCTTGCGATTGATACTCTTCAGCTCCTTCACAGTTCGCTTGGCTTTCCACGCATCCCGAAGCATCCTCCGCCCTGGATTGGTTGAAGTTGGATATTGTGACGATACTTATACTTTTCACCGAGTATTTTGTCGACGCTTCATACCATCCCATAAGAGTTACTGGGGGGAAGAACAATTCCAAGCGATTATTGTTGAAATTGATCTAACCTGAGTAATGCGTTATCTGAGCTTTGACCATATCCTTAACCCCCAAATGCTCAATGGCGACAAGTGCTTGAACGAAGTTCAATGATGGCAGGCAATAATTCGGAAACGCCACGTTTCCAAAGGCGCTTGGATCCATTCCCACTCTGGGTTAGTAACCTGAGATTGCACTGGGTTTGCTATGAGCCTATTACACCAGATGTAGGTAGGTACTTGGAGTCGAGATCACGCCTATTGCGAACTGGCTGGAGAGGCTAGTGCCATCGGTTTGGGTACAAGATGTACGAGTTACATAGAAGCTTACTGGAGGAGAATGTACTTATCAAGGATATCAAAATCAAAGTTTTGGAGCGCAGATCCAGTTTCAAACTTTTTGAGTGACGTCCTCCCTGAAATAGAAACACACTCCTGGATTCTGGGTCAATGTTATCTTTTGGTGGGGTCAATGGAGTCCAAATAGGATTGCTGTGCCTCCCGCCAAGACAGCTGAGCGGAGCTGAGCTGTTCCCATCGTCCACCCATTCAGATTTTCGCTTGCGCCACATCGCCCCGATACAAAATTTTGATGCTCGGATGCAAGCGAAGACGACGACTTTACGGGCATAGCTAAGGTATCAGCGAGTAATCAAATCATATTATCCACCGGACCATGGACAGCCTTGTCAGGCAATTCCCTGATAGCCAGCCTTCTAGCACTTCACATGCACAAATGTCAATTCCCACAACAGAATTCGGTCTTCTCCTCTTCCGCGACCCTCCGCTCGATAAGACGTTGAACCCGACTCTTCCACTGTGGACCTTCTGTTTCTAGAGGGTGTCATTTTGCCTCGTCTCAGTGCACATGTCACCTAGATAATGCAGGCCTGTTGGTACCTCCGTCCAATAGCCTAGACTTCCGCACTCTGTCGCCTCCACCACGTGCTGAGAAATATCGTTATCAGAGGAGTGCCCGAGTGCGGGTCTTCACTAAGACCGTGTGGCCCAAATTTTCGAATTTTCCATCAGCTCCTTTCTCCTTGATATCCGCACGCCCAAGGCTGAGTCTATGACTCTTCGTTCACCATGAAGAATCATTGTATTTCCAGAATTGCGTTCGATCGCCACACGATGTGCTATCGGTTTCCCTTCTGAATTGGCTGTAAATACATTTTACAGTTCCTAGATTAAAGACAGTCGTTCACTGAAATCCTACCGAAACTACTGACATTTCAGAATTTGGGAGACCCAGGAGGAATCTGGCTCTTCACCGAGACCCCCTCCCTAAATGTCCGACTCGAATACAGATGGCCGTGTCGCCCAGGTTTCTGAAAGCGTGCCAGAAACGCCATCAGAATCCCAACAAGCAGGGATAACATTGAATCCCATGACCAGTGGACTTCGCTCCCTCCGGAGTGGAAAGAACGGCCCCAAGCATTCCCACAAAGTCAAATTTAGTATGGCAGATGGTGAAGGTACCCACGATGAACAACGGCAAACCCGGAGTCGAGATGCAGTGGGAAATCAAATACCAGAGATCAAGGGACCTGCGTCAGAAGATGTGGCAGACCATACTCTGACTCCGCCAGATTGGGAAGGGAGAACACATGCAGCGGCTGCTCATGCACTGTCTCGTGCCAGTCGACTTGCCAACAGGCTGAGTACTGCCGGTGTATCGACAAAGGCAAGCTCTGGATCCACTACCCCTATTTATGCCCCTACGAAAGGCAAGTTTATATCCTCAATCTCTCTACCTTTGTCCGACTCCACCCTGGATGATTCCTACTAACCACTCGAATCCAGATTATGACTCTCCCGACACCTCCCCAAAGGCCAAACCTCTCAAAGACTGGATCGTGAACGTTGATGATATCCCTCTGGCCAATCTTGACAAGGAAAAGCTGCCATACAGCATTCATGATGACACGACTGACGATGATACTGATGCCGATGAGCCAAATCCCCTAAAACGTGACAATGAAAATTTTGAGGAAGCGAGGCGGATATTCCGGACCTTGACCAGTGGTCATAGTCTGTCGAGATTCCAGGAACACTCTAGGTAGGTCGCCCTTCTACGCAATGTTTACTTGACTATAACAACCCAGGCAAATGACATGAAAATTCCAATACACTTCCCAGAAGGCCCCTAACTGACAAGGGTATAGGTCTGGCACGGCGACGCCCGCAATCGATAAACGCCTCCACGACGTAGATTATGTTCCCGCGCCCGACGAGTATCGACCTGGAATTTTTGGTGCCATCCTTTCATCGAAATTAGCCAATCTGCAGCGGAATGGAAATATTCTGCCTTTGCATCATCATCATCATGATTTACCCACTAGGTCTCATAAACCCAATCACAAAGAGCCTCATTCCAGATACCACTCGAGATCAAATTCAGAGACCCTAAACTCCTCGGGTCAATCGTCCGGGCGTGCTACTCCGTCGAAGAGACCAAAGTGGTATGACACAGACTCTCCTTTGACAGGGTCTATGGCGACTTTATTGGCTCAAGCTTCAATTACTTCTACTGCTGCAGCTGCCCCAGGAACTAGTGGATATGTCCCTCGGCCCCATGCGCCGAGGACGAAGTCGTCGAACAGCATGATCGCCACAGCAGTGGACATGATCAAGCACCCTGCCAATGTGAGTCATGCAACAATTGAAATTGTAACTCAGGCCAGTAACTAACGATCCCATTACAAGCACTTCTATGGCAATTCCGAAAAGATCCAGCAAGCAGAAGAAGAACGAGTGATACACGACGTGGCCGAGATAATTGCATGTCGAAAATATCTCAAGAAATTAGCCCGATCTTTGATGGCGGTTGGCGCCCCCTCCCATCGACTTGAAGAGTACATGAAGACATCGGCACGAGCGCTCAATATCGATGGCGACTTCCTCTACCTCCCTGGGTCTATGCTTGTCTCGATCAACGACAAACTCACCATGAGCACAGAGGTGACCCTGGTGAGGGAATCTCAAAGCGTTGACCTTGGAAAATTCAAAGACGTCTTCTGGGTCTACAAATGTGTCATCCATGGCAAATACACTGCTCAAGAAGGTACAGACGAGCTGGAGTCCATCATGAAAAAGCGGCAACGACACAACACCCTATTCCGAATTTTCGCTTATGGCATCGCCGCCGTCGCAGTGGGGCCATTCGCTTTCTCCTCGCGGCCCATCGACTTTGGGCCGAGTTTCATTCTCGGCTGTGTGCTTGGATTCTTACAGCTTGTCGTTGTGACCAGATCGCAGCAGTTTTCTCATGTATTTGAGGTTCTTGCCACGGTAATTATTGCGTTCGTGGCCCGTGGGCTCGGCTCGATATACTATAATGGCACACCCGTCTTCTGCTTCTCGGCAATTGCGCAGAGTAGTATCGCGCTGATCCTGCCAGGTTATACGGTGCTTTGTGCGGCGCTCGAGCTTCAAAGTAAGAACATAGTGGCCGGCTCGGTAAGGATGGTCTATGCTATCATATACTCCCTCTTCCTTGGGTTTGGTATCTTGATTGGGAGTGTTATAATGGGTAAGTCCTTCATTTAACCAGCCAGTATTGATGCCTATGAGATACCTGCTAATTTATCTCCTTGCTAGGCTTAATCTATCCCAACGCCCAAAGCGAAGTGACTTGTGACATTCCCTCGTGGTGGAGCAGCGACCGCCTCGACTACAAGCTAATCTACGTCAAGTTCATCTGGGTACCCATCTTTGCTGTTTGTTTGGCGGTCATAAACCAAGCCAAGTGGCGTCAGGTCCCTGTCATGACGCTGATCGCCTTCGCTGGCTACCAGGCGAATTTCTGGGTTTCCACCCGCATCGCCAACAACATCCAAGTGTCCAACGCAATTGGAGCGTTCGTGATCGGCTGTATGGCGAACCTCTACAGTCGATTCTTCCACGGTCTAGCAGCTGCAGCGATGTTGCCTTCTATTTTTGTTCAAGTGCCAAGTGGTCTGGCGGCCAGCGGGAGCTTGGTAGCGGGCATTACTAGTGCCAACCAGATCAGTGGGAATGCAACGGGAGTCAGTGTTATTAACAACGGTACAGCGGGCTTCCTGAGTGCCCAAGATGGAGCAAGCAATACGAATGTCTACTCCGGTACGATATTCAATGTTGGATATGGCATGGTGCAGGTGGCGATTGGTATTAGTGTCGGTCTGTACTTGAGCGCGCTGGTTGTGTACCCGATTGGAAAGAGGAGGAGTGGCTTGTTTAGCTTTTGAGCGCCTTGTATATATGTAGATGACTAAAGTCAACGACCTTAATGACTTCTAGCGATAACTAGCCTTGTTTTCTAAGTCGTCACGCTCCATATAGTAATATCGTTGAAGCATTTTCCTCACTTGGACGCACGTGACGAACCGGTACATGTGTCACCACAGGCTCAGCCTTATCGCTCTTATCTTTCTCCCACCAGATCTCTAGGCATGCGACCAGGGGGATCGGCCACTTGCTTATCTATGCCATGCTTCCAGGCCTTCGAGGCCCCTGACATCTTCCAATCCCAGCGCTGCGAACTGCCTTGAAGATCGGTACCTTGTAATGCTGCCACGGAAAAGCAGATCGGTTCTGCCACTCGGTTCTGCCCCGACGACGCCACAGCCATCATGGCGACTCCTCGGGACTCGATTGCAGTTTTGGCCATAAACACGAGTACCTGCACGCTTTTTGGGAGTCCAGAGGCTCGAAATCATTTCATCCCCGGCCATGGCTGCGGATGAAGAGCATGCGATCGAGAGGACGCCTCTCCTCCTTCATGACAGAAGGCTCAGTTCTGTGGCCCAGGAGGCCGATGCAGTATCCATCATTTCCTCACGCCTCAGTAAAGAGGAGCAGGCTTTAGGGGAAACCGCCGTAGGCGAACGCCTCCCGTACAATGATTACACGACAATCGACTGGCTGCATGACCTTGTAAGTGCATGGGCAAGCCTGATCAATAGGGCTTCTTTACTAACGGCTTTCCCGCAAGGTCAAAGATTCATATCGCTATCGCGCTTTGCATAGTCGAAAAAGTCTTCGAGACGCGCTTGGTTCGGCGTTTGATTCATGCCAGGGCTGGATCGCAGCGGCGCTCATAGGCACATTGACGGCATGTGTCGCATTTCTCATGGATATTGCCGTGGCCACTGTCAGTGATTGGAAGACTGGGTATTGCAAAACCAATCCCTTCGCCAACAAGGAGGTATGCTGCACGCCTTCCAAGGCGGCGTTCAAGTCATGGGCGGCTGCCAGAGAAACTTGTCCGGAATGGAAGTATTGGACGAATAACTATTGGCATGGTTTCGGCATATATGTCGGATTCGCCCTGCTCTTCGGTATCATCAGTGGGACCGTGACCCTTACGACAAAAAGCGCACTCCCAGCAACAGCGCCAGGCTCAGGAGATAAGAGTCCTTTGCAAACACAGGATAATAACGCGACTAGCGAACTAGATGGCGAGAACCCTACCACCCCAGTCGGCAAATCTATCTACATGGCCGCAGGTAGTGGGATTCCTGAAATAAAAACCATCCTCTCAGGCTTTGTCATCCCACATTTCCTCGATTTCAAGGTTCTGGTCGTCAAGGCCGTCGGCTCCACATTTGCCGTTTCAACTGGCATGTGTCTTGGTAAGGAAGGCCCTTTCGTCCATATATCAACCTGTGTGGCCTACCTTGTTGGCATCAGATTTCCTAAATATCGTGAAAATGGGCGCAAATTGCGGGAGATACTTGCAGCCGGTTGCTCTAGCGGCCTATCTGTTGCATTCGGGGCACCCATCGGAGGTGTGCTCTTTTCGTACGAAGAGATTGCAACTTATTTCCCTCGCAAGGTGCTCTGGAGGGCGTTTATATGCTCATTGTTTGCAGCGATCACTTTAAAGGCACTGAACCCAACAGGCACCGGCAAATTAGTTTTGTTCGAGACCAACTATGGCACCACCTACCAAGCGTATCACTACGCTGTCTTTATTGTGCTGGGCATCGCTGGTGGCATCTTCGGCGGTGTGTTTTGCAAAGCGAATTTTTTCTGGTCGAGGAATTTCCGGAAATACAACGTGATCAAGAACTACCCCGTTTTTGAAGTTTTTTTAGTGGTACTAGCAACGGCTGTCTTGCAGTACCCGAATCCTCTGACTCGAGAGCCCGGCGATATAATCATCAAGAATTTGCTGGTCGACTGTTCGGATGACTCGAGTATGAGCTATGTTTGCGTGCAGGAAGGCCACGGTCCACCAACACCAAGGTACTTGGGATGGCTGCTTTACGGAACCCTTGTCAAGCTCATTTTGACGATAATTACCTTTGGTATTAAAGTCCCTTCTGGAATTATCATTCCAGCCTTAGACGGGGGAGCATTCTTTGGCCGCCTCATTGGCCAGATGCCGTTCCTGGCAGAGACTATCTCGCCTGGGATTTTCGCCATGGTGGGTGCGGGTGCTTTCCTCGCTGGAGTGAGTCGCATGACCATTTCGCTGGCAGTAATCATGTTTGAGCTTACCGGTGAATTGGAGTTCATTGTACCAAACATGATAGGCATCATGATGGCTAAGTGGGTGGCAGACGCGTTGGAAAGCAATGGGGTCTATGACCTTGCCCAAACAGTGCTCGGCCACCCGTTCCTCGACCTCGACCATAGCATGAAGCTTGTGCAGCAAGAAGCTTACCTTGTCGAACAACTGATCCCCCCGGCGCAGACGATGCAGGAGATCACAGTGGATGTCCCGGACAGCGGCCTTGTGCCGCGATCCCTGTTGACAGAGAAATTGCAGCAACTGCGCCGTCGTGGCCTCATGGATGCTGGCTTGGTGTTGATACGAGGGGCGATGCTTCAGGGCTATCTTGCTGAAGGTGAGTTAGAATTTGGGTTGGAAACGGTTGGTCAAAGCTTCCACGAACAGTGCCTCGTGAGGTTGTTGCCTAGTAAAATCAGTTCTGCGATATTGCAACATGATGGCGAATTTGATATGTCACAATTTGTTGATCGCACGCCATTATCCATCTCGGCGAAAGCACCAATGGAGTACGCTGTGGAGATGTTTGGGAAGCTTGGATTGCGCCATCTCTGTGTTACTGAGGATGGCAGTGGTCGGCTGGTGGGTGTTATCATCAAAAAGCGGTTGGTTGTGTGGCTGGAAGGTTTGAAGCATGGATAGTTGACGGTTCCTACCATGGAGTGATTTCAAGCCGTGAACCATAATTGAATGGCATTCAATTTAGCGATGCGCTATGTCGCACTGTAGTGGGTATTCCGGAGGGTGATTACTTCACAGATGTCAGGTGCGTTGTCAGTGCCATTTTGACGATGCCAAGGATGGAAGCAAAGCACACATTCAACTTTATCCTCGAAAGTTTCACGGATGAATATTTACCATATCTCTACGGAGTACGGAGGACTGAATTGCCTGATACATATTGTGCGAGTACTTCTTGTGCGAGAAGTGCTGGTGCTTGTTGTTGCAGCCATGATCGCCACCGTGGATTCTCCACTGTCGTTTCCTTTTCCTTCAAAGCATCTTCATTTAACCTTGTAATGGGCATTTTCTCCTTGCTTCTTCATCCTCTCCATATACCTATTGCGTAGCCGAGCTGCCCTCGCTTTGCAAACGAGCATTTTTCAAATTTTGTGAAGTCAGATGAACCCGTGGGCTAGACTCGCCGGCCAAAAGCACAGGGATGGCGTCCTCGGCCTCAGTCGCCCAGTACTTTGGACACGGGCTTACAACAGCTAAGCCTCGGATGGTGGAGCCTAACTCAACACTGAGGCGGGGCAAACCAAGTTCAGTTTGCCTGAAGTTTTTTTGCTCCACGCGTCAAGGTTTTTTTGTCCAAAGCCTCAAGCTCCTGCTTCTGGCCACGAGCACGGAATCCTTGCAAATCAATGGCCAGGGCCTGCTCCTGGGCTGGGACCTTGCTATCACGAGTAGGTAGTACTTCGGACTACCTACTTCTTCACTTTTTTGTTTGGCTGATAGTGCGTGTATCAGCTGCAGACTGTACTGGATACGTGCCCTGAATCCCGGTCTGTACCTGATCCTGCAACCTCTTTTTCCCTCATCACCTGCTTGCGGCGTTCGGTACGAGTTCTCATTTTGGTTGGGTTGGCTTCGTCGAGGTATCCTTGCAGCTCTTTCCCCTCACGGAGAAATTTCAACTCGCATGTGAACAATTCGCCAACCACGGCCGTCCAATCGAGCACTTGTACACCCGACCTCATACACGAATACTATACCTGCAATTGTCTTCACGAGTCTCTCGGTCTTCCCCTGCAAGACAATCACTGCTTCCTTTGTGTGAAATACGAAGCGTGCATGGGCCTGTCTGCCCTCATCCTCTCGGATTGCGTCTTCCCGAACCACTAAGCCCACTACTCTGAACTGGGAGCAGAGGACTCGGAAAGGCTCCCCACAGCTTGGGTGGTGTTAAGTCAGAGGGGATTTGCATGTGCTGGGCGAAATGATATACCCATAAGTGGCACGATGTCGACAACCAACAGTTCTCGAAGTCGAGCTCGTCGTAGCTCCGGCATTCAAAAGTCGACAACTCCGGCTCTAATGTCGAGTGGCTCTCCATCAAGACGCACGCAGGAAGAACGTCCTCTAGAAGAGAGTAATTCTCTGGCAATTGCTGATCGACCTCACACAACTTACCGTGCTCGAGCTAGCTCCACCTCCAGCCAGACTGTTGCAAGGACACCTGCGAGATCCTTCTACCATCGCTCCTTCCATGGGCAGCTAGATCCTCCCACCTACTCGTCTTCTGCCGGCTTGCGAGATCAGACCGCAGAGCTGGCTGCTTTTGCTCTGTCTGACAACGCCTCCTTCCTGGGGAGCTCCCCACCGAGGTCTGAAGCTGCTTCAGATGACGGTTATATTGATCCCATAGAGGAAGTGTCCGAACCCGTGACTCCAGAAGGCTCGGAGACCGAAACGGGACGAACCGGCGATCCTACTGTGTCAAGACTCACAATGTTGATACACGACTCTGCGGATCAAGAAGAAGAGATTGAAAGTCATCAGGAAACTGGTAAACTGAGCCCGTCACGCTCAAGACCCTCGAATGTATCGGATGCGATACAACCAGATGAACATACAAGTCTTCTCGGTGGAGACCGTAACCAGTCTTTGGACTACGGGGAAGTCCATGACTTGGAACGACAGCATCCGAGGCAGGAGGTATATCGGCAACAATGGAGGAATGCCGTGACCAATACACGATCATGCCTGTACACCATTTCACACCCAAA
>Ga0105239_10004087_pt1 | contig 17547 bp, 17 predicted proteins | sample KBSC44metaG_FD_92761 | JGI IMG/M metagenome (GOLD analysis project Ga0105239, IMG submission 92761) | Corn rhizosphere microbial communities from Kellogg Biological Station, Michigan, USA - KBS C4-4 metaG | ecosystem: Host-associated > Plants > Roots > Rhizosphere > Soil | place: Michigan, USA...
CGAGGACGTGATCAATCCCGCGACTGAGGAAGCGTTCGCGCGTATCTCGATGGGCTCCAAGGCCGATGTCGACAAGGCGGTCGCCGCCGCCAAGAAGGCGTTTCCGTCCTTCTCGCGCACGACCAAGAAGCAGCGCATCGAACTGCTGCAGGCGATCATGGCCGCCTACCAGAAGCATCTCGACGAGATCGCGGAAGCGATCCATACCGAGATGGGTGCGCCGATGTGGCTCGCCAAGGCCGCGCAGGCCCCGGCCGCGCTCGGCCATATCGGCACGACCTTGCAGGCGCTCAACGAGTTCGAGTTCGAGGTCGCGCGCGGCAAGAACCAGATTCGCTATGAGCCCGTAGGCATCTGCGGCCTGATCACGCCGTGGAACTGGCCGATCAACCAGATTGCGGCGAAAGTTGCGCCCGCTTTGGCCGCGGGCTGCACGATGGTGCTCAAACCGTCGGAAGTGGCGCCCCTCAACGGCCTCCTGTTCGCGCAGGTGATGCACGAGGCGGGCGTTCCGGCCGGCGTGTTCAATCTCGTGAACGGCGACGGCCCGACGGTCGGCGAAGCGATGTCGAAGCATCCCGACATCGACATGATGTCGTTCACTGGCTCCACCCGCGCCGGCATCCAGGTGGCGAAGGCCGCCGCCGACACGGTCAAGCGCGTGGCGCAAGAACTCGGCGGCAAGTCGGCAAATATCGTTCTCGAGGGCGCGGACCTGGGTAAGGCCGTGCAGTCCGAACTCGGCAGCCTGTTCACCAACTCGGGCCAGTCGTGCAACGCGCCGACGCGCCTCTTCATCCCGCGCAAGCAGCAGGACGAGATGGCGTCGCTGCTCAAGGCCGCGGTCGAAAAGGCGAAGGTCGGCGACGGCACACCCGGCAGCATGGGTCCCGTGGTCAGCGAAACGCAGTTCAACAAGATCCAGGGCCTCATCCAGAAGGGCATTGACGAAGGCGCGCGTCTGGTCGTCGGCGGCGTCGGCCGGCCGGAAGGTTTGAACCGCGGCTACTATGTGCGCCCCACCGTGTTCGCCGATGTGAAGAACGACATGACGATCGCGCGCGAAGAGATCTTCGGGCCAGTGCTTGCGATGATTCCCTATGACTCGGAAGCGCAAGCGATCGAGATGGCGAACGACTCGCCTTATGGGCTCTCCGGTTACGTGCAGGCCGGTACGATCGAGAAAGCGCGCGAAGTGGCGGCGCAACTCCGCACGGGCAACGTGCATCTGAACGGCGCGCCGGTGGACTTCACCGTGCCGTTCGGCGGCTACAAGCAGTCCGGCAATGGCCGCGAAGGGGGCGGCGAGTTCGGCATCGAGGAATTCCTCGAGACCAAGGCCGTCGTCGGCTACCAGGCGGCGTAAGCCGTTTCGGTCGAATTGCAAGGAGCCGCCGGGGCAACCGGCGGCTCTTTTTTTGTCTTCTTCGTCTGTTGAACTCGGCTGGTGGCGCCCAACATCTTTTCTACGGGTTCCGAGGAGCGCACGCTTGAGCGAATGGAACGATCCGGAGTTCACCCGGCACCCGCTCTACATCGTTGGCAACGTCGTAACGACCATCTGGGAGGTGGTTTTGACGATCCTCTCGATGCTCGCGGGACACTGACGGGTGCAGCTTTGACCGAACGGAACGACGCGAAATTCGCATGGAGCCGCTTCTTCGTCGAAGCGTTCATTGCGATTGTGCTGATATTGAGTGCCTTTCTGCCCTGCTGACCGACGGCTCTTTTGTTTCAGGCCTTAGGCCTGTATCGAAGGGTCATGGACAGTGGTTTCGACATCGGCGGCGGGCGTATTGCCGGACGCGTGCTGAACGCGCCGATGACGGGTGTGACCGACCTGCCGTGCAGGCGGGCGGCGTCGCAGCTCGGTGCACCCTATGTCGCGACCGAGATGGTGGCCTGCGATGCGTTCGCGCGCGGGCGGCCCGACGTCGTTCGCCGTGCCGCGGTGGGCGAAGGTCTGCCGCTGATGGTGATCCAGCTTGTCGGTCGCGAGCCCCAATGGCTGGCAAAGGGCGCTGCGCTCGCCGAAGCGGCCGGCGCCGATATCGTCGATATCAACATGGGCTGTCCCGCCAAGGAAGTGACCGGCGCGCTGTCGGGTTCGGCGCTGATGCGCGATCTCGACCTCGCCGAGCGCCTGATCGCTGCGGCTGTGAACGCCACCTCGCGTCCGGTGACGCTCAAGATGCGGCTGGGCTGGGATCATCTGAGCATCAATGCGCCGGAGCTTGCCATGCGCGCCGAACGCATCGGCGTCAGAGCGATCACCGTGCATGGCCGCACCCGTCAGCAATTCTACAAGGGCGATGCCGACTGGCGCGCGGTCGCCGCCGTGAAATCCGCCGTGCGCATTCCGGTGATCATCAATGGCGATATCGTGGACGTCGCCTCGGCCCGCGTCGCACTCGCACAGTCGGGCGCCGACGCGATCATGATCGGCCGTGGCGCGTATGGCCGGCCGTGGCTCGCACAATCGCTGGATACAGCGCTGAAGACGGGCGGGGATCTGCACGAACCCCATCTCGCACAGCGCCTTGCCATCGTGCTCGACCATCTGGCGGACACGCTTCGCTTCTATGGCGATGCGCTCGGCCTGCGTGTGTTCCGCAAGCATCTGGGCTGGTATGTCGAAAACGCGCCGTGGGGTGACGCGATCACACGGCGCGCGGCAAAATCGGAACTCTGCCGTCTGACATCCGCACGAGAAATCGAGCACCGCCTCGCAGGCCTATGGGATTCGCAAATCGAGAGGCTCGCGGCATGATCGAGAAGCGGCTGGACATTCAGACGAAGGACGGCCGGATGGGCACCTTCATCTGTCATCCCGAGCGCGGCGGGCCGCATCCCGTCATTCTCTTCTTCATGGACGCTCCGGGTATCCGCGAAGAGCTGCGCGACATGGCGCGCCGCCTTGCGAGTGCCGGCTACTACGTGATGCTGCCAAATCTCTTCTACCGCTCTGGCGTCGAGGAGCTCGGCAACTTCATCGGCGAGGCCGGTGCGGCAACGCGCAAGAAGATGTTCGCGCTTATCGAGACCATCAACATCCCGTTGGTGATGGCGGATACCGATGCGCTCATCGCGTTCGCCGAAGCAGACCCGGCCGCATCAAAAGGCGCGATCGGGACGGTCGGCTATTGCATGAGCGGGCAGTACGCGATCAGCGCGGCGGCGCATCGCCCGGACCGGGTCAAGGCGGCTGCGTCTTTCTATGGCGTGCGCTTGAAGACTGACGCGCCAGACAGCCCGCATCTCGCGGCGCGGAAGGCCACGGCCGAGATTTATGTGGCATGGGCCGAGACCGACCACTACGCCCCGCTCGAGGAGCTCGAGCCGTTCCGGCAATCGCTTGCGGGCCTGAATGCCGAAGTCGAACTCTATAAGGGCGCGGAACATGGTTTCGCGTTTCCCCAGCGCCCAGCCTACAACCGCGAAGCGGCGGAACGGCATTGGGAAAGGCTTTTCGCGCTGTTCGACCGCAGACTTGGGCCAGAACGCGTCTGACATTTTGGGAGGATGACATGACGTTGGAAGGTGGATGTTATTGCGGCGCGGTGCGCTATCAGGCCGAAGGCCGGCCGCAGCTCAAGGCGCAGTGCCATTGCCGCGAGTGCCAGTACATCACCGGGGGTGGCCCGAACTTCTTCCTGCTGATGCCGCCCGACGGCTTTCGCTACACCAAAGGCGCGCCGAAACAGTTCACGCGCAGCGATCGAAAACCCGGTCACGCGCGAGTTCTGCGCCGAGTGCGGAACGCATCTGGCAACCCGGCGCCCGGGTCTGCCGTTCGTCATCCTAAAAGCGGGAAGTCTCGATGATCCCGGCCTGTTCGGCACGCCGCAGATGGCGATCTTCACCATCGACAAACAGGATTTCCACATGATCCCGGACGGCGTTCCAAGCTTCGAACGTCTGCCGCCGCAGTAACAGTTCGGCGCAGGTTCAGGAAAGGCGGTCCGCCGCCATGCGTGTGCGCAGCGCGTCGCGATAATTCCGGCTCGCGCGCAGTTCGGTGCCATCGGAGAGGAACACGGTCGCATCGCCGCTGGCCAGCGATTCCACGCGTTGGATGGCGTCGACAGCCACGATGGTTTGACGGTGGATGCGCAGAAAGCGAGCGGGATCAATTCGCGCTTCGAAGCTGCGCGATGTCTCGCGGATGAGATGTGTCGAATTGCCCACGTGAAGCGCTAGGTAATTGCCCTGCGTTTCGATCCAGCCGACCTCGGCGAGGTTCACGATTTCGGTCGCGCTGCGCGATCTGACCGGGACATGAGCGACATAGCCGGATTTTGCGGCAGCCTGCGCCTTGCGCATGCGCAGGTTGCGAATGGCGTGCGCGATCACGGTCAGGACCACAAGACAGAAGAATAGGATTGGCCCATCGACGGCCAATTGAGATGGGATCGCCACAGGAAGCGGGCGACGGTCTTCATTCAGAAAGAGTGCTGCGAGAATTCCCGCGACGACGATCATCGCCGCGGCGAGGGCGGCATCTGCCAGGACGTGGAAAAGGGTGCGGCGCATCACGTCCCCGCCTTCGACGGGGTACCGTCGGACGAGCGCGAACACCCCCAGCGTGGCCGCACTTCCCAGGCACGCCGCGCCAAGAAGCCGGAGGATCTCGTCTCCCACCGGGAGCTGCCCGCCGCTCTCGAAGGCACGCGCGACGTTGCCCGGCTCCAGCACCAGGACGAGCGCCAGCCAGTACGCAAACCCCAAAGCCGCGTCCTGCCAGCCCTCGGCTAGCCGCGGCGTGAACCCTTTTGCCTCCGTCATGCGGGAAGCATTGCCAGCAGAAAAAAGCAGCGTCCAGAGCGGGTTTGTGACGACGCGACAGCGGGCAGGGACGAGTTGTGGCCCCCGCATCTGTTGGTGTTCGCGCCCACCCAACACATTCCAGACGTGGATCACGAGGATGAACGGGATGATGTTGATGTCTTCTGCGGCCGCCGCATTGGCCGCGGTGGCCGTGCCGGAGAATACGGCCCAGGTCGACGCCTACGCGCTGCAGGCCGAGTTATTGTGGGCTGCGGGGCAGGTCGCCGCACTTCTTCTACCGGCATGCCTCCTGTTCACCGGCTGGGGCGCAAAGCTCAGGACCCTGTGCGCGCGCTGGGCCGGCGGCAGCAGCTACCGCACGCTGACCCTGTTCGCGGCGATCTATCTGCTGCTCTCGGGGCTCGTTGTCCTGCCGATCCGCTATTGGCGGGTGATCGTGCTCGAAGGCCAGTTCGGCCAGCCGGTCGAAAGCCTGCCGCAATTTCTGATCAACCACTTCGTGCCGGTCGGCACGCAGATCGTTGTCGCCGCGTTGTTCCTGTGGCTGTTCATGGGACTGATCCGGAAAGCACCGAAAACCTGGTGGCTGTGGAGCGCGCTCGCATCCGTGCCGGTCATCTTCGCGGTGCTGGTGACGTTGCCGGTGTTCGTCGATCCGTTGATGGCGGATTACAAGCCGCTCACCGACAAGGTGCTGCTCGCCAAGATCGAATCCTTCGCGGCACGATGCGGTATCGGCGAGATCCCCGTCTATGTCGGCGGCGATGACGACACGGTGGTGGGGCTGGGGCCGACCAACCGCGTCTTCCTCGAAGACGGCATCGAGAAACACGAAACACCGGAGCAGGTCGAGTTCACCGTCGCGCACGAACTCAAGCACTATGTGATCGGCGACAATTGGAAGGCGCTCGCCATCCTGTTCGCCTTCGCGCTTGTTGGTCTATGGCTGGTCAATCGTTATGGGCGCAAGGCGATCGCACGCTGGCATCGCCGTTTCGGGTTCGAAGAACTGCACGATCCTGCGGCGCTGCCGTTGATCGCGCTCATCCTCTCCCTGTTCTGGCTTTGTGTACTGCCGCTTTTCAACTGGGAGGCACGGCATATCGAGTTGGAGGCCGATCGGTTCGGGCTTGAACTCAGCCACCAGAACCGCGCCGCAGCCGAGCTATTCGCCGGCTGGGCGCACAAGGAGCTGTCGCAAACGCGCTACGATCTGTTCTTCAAACTGTTCCGCCAGACCCACCCGTCGCTGGCCGAGCGCATCGAGTTTGCGAACACCTATCATCCTTGGCGCGATGGCAAGCCGCTTGCTTATGGCGATGTGTGCAAAATGGAAGCGAAGTAAACGCGACTCCTAATCCTTCGCGCGTTCGACGTAGGAGCCGTCTTCAGTCAGGACCACGACACGCACGCCGGGGGTGATGTGGGTCGGCACCATTGTGCGCACGCCATTCGACAGCATTGCGGGTTTAAACGAGCCGGACGCCGTCTGGCCCTTCACCACCGGTTCGGTTTCGGTAATTTCCAGTGTCACGCGCGCCGGCAACTCGATGGAGACCGGCACTGTGTTGAACGTTGCGAGCCGCACCTCCATGCCTTCCTGAAGATACGCCGCCATATCGCCCAGGATGTCGGGGCCGACATGGACCTGATCGAAGGTCTCCGGCTGCATGAACACGTAGTGCTCGCCGTCCTGGTAGAGATAGCTGAAGGTCTGGTATTCGATGAACGCCTTTTCGAGGCTATCGGTGGTCTTGTAGCGCTCGTTGATCTTCACGCCGTCGGAGATGCGGCGCATCTCAAGCTGGGTCACCGGCGTACCTTTGCCGGGATGGATGTTCTCTGCCGTCAGCACGATATAGAGCTTGCCGTCCTTCTCGATGACGTTTCCCTTGCGGACGTTGCTGGCAATAACCGAAACCACACGACACCTCTGGATGTTTGGCGCAAACGGGCGCGCCCCGAAAAGCGGTGGCGGGTCATAGCAGCCGACGCGCCCCCGGCCAAGGGGCGCGGATCAGCCGGCCAAGAGGCATTCTGTCAGGGCATGGGGCGCGGAAAAGAAGGGCGAATGGTCGGTTTCCAGGGTGAAGACACGGCGGCAAGGCTGTGCGGCGTGCATCCGCCTCTGGCGCGCGATCGAGATGGCGCGATCCTGCGTACATTCGACGTAATCGCGCGGGACGCGACCGAAATTCTCAGGCGTGATCTGCATCGGCGTCTGGAACCCGGCTACGGCTTCCGGAACCAGCAGCTGGCGCGCGAGCACGACGTCTTCGTCGCCGCAGTTTGCATAAAAGGCCTCGCGATAGATCGCAGGATCGGCGGTCGCGGTCTTGCCGTCGGGCGCGAACACGACTTTTCCGTTGAGCGCGCTGTCGTCGTCCGCCGCTGCCTCGAGGGTCGATTGTCCGTTTTGCAACAGGAACGCCGCGACATAGACGAGGCGCGAGACCTTCGCGGCGTATCGCTCCGCGGTCTGGGTAATGACGGCACCGCCATAGGAATGGCCGGCGAGGATGACGGACTCCTTTGCCGCATCGATACATCCGCCGATTTTGGCAACGATGGCATCCATCGTGACCTCTTCGATGGGCGTGCGGTCGGTTCCGTGTCCCGGCATATCCGGTGCGAAGACCGTATGGCCGGCGGCCTCCAGCCGTGCCGCGATCCTGTACCAGCACCAGCCGCCATGCCATGCACCGTGAACCAGAACGAACGTACTCATCTTTCCCCGCCCTCCATAAGCCGCGCTAGAATGCTCCGATGAATAGCAAAATGCCAAATTGGTGGAAGCCGGACGTGCACGCAGACCGGCGGCCCACGCTGGTTCAGCGCGGACGCATCAAGACCGCCGCACGGGCGTGGTTCGAGGTACGAGACTTCACCGAGGTCGAATGTGGTGCACTTGTCGTCTCTCCTGGTAACGAGGCGCATTTGCATGCCTTCGAAACCTATGCGGTGGAGACCGGTGGTGCACGGCACCGGCGTTATCTTCACACCTCGCCGGAGTTCGCGTCCAAGAAGCTGCTGGCGGCGGGCGAGACGCGCATCTTCGATTTCGCCCGCGTCTTCCGCAATCGCGAGCGCGGTGCGCTGCACGCACCGGAGTTCACGATGCTCGAATGGTATCGCGCTAACGAAGCCTACGATGAGGTTATTGCCGACACTGTCGCACTCCTGCGCCTCGCGGCGGATACGACCGGAATGAAGGAATTCTCGTTCCGCGGCCACACCTGCGATCCCCACGCCGAAGCCGAACGGCTCACCGTGGCGGACGCCTTCACGCACCATGGCGGCGTGGATTTACTTGCAACGCTGTCTGAGCGCGGCGAGGGGAACCGCGATATCCTCGCGACCAAGGCGCGGCGCGCGGGATTCGATGTCGCGGAGAACGACAACTGGGCCGACATCTTCTCGAAGATATTGGTCGCGCGCGTCGAACCGAACCTCGGCATCGAACGTCCAACGATCCTCTGCGAATACCCACGCGTTGAGGCGGCGCTGGCCAGAGCGTCTGCGCGCGACCCGCGCGTCGCCGAACGCTTCGAGCTTTATGTCTGCGGCGTGGAAATCGCCAATGGCTTCGGCGAACTCACCGATCCGGTCGAACAGCGCGCCCGCTTCGAGGCGGAAATGAACGAGAAGCAGCGTATCTATGGCGAGCTCTATCCGATCGACGAGGATTTCCTGGCCGCGCTTTCGCACATGCCGCCGGCTTCGGGCGTGGCACTCGGCTTCGACCGCCTCGTCATGCTGGCGACGGGGGCGCGCAGGATCGACGACGTTCTCTGGACCCCTTCACCAGAGTAGCGGAATCATGGATGGCCAGCGATCCACCATTCTCCATGGTCGGATCGCGTAAGGTAGAACTCGTTGTTGCGAGATTTGGCGTTCAAGTAGGTATGCATATAGGTATTGACCGCCAGAGGCCCCGTTGACACCGGGCCGAACAGCACGCGCTTGACCTTGAGAGATATTCGGAATTCTCCATCAAACGACATGTAGCCGTCTTCCGCGTCCACATGGCCCAGATAAAGCTGATCCAGAATGTCGGCCACGACGCCAGCCTCGGCTCGGCTGCGGTCGCCGAAGGAAAAGCTGGGCAGGTTTGCCTTTCGCTCGCGCGCAGGAAGAGCGGTGGATGACAACAAAACCAAAAGCGCGATGCTCAAATTCAATAGCGTTTTGTGGTTGATCATCCGAACAGCACCCGCTCAACATCGACACCGAAAGAAGTATAACAGAGGGCGAGTCTACATCCGCGCCGGTGCTGCGTACTTGCCCTTGAAGAACGCGCTGACCTTGTGGCGGGTCTGTTCCCACCAGACGACGCGCCCGTTGGTGACCCAGTTGAGCTGGATCACCTTGCGCGGGCCCTCGAACGGCTCGAAGCCGTGCCAGGCGTTGGGCTGATTCTTGAACACCAGCAGCGTGCCTTCGTCCGGCGGCACTTCGGCGACGACGTCGTTCAGGTTGTCCGGCGAACGCAGGAGGCGCAGGCGGCCGACAGGGCTCTCCCACTTGCCGTTCATGTAGATCAGCACGGTGATGAGTTTGGTGATGCTGTCGGTATGGATCTGGCCGTCGCGGGCGCTCGACTGGCCGCGCACCGTGACCATGGTCGGGCGCTCTGAGAGATCGATGTCGAACTTGTCGGCAACGGCCTGCGTGAATTCAGGTCCGCGGATCGCGTCCATGAACGCCTGGAATGCGGGTCCGTAATGCAGCGTCGGCAGCGGAAAGCTTCCCGGATGCGTAACCGCCGGGAAATCATGCTCGATGGCGGGGATCGCTTCGGCCTTCACGAAGCCCGGCACCATCAGCCAAGGGAACGGCTCGCGCGACAGCGTCGCGTTGCGAACGGCGTCGACGTCGATGGGAAGGGATCCCGTCATTCCGTCTAGCGATACCCGGCGTTGACGTCGGCGAGTGCGGCGCTGCCGGGGCAGAGGTCCTTTTCGCCAAGGCGGTTGAGCGGTGTCGTGACCGTCTTTAGATGGGTATGCAGATCCTCGGGCTCGGGATCGACATAGAGCAGGCCCGTGACCACCTCGCCCGCCGCCTGGCGCTCCTGGATGTGGGCGAGGGCCGCGGACCGGTCGGTCGGATCGTAGTTGGGATGCAGCTTGGCGAGCTTGATGTACGAGCCGTCATGCTGCTTCACGATTTCGGTCGTGCCAGGCTCGAAATCCACCTTGATCTCGCTACGCGCCGGAATCACGTCGATGCGGTTCATGGCGTCGTTGTGCTCGCGCACATAGTCGAAGCTCTTGGTGGAGCCCGCGTGGTTGTTGAACTGCACGCAGGGGCTGATGACGTCGAGGATCGCGGATCCCTGATGGGCGAGTCCGGCTTTGATGAGCGGCACGAGCTGGTGCTTGTCGCCCGAGAAGCTGCGCGCGACAAAAGTCGCGCCGAGAACCAGCGCCATCGACACGAGATCGATCGGCGAATCCGCGTTCGTGCCGCCCGCCTTCGATTTCGAGCCCTTGTCGGCGGTGGCGGAGAACTGGCCCTTGGTCAGGCCGTAAACGCCGTTGTTCTCGCAGATATAGAGCATGTTCACGCCGCGCCGCACGCAATGGGCGAACTGGCCAAGGCCGATGGAGGCGCTGTCGCCGTCGCCCGAGACGCCGAGATAGATGAGATCGCGGTTGGCGAGATTGGCGCCGGTCAGCACGCTCGGCATGCGGCCATGCACGGAGTTGAAGCCGTGGCTCTGTCCGAGCAAATAGTCCGGCGTCTTGGAGGAGCAGCCGATCCCTGACAGCTTCGCCACGCGATGCGGCTCGAGATCGAGCTCGAAGCAGGCCTGGATCAGCGCGGCGCTGATGGAGTCGTGCCCGCAGCCGGCGCAAAGTGTCGAGATGCGTCCCTCATAGTCACGGTGCGTGAAGCCCAACTTGTTCTTCGCAAGGCCCGGGTGATGCAGCTTCGGTTTGGCGATGTAAGTCATGATGTTGCCTCGAATGCGTAGCCGAATTCGTCGATATCGTCCGCGTAGCGACGGGCGACGAAGTCGCGGCTCCACGCGTCGTAATAGCCGGTATAGGTGCCGTGCCCGGACGTGTTCTTTCGTGGTAGTACGGCGCGGATATCGAGGCTCGCGCAGACGCGCGAGAAATCGCTTTCCAACGTCTCGAAACGGCCGACGAAATCGGCGCCGCGCAAGTATCCGCGTTGCGGCTGCAGGGCATAAAGGCGGTCGAGCCAGCCGGCACCGCGATCCATCAGGCGCAGCAGTTGCACGAAATCGAGCCCCTGCATCTCCGGTACCGTCGGGCGCAGCCTCTCGCGGGCGTAAGCATGGAACGAAACGAGCCGGTCCCACGGATTGCGCACGAACGCGAACTTGTAATAGCCGCCAAGGCGCGGCTCGCGTGTGAGCAGCGCGGGTAACGTTTCGTGGGTGGTGTTGGGATGCGCTGCCTTCTGGCCGTCGGCATACGGCTCGAGCGCCGCGCGGACGGAAATACCGGCCGTTTTTGGAATGTGCACGAAGACGAATTTCCGGCTGTCGGAAACGATCATTCGGCGGCTTCCTTGCGGGTGACGGTCAGGCGATCGGCGATGGCGCGGTGGATGAAGCGTGCGGTGATCGGCGTGCCATCGTAGTGCAGGATGGAAATGAACCGCGCCGGATCGACCGCGCATTCGTTGACGATCAGTTTCATCATCTGCGCGTCGCGGTTCTGCTCGATCAGGAACACCTGCTCGTGCGCGTTGATGAAATCGACGACCTCTTCCGCAAATGGAAACGCGCGGATGCGCAGCGTGTCGAGGTGCAGGCCTTCGTTCGACAGGCTCGCAAAGGCCTCGTCCATCGCCACCGAGGTCGAGCCGTAATAGATCACGCCGTACTTCGCCTTTTCCCTGGCGTTGCGGCGCACAGGCGCGGGGACCATCGACTTCGCCGTCTCGAATTTCCGCAGCAGCCGCAGCATCACGCCCGTGTAGTCGTCGCCTTCCTCGCTGTAGCGCGCATAGGCGTCGTGGCTCGAGCCGCGGGTGAAATACGCGCCCTTGGTCGCATGTGTGCCCGGCAGCGTACGATAGGGGACCGCATCGCCGTCCACGTCGAGATAGCGCGCAAAGGACTTGCCGGCCTCGAGTTCCTCAGCGGTGAGAACTTTGCCGCGGTCGTAAGCGCGCGTGTCGTCCCACGCGAGCGGCTGGCACAGCCAGTCATTCATGCCGATGTCGAGGTCCATCATCACGAAGATCGGCGTTTGCAGCCGCTCGGCAAGATCGAAGGCCTGCGCCGAGAATTCGAAAGATTCGTGCGGGTCCTCGGGGAAGATCATCACATGCTTGGTGTCGCCATGACTCGCATAGGCGGCGAGCAGCAGGTCGGATTGCTGCGTGCGTGTCGGCATGCCGGTAGACGGTCCGCCACGCTGGATATCGAAAATCACGGCAGGAATCTCGGCGTAATACGCAAAGCCGAAAAACTCCTGCATCAGCGAGATGCCGGGGCCCGAGGTCGCGGTGAAACTGCGCGCGCCGTTCCAGCCTGCGCCCAGCACCATGCCGATGGCTGCGATCTCGTCTTCGGCCTGCACGATCGCGAACTTGTTCTGTCCCGTCACCGGATCGACCCGGAACTTCCGGCAATGCGCGGTGAAGGCCTCGGCAAGCGAGGTCGACGGCGTGATCGGATACCAGGCGCAGACCGTGGCGCCGCCATAGACGGCACCAAGACCGGCGGCGTCATTGCCGGCGAGGAAGATCTTGTCGCCGACCTTGTCCGAATGCGTGACCTTGAGCCCGCAGGCGTCTTTCAGGTTCTTTTCGACGTAATCGTGGCCGAGGCGCAGCGCCGTCCCGTTCAGATTGATGAGCTTGGTTTTGCCCTTGAACTGCTTGACCAGAAGCTCGTCGATTACCTTGAGGTCGAGCCCGAGCAGCGAGGCCAGCGCGCCGACATAGACGATGTTCTTCAGCAGTTGCCGCTCGCGCGGAATCGTCCCTTCCATCGAATTCGCAAGCTGGGTGAAGGGCACGCCCAGAACGGTGACATCGCTGCGCAGCTTCTGGCCGGTGAGTGGCTTGGTCGAGTCGTAGAGCATGTAGCCGCCGCTCTCGACCTCGGCGATATCCTTGTTCCAGGTCTGCGGGTTCATCAGCACGGCGAGATCGACACCGCCGCGGCGGCCGAGCCAGCCTTCACCCGACACGCGCACCTCGTACCAGGTTGGCAGGCCCTGGATGTTCGAGGGAAAGATATTGCGGGTCGCCACCGGCACGCCCATGCGCATCACCGAACGGGCGAAGAGCTCGTTGGCGGAGGCGGAGCCAGAACCGTTGACGTTGGCGAATTTGACGACGAAATCGTTGGTGGAAGTGATCTGTTTCATCGTCCGCAGGCCTGCGCCGTCTCCAGATAGAATTTCTGCATGTCCCAGGCGCCGGTCGGGCAGCGTTCGGCGCATAATCCGCAGTGCAGGCAGACGTCCTCGTCCTTCACCATCACGCGTCCGGTCTTCAGCACGTCCGACAGGTAAAGGTCTTGCGTCCTGTTGGTCGCCGGCGCGGTCAAATGCGTGCGCAGCACATCCTCGGGATCGTTCGGCGTGAAGGTGATGCAGTCGACCGGACAGATGTCCACGCAGGCATCGCATTCGATGCAGAGGTTCTTCTCGAACACCGTCTCGATGTCGCAATTGAGGCAGCGCTGTGCCTCCTTGAAGCCGAGCTCCTTGGTGAAGCCGAGCTCCACTTCCATGTTCACGTCGCGCAAAGTCAGTTCGCTCGGCGCGTGCGGAACCTTGAAGCGCAGGTCCAGCGACACGTCGTTGTCGTAGGACCATTCGTGAATGCCCATCTTCTGGCTAGCCAGTGTGTGCGGATCGGCGGGCCGATCCTTCACGTCATGGCCGTTACACACCAGATCGATGGAGACCGCGGCTGCGTGTCCATGCGCCACCGCCCAGATGATGTTTTTCGGTCCAAACGCCGCGTCGCCGCCGAAGAAGACCTTCGGGTTGGTCGACTGATAGGTGACCGTATCGACAACCGGCATGTCCCATTTGTCGAATTCGAGAGCGATGTCGCGCTCGATCCAGGGGAAAGCATTTTCCTGCCCTACGGCGACCAGCACGTCGTCGCATTCGATGTGCACATCCGGCTCGCCGGTCGGCACAAGATTGCGGCGGCCCTTGGCGTCGTGCTCGGCCTTGACCTTCTCGAAGGTGACACCGGTGAGCTTGCCGGCCTTGTGCGTGAATTCCTTCGGCACCAGGAAGTTCAGGATGGGAATGCCTTCGCCCATGGCATCCTCTTTCTCCCACGGCGAGGCCTTCATTTCTTCGAAGCCTGAGCGAACCACGACCTTGACGTCCTCGCCGCCGAGACGGCGCGAGGTGCGGCAGCAATCCATCGCGGTGTTGCCACCGCCAAGCACGATCACGCGCTTGCCGATGCTGGTTGTATGACCGAACGATACCGACGACAGCCAGTCGATGCCGATATGGATGTTCGCGGCAGCTTCCTTGCGACCCGGGATTTCCAACTCGCGTCCGCGTGGCGCGCCGCAGCCGACGAAGATCGCGTCATAATTCTGGTCGAGCACCGATTTCAGGCTGGTGATCTTTTCGCCGAACTTCGTCTCGGGCTCGAGGCCCAGGATGTAGCCGCACTCCTCGTCGAGCACGGTTTCCGGAAGACGGAATTTCGGGATCTGCGTCCGCATCATGCCGCCCGCGAACGGATCCTGGTCGTAGATCGTGACGTGATAGCCGAGCGGCAACAGATCGCGCGCCACGGTCAGCGATGCCGGCCCCGCACCGATCAGCGCGATGCGCTTGCCGTTTTTTGTCGCGGCGGGCTTGGGCAGGCGATCGCGGATGTCGTCCTTGGAGTCCGCCGCGACGCGCTTCAGGCGGCAGATCGCAACCGGCTGCTCCTCGACGCGCCCGCGCCGGCAGGCCGGCTCGCAGGGACGGTCGCAAGTGCGCCCGAGCACACCGGGAAACACATTGGACTTCCAGTTGATCATGTAGGCGTCGGAATAACGCCCCGCCGCGATCAGACGAATATATTCCGGCACCGGCGTGTGGGCGGGGCAGGCCCACTGGCAGTCCACCACCTTGTGGAAGTAGTTGGGATCGCTGGTATCGGTCGGCGGCAGGCCGGGGCGGCGCACGGGTTGTTGTGGGCGGCCTTCAACGGCAATCGAACTCATCGTGGATGTTTGAACTCCCGAGCGTACGCGTTCTTCGTGGGTGACAGCCCGTCATGCGCGTGAGGCGCGCCTTATACAGGCGAATCACCGGCATTTCCCCTCTTTTCTGATATTAAGCCCTGAGCGCTGGCATGCAACGCAAAGCGTGTCACGGTATGTGTCAGAAATAAACGGGATAAGCGCCTGATTTAACTATGGTATCCCCCGTCTTGCCGCTCTCATTTCCCTTGTCAGGATAAGGTTATGGACCTTTCACTTTCCCCCGAGCAGCAGGCCATCGCCGACAATGTGGGACGGATCTGCGCCCGGTTCGGCGACGATTACTGGACGGAATGCGATTCCGAGGCGCGCTTTCCGGAGGAATTCTACCGCGCCATCGCGGAGGCGGGGTTTCTCGGTATCTGCATGCCCGTCGAACTGGGCGGCGCGGGGCTGGGTGTCGTCGATGCCGCGATCATGATGCACGCGGTGGGACAAGGCGGCGGCGGATACGCGGCGGCATCCTCGATCCATCTCAACATCTTCGGCCCGCATGCCATCGTCGTGCATGGCACCGAGGAACAGAAGCAGCGCATGCTCACCCCGCTTATCAAGGGCGAGCAGAAGGCATGCTTCGGCGTCACCGAACCGAATGCGGGGCTCGACACGACCAGCATCGAGACCTTCGCGCACCGCACCAATGACGGCTATATCGTCCGTGGACGGAAGATATGGACGACGACCGCGCAGGAGGCCGACAAGATCCTGCTGCTGACGCGCACGGAGAAGAAGGAAGACGGCAAGAAGCCGACCGACGGAATGACCCTGTTCTACACCACGCTCGACCGCGCGAAGGTCGAGGTGCGCCGCATCCCGAAGATGGGTCGTGCCGCGGTGGATTCGAACGCGGTGTTCATCGACGATTTGTTCGTGCCCGATGAAGATCGTATCGGCGAAGAAGGCAAAGGCTTTCGCTATCTGCTCGACAGTCTTAATCCCGAGCGCATCCTGATCGGATCGGAGGCCATCGGTCTTGGCCGCGATGCGCTGAACCGTGCTGCGGGTTATGCGCGCGAACGCAAGGTGTTCGGCCGCGCCATCGGACAGAACCAGGGCATCCAGCATCCGCTCGCCGAAGCTTGGGCCTATCTCGAAAGCGCGTGGTGGATGTGCCTGCGTGCCGCGTCGCTGTACGACGCGAAACAACCCTGCGGCGCCGAAGCCAACGCCGCGAAGCTGCTCGGCGCGCGCGCCGCGTTCGATGCCTGCAAGAAGGCAGTGATGACGCATGGCGGCATGGGCTACGCGAAGGAATACCAGGTCGAACGCCTGTTCCGCGAAAGCATGCTGCCAATGCTGGCACCGGTGACGGAGCAACTGATCTTGTCGTTTATAGGCGAGAATGTTCTCGATCTGCCGAAGTCGTATTGAGGGGCAATATGATCAAAGTCCTGATGGAGCGTGACCTGCCGGCGAGCTTTGACGTCACCGATGACGCGCAGGCCGCCTGGCATGCGCGGATCGCGGTCGATGCCGTGGCGGCGTCCGGTGGCAGGATGCACTGGCTCTGTACCTATGCGACCGATGATCGCAAGCTGTTCGGTCTCGTGGTCGTCGAGGATGAGAGAGTCATCGATGACTATGTGAAGAAGGCCGGTATTTCGGGTGGCGTGAAGGTCCATCGCGTGCTGCGCGTGCTCGATCCCTCGCTGGCAGCGGCGAAAGCGTGAGTCCTTCGCCAACAGGTCACCGAACAGTACGATGCTGCCATTCCCAAAAGACATCATTCGCCGCCTTCTCGACCGGGCACGCGAAGGCTAAAAGCACCCATGGCTCCCCCGGTTCTGGAAACACAGCGCCTCATCCTCCGCGCCCCCGCGCTCGCGGATTTTCCGTTCTTTGCCGTACAGCGCGCTGATCCCGCGGTGATGAAATTCCTCGGCAAAGGCGATCTCTTGAGCGAGGAGGAAGCGTGGTTGCGCTTCCAGAGCATGCTCGGCCATTGGACGCTGATGGGCTACGGCACATGGGCCGTCGAGGAAAAATCCAACGGCGGTTACGTCGGCAGCATCGGCTTCACGAACAAGATGCGGCCCAAGGAACATCCCGCGAGCGGCGCGCCGGAGATGGGCTGGTCGCTGGGCGCCGCAGCGCATGGCAAGGGCTATGCGACTGAGGGCGTTGCCGCGGCGCTCGCATGGGGCCGCGAATTCTTTGGTGCAGGCGCGCGCACCGTCTGCGTGATCTCCACCGATAACGAAGCTTCGTTACGCGTCGCTGAGAAGAGCGGCTTTCGTCAATTCGCCACGGCCACGCGCTATGGTCTCGGCCGTCTTGTCTTTGAACGGGAGCTGTAAGTGGACATTCCAACGATCGAGACCGAGCGTCTCATTCTGCGCGGTCATGCGCCGGAGGACTTTCCGGCCTTTGCCGCGATGTGGGCCGATCCGGTCGTCACGCGCTTCATCGGTGGCGCGCCGCTCTCCGAAGAGGACGCTTGGGCGAAATATCTGCGTGTCGCGGGCCACTGGGCGCTGCTCGGCTATGGGTTCTGGTCCATCGTGGAAAAGGCCAGCGGTCAACGGGTCGGCGAA
>Ga0105239_10004088_pt1 | contig 17547 bp, 9 predicted proteins | sample KBSC44metaG_FD_92761 | JGI IMG/M metagenome (GOLD analysis project Ga0105239, IMG submission 92761) | Corn rhizosphere microbial communities from Kellogg Biological Station, Michigan, USA - KBS C4-4 metaG | ecosystem: Host-associated > Plants > Roots > Rhizosphere > Soil | place: Michigan, USA...
AAGCATTTCCAGCAGCAAAGAGATAATAGCGGTTTGGAAGTACAACCTCAGATAGAAGTTATGAATCTGGTAGGTTCATCTACCTCCATATTCAATTGGCCGGTTTTTTAAATATAGGTATTCCCACAGAAATACCTGTTGGCATCATCACGATGCCAACAGGTGTATAAAACCTAGTCTATTTATCCAATCCACCCCTTCGGGTAGCTTTAACCTGCACAGGCCATTTAATGCCTTCTGTTTTTGTGGTAGAGGTTTTAGCCGGATCCTCGCTGGCCATATAGGCCATAATTGCGGCCAGGATAGCGTTATTCTTCAAGTCGTCAAACACCACTTTATCATAAGTATCCCGGTTGGTGTGCCAGGTGTAGGAACCGTAAGACCAATTCAATGAGCTTAACGAAAAGCCAGGTGCGCCGACAGCCACAAACGAGGCAAAATCAGATCCACCACCTCCAGGCTGACCCGGGAAGTTTGTTTTGATGCGATTTTTAATAGTATCCGGCACGGCTTCCAGCCAACGACTTAAATAGTCCTTAGCATCGGCAAAGCCTTGTCCAGATAGATTTACAACCCTCCCGGTTCCATTGTCCTGGTTAAACAGGGCTTGTAGATTTTGTACAATTTCGGGATGATCTTCCACAAATGCGCGTGAACCATTCAAGCCTTCTTCTTCGCTACCCCAGTGCCCAACCAATATGGTACGTTTGGGGCGAGGATAATATTTTTTGAGTAAGCGCATCGCCTCCATCATGGTCAACGTTCCGGTTCCATTATCTGTAGCGCCGGTACCGCCATCCCAGGAATCAAAATGGGCGGATAACATTACATATTCATTAGGTTTTTCGCTGCCTTTTATTTCGGCAATGGTATTAAAAGTGGGTACTACACCCAGCTCTTTTGATTCGGTGTGCATACTGATCACCGGTTTGCCGCCCGATTCACTTAGCCTATACAACATACCATAATCTTCCAGCGCGATATCAACCGTAGGGACTATTTTGGTATAAGCGCCAAAGATCTTATCAACCCCAAAACCAGCCGACCAGTTATTGGTCAATATACCCGCAGCACCTGCTTTTTCAAGTGCTACCGGTAATGTACGGGTAGTATATCCCGTTTTGCTGATCCGTTTACGCCAGGCATCGGTCATGGCAGTACGCTCGGCTTTCATCTTTTCAAATGATTCTTTGAGGGCAAACTCCTGCCAGTTATAATCAGGCCGGCCGGTTGGCTGGCACATGGATATCATTACAAACTTGCCTTTTACTTGAGGCAGCCATTGCTGAAAAGCAACAGAATCGGCCAGATCAGGAATAATGATCACCTCAGCACTCACGGTCTTTTTACCCATGCCCGGGCTCCAGGCCAGTTGGGTGCCTTCCAATGATTTTACGCGGGGAGACACCATATCAATGTGCGATATACCCCGCTCCCATCCACGCCATTCGCCCCATTTTTCGTTATGGGCCTCTATGTTCCAGCTTTTGTATTTGGCTATAGCCCAGTCATTGGCCTGTTTCATTTGGGGTGTGCCCACCAAACGTGGACCAATGCCGTCAAAAAGCTCATGAGCCAATTTTTCAAGCTGCGAATTATTGGTTTCTTCCTGCATGATGCCGTCAATGACCGCTTTGCTGGATTGTGCCTGGCTAATACCGCTGCAAAGCAGGGCGCTTACCATCAATGGAACCGCTTTACGCCAACAATTAGTGAGTAGATTAAGATCAGTTGTTTTCATCTAAGTGATTTGTTTTTTAACTAAGATGAAGCTATCATCAGCGATTTTATTATTAATAGTAGCTGATGATGGTTTCACGAACCTAATTTATAAAAAATTGAACGGCCCTTTATAATTTTGTTCCATAAAGTAGGTTTACATGGTTTACACTTTTTATGGTTAACATTTTCGTATACTATTAACAATCAATATATTACATATATTTTATCATCAAAAGTGGGTTTACACTGTAAACCATAAAATAAAGCATTCCATGCCGATAACTTAATAGGAGTTCAATGTAAATTCGGCAAACTCATCGCTTGTATAATTGACTCACCCGGTCGTTGCTTCGCTCGACCGCCCTCTCTGCGGCTACGCCGCAAAGAGGGTAAAAAAGCTTTTCCAGCCCCTCTTTACCGCTTGCGGAAGAGAGGGTCGCCAAGCGAAGCGTAGGCGGGGTGAGTCGGTCGCCGACATACTAGCTTTTGCCGAACTTGTCATTTTCCTTATTTAATTAATGTACTTTTTTGATCGCAAATTAACTTCTGAGCAAACAATTTGTGGCATATCATACTTTTTAGTCCGGATGACTTATATTTGTTCATTCCAAACATCAAAATTTACCATGAAATTATTTGTCGGCGGCTTTCCTCTTGATATTGCAGAAATTGAATTAGTCAAAATATTCAATTCCTTTGGCACTGTTAATACTATCAAGATAGTACGGGATAAAAAGACCCGTAAGTGCAAAGGATACGCTTTCCTTGAAATGACCGACCAGGCAGGTGCCGACCGCGCTATTGAAGGGCTTGACGGTACCCCCATGGGCGACCGTGTACTTAGTGTAAAACCGGCAGCTGATAAACCCGCTCCCAAACCGCCAATGCCACAACGTAGTTTTCGCCCGCAACCAAGCGGCGGTTATTCCAATACAAGACCGGAAAAAGATTTTGTAGCTAAAAAGCGCCCAAGGATATAGCGTAATTGCCCATTAAAAGACTTTGTTCAAAAAAGGGTGTCATGCTGAGCTCCGTCGAAGCATGGTGGGTGGGCCTCTACACGTGCCCTTCGACAAGCTCAGGGTGACAGGCCATTATCTCTTTACTTTTTCCGCAGTGCCAAAACGTTCCAGTACTTTATTAATGGTAACGCTGTCGCGCAATACGCTTAAGCGCATCCGGGTCATGGCATAGTCTGATATTTGCCAGCCGAGCGGTAATACTGGCCAGATCCGCGTATTCGGAACCCTTTCGGCAGTGGGACGGAACAGGTAAAACCCATAATGCTTTATGCGGGAGATGGAATAATTCCAGTCTTCTGATTTTTTCATATACCCCACACGGCTGTTCAATATACCTACGGGCGGTGCCAGTGGCTCAAATAGATTACCGGGTTTACCTGTGGCCTCTGTCTGTTGTACCGAATTGGGCAACGACAGGAATTGCGGCTGGATATGGTTAAATATAGTATCCTCTTTAATCAGCTTGCTGCGTACCCTTTCAAACACGGTAAGTACACTCAGCGAGGTTTCCGCACCCGAATTATCCCAGGTGCCCCCATCCGTAAAATGGTGTTTGCCATTGAGCTTCGCAGTGGGGCTCACATAAGGAAACCGGGCACTCAAAAAAGCAGCGGTGCTCAGGCGCAGATCGCCGGGGTCTTCAATTTCCTGTTCTAAAAATACAGTTGAAGGAAAATCAAGACTATCCAACAATACCGGGGCCGATATGCCTTTTTTTCCGCTATCCACGTCAAATGTATTGGCAAACAACAAAGGCACTTCATAATGGCCGCCTTTCCACATCCTGCCCAAGGTAACCTTCATATCCAGGTAATGCGCCTCGGTATGTCTTTCCCAATCTTCCTCCATCAATCTTGCCCTATCGGCCCAGGGAGCTACTCCTAATGACGAAGCCAGCATATCCCTGCCCAGCAAAGCCACAATATTGGAGGTGAGATAATCATTCCGATAGATGGCCAGCGAATTAACCGGGTAAAAAACAGTGTCCCTAACCGGATCTTGTCGATGCTGATACCTCGCATTGCAAAGCAATGATAAGCCTATAGTGCCACCCGATGCCCCGGAATAGGAGAATACATAATGTTGAAAGTCGTGGGTATTGATCCCGTTATAGCGTTCTTTTACCAGGCTGTCCAGCGTTCCCACAACCATGGTTGTCCAAACTGTGGCGCGCAGTCCACCACCATAGGCATTTACAAAAAACACCGGGTAAGGTGTACCCGGGTTTCGGGCAACAAAAGCTTTAATTTCCTGCTTGCGGCTTTTGAGCCAGTTTTCGGTATAGCGGTCTAAAGAATCAAGCGATTTATGATAGTTTTCCTGTTTCTGAACATAGGCTTCATGATAGGTGGTGATGGTACTTATCGACCGGTACAGCGTGAACATCAGCAAAAAGGTGATCAAACTAAAGCCCGTTTTCTTGCCGGCGAATAACAAAAAGGAAAAGAATAACAAATAACCTGCAGCCGCGCACAGTACAATAGGCATAGTATAATAACGGTTGCCACTGGTCAGTTCATTTAAAAATGGCGGAAAATTGCAAAAGATAAAGAACAGCATGGCTATCGTTCCACAAAAGGTTATCCAGGGCGCCGCGTGCCATTTACGGATCCCCGGGATACCTGTACGCAAAGCCGTGGTGATCACAAACATGGCCGATAAAAAGAACAGATCAAGTGATAGATAAGCCAAAAAATGAGGTTCCCGGTTACGCTTACCATCAATACTGCCCCAGATGATCATGGGCAGTACCAAAGCGACCATACTTACCCAAAAACGCCATGGAACTACTTTACCCTCCGATTTGAATAGTTTATCTAACCATTTATACCGCAGTACAATCTTATAAAAGATAAGGGAAGCCAGCAACAGTACCAGCGGAGGCACATCTTTAAGCAGATAATCGATCTGGTAGGCGTTCATGGTTTGCAGGATGCCTGTAGCGGGTATCAGGAAGGCGGCAGCGCCGAACAACCTCGCTGTTTCAACCTTTAAAGATGGTCTGGAACCTGCCGGCAAACGACTGGTGTCAAAATCAACAGGGCCTATAAAAAAACGTTTATAGCTTATTTTGATGGAGTTATCAATAACCTTGGGCAAATGCCAGCACATCAGCGCCAGCAAAGTTATGGCCAGCAGGAAATAAAAACTGGCCCATCGCGAGGTATTGATCGACAGCAGCATATCCTGGATCTGCGCACTGATAAAAAGTCCCAGGAAAAAAACTAACAGCATGATCAGCACAATACGGAAGCGCCAGGAATAGGTGATCAGGCGCCCTATCCAGGCCGTTGTATAATCGAGCCAAAACCGGGGCTTACCTAATTTAAAGCCCTCATACAGCAGTTTGCCAAATACAAAAGCCAACAGCAGGTATTTGATACATGCAGGCAAGCCAATCAGCATGGCATCGGGCAGCGGCAGCTTTAGTTTAAAATGCATCAGGGCCCGGTTGGTCATGATATTCTCAAACACATCCAACAGTGCCGCCAGGATCACCAATACACTTAATGTGATCACGGTACGCTGCGGGATCACCCTGCGCCGCGGATTAGCCTTTTGACTCCCTATCCGGAAGATGAGGATAAGCAGGATCCCAACATAAACCCCGATGAAGCTATAGTCGGCATTGTTACGAAAAATCGCCGTTTCGATACCGGTTATGGTTTCGGGATAAGTAGTTTCACGGGTGTAGATCTGGTTTTTCTTAAAGCCGGCATGCCATTCTTTTAAGATGGAATCCCTGCGGGCATTACTGGTATTAATTTCCCAGTTGATGATACCAGAAGGCGCGTACTTGGTGATGATGAGGTAATTATCCTTCAGCGTCATGCTGCCAATAACCAGCAAAGCCATCAGCAATAACGAAAAAACAGACGAGAAATGACGGTTGACCCAATTCTGTAAACGCCGGAACATATAAATGTGAATAATTTAAAGTTACAGAAAAAAGAATGATCGATGGATTATTTGGGTGTATTTTAAATTGTTCCGCTGTATCGACTCACTACGCCTTTTCCCCCGTGCGTCATTGCGAACGTAGTGTGGCAATCCCCAATTAGCAGGGCGGCTCTGTAAGTAGGGGATTGCCACATCGTTCCTCCTCGCAATGGCGCACGGGAAAAAGGTTGGGTGAGTCTTAGCCAACAATATCAAACCTTAGCATACAACTCCTCTATTCTCTCAAGCGGAACACCCTTGGTTTCAAACACATAACGGCTCACAAACAGGATCATACTGATATTGATGATGCCATAAACCCCAAACGTATACACCGGCCCCAGCTGCGAAAGCATCACCGGGAAGGTCAATGAAACGATAGAATTAGCCACCCAATTGCCAAACACCGCTATTGATGTTGCGGTACCGCGCACCCTGTTCGGGAATATTTCGGCCACGTAAACCCACAGCACCACGCCCCAGGTACAGGCAAAACCGCCTATATAAACAAATATGGTGGCCAGTACGAAGTAGTTTTGCAACAGATTAAAGTGAAACAGGGCAGCCAGTACAAACATGCAAAGCCCCATGATCACCGACCCGATGAGCAGCAGCTTTTTACGCCCAAGCCTATCGATCAGCGGGAAAGCCAGGATAGTAAATATCAGGTTAACCACACCAGTGAGCATAGTTTGGAACAGAACGCTGCCGCCCACATGCACTTTTTCGAATATCAATGGGGCATAATAAAACACGATATTGATACCCGTAAGCTGAGCTATAGAGGCAAATACCAGCCCGATGATCACCACTTTCCGATAACGCTGGGTAAAGACTTCACTCAGCGCCGGACTATCCTCAGATGCGATATCTTTGGTAACCAGGTCGACCTGTTCTGTGCTTTCTGTTTTTGAATAAATATGATCAAACACCCTTTGGGCTTCTTTTATCTTGTTTTTAGCGATGAGCCAACGCGGACTTTCGGGTACCAGCAACAGCAGGATAAAGAAAATAACGGAGGGTACAACTGCCGCGGCCAGCATATAGCGCCAGATATTGCCATCATTTAAAAAGCCGAAAGGCGCCTTGGCTATGACATAATTGGATATGAACGATAACAAAATACCGGTTACAATGGCCAGTTGCTGCAGCATGCCCAGCCTGCCCCTAAATTTTGGCGGCGCTACCTCCGATATATAAATAGGCGCCAGCGTTGATGCCATACCAATAGCTACCCCACCAATAAAGCGGTACACCACCAGCTGAACAAAACTGCCTGCAATACCGCTCCCCAAGGCGGCTATCACATATAATATCGAGGTTACGATCATCAGGTTTTTACGCCCGAACTTATCGGCCAGGCCGCCGGCAAACAGTGCGCCGGGAATACAGCCTATAGAGGCAGCGGCTACTACCAGGCCTATTTCAGCATCATTCAAATGAAAAACGGGTTTCAGGTATTGTAAGGAGCCGGCTATTACGGCGGTATCAAAGCCAAACAATAGTCCGCCTAAGGCAGCCACAATGGAAATTAAAACGGTATAACTTTTCATAAAGCAGATTGGTTAACGGTAAAGTCCCCAGCCGGGATAATTGGTTTATAAACTCGATTTAGCAGTGCAAAATTCGCCGCTTTACAAATATATCATTCCAAAGCATATATAAGTACGTCATTTTAGCCATCTGCTTTTTGTCAGCAAATTGTTATTTAACCGGATGGAGTATAATATAAATATACCGATTGGTACATTTGTCTCATGAATAAGAATTTTTCATATCCGCAATCTATCCGCACAGCTAAATCATAAAAAAATTTATCATAAAATATACCGATTGGTATAATATATATCATGAACCCCATCAAACGACAAATCCTCCTGATCACTGTAATAGCCGCCGCTATTATGGAACTGATTGATACTTCCATCGTAAACGTAGCCCTCAACTATATGAGCGGCAACCTGGGTGCAACGCTCGAAGATATTTCCTGGGTGATCACCTCCTACGCCATTGCCAATGTGATCATCATCCCCATGACCAGTTTCCTGGTTAACAACCTGGGGCGCCGGAATTATTATATCGGTTCCATTATCCTGTTTACCTTTTGTTCCTTTATGTGCGGTAATGCCACCAATATCTGGGAGCTGGTGAGCTTTCGATTTTTGCAGGGTTTGGGTGGCGGCGCGCTGCTTTCTGTTTCGGCTACCGTGGTTTATGAGCTTTTCCCGAAGGAGAAACAAGCTACCGCGAGCGCCCTGTTTGGTATCGGTGTGTTCATCGGGCCAACTATAGGCCCTACACTGGGTGGTTATATTACCGAAAACTTCTCCTGGCCCTGGATCTTTTATATCAACATCCCTATCGGTATAGCTGCCGCCATTTCCTGCTATTTCCTGCTGCATGAACCTGCTATTAAACAAAAGATCAAACAGGTCGACTGGCTCGGTATCATCCTGCTCATCATCGGCATAGGCTCCCTACAGGTAGTGCTGGAGCGCGGCCAAACCGACGATTGGTTTGCTGCCGGCTATATTGTTTTTTTAACCGTTACGGCTGCCCTTTCCCTCACTGCTTTTATTATCTGGGAACTGTATACCGAAAATCCCGTGGTGAACCTGCGCATCCTCCGGTTCAGATCGTTAAGTATAGCGGCTGTACTTACTTTTATAACGGGCATGGGTATGTACACTTCCATTTATCTTACCCCTGTAGTAGCGCAGCGCCTGCTTAATTTTACCCCTACCCAATCCGGGCTTTTGCTTTTGCCCGGCTCCATTGTGGCGGTATTGGCTTTGGTGATCACCGGTAAACTATTGCAAAAGGGCGTTTCGGCTGCGTTGATCGTGTTTTTTGGTTTTATGTGTTTTATATATTTCAACTGGTCGATGTCGAGGATCAACCTGGAAACACCGGCCATCGATATTACGCTAAACCTCATTTTCAGGGCGATAGGCATGGCTTTATTAACCGTACCACTGGGTACACTGGCTGTATCGTCGCTGGAGCTTAAGGATATGCCCCAGGGAACCGCGCTCAATAATATGATGCGGCAACTAGGCGGCTCCTTTGGTATTTCTATCATCAATACCTATGTGGCCCGGCGCATCGCCTCGCACCGGATGGACCTCATCACCCATATTACGCCTGATAATCAGGCGTTTATCAACCGGATAAACGGTTATGCCACGGCTTTTATGCAAAAAGGCTTCGGCTTATTGGATGCCAAGCAGAAGGCCATGCTACTGGTAGAAAAAGTAGTGATTCAGCAATCCTCCTTTTCCAGCTACCTGGATGGCTATTTCCTGATCGGCTTGTTTTTCGCGATGGTATTGCCGCTGCTGCTTTTTGTGGCTAAGCGCGATAAGAAGAAACCGCTGGTTATCCCGTCCTCAGATCACTAACATTTGGGGCCCGAAAAACTTTTTAAACCTTAAATTTTAACACTTTTCTGTTCAAAAACGGGGTAAAAACATTCAAAAACGAGCTCAAAACCATCGATTTTAACACTTTTTAACAAATTTTAACACGATTTAGAGCAGTTTTAAAAACTTTAAAAAGTATTAATTTATTGATTATCAAATAACTATGCTCAGAATGAGCAATTTTTGGCCTTGTTTTACTCTTAACAAAACAGCCCGGTTATCCTTTTTATGGGATAACCGGGCTGGTGTTTATTGATATAAAGATACGGAATTTTGGGGAGAGTATCAATCTATAAAATCCAGTCATGCCGAACTTGTTTCGGCCCCCATTAGCAAAGTGTGCGACATGATAGTTAACCTGTCCTGTGGGATCCTGAAACAAGTTCAGGATGACTTATCTTATTATACCAATCCAGCCACACCATTATCTTCTACTTTTGAATTTTGATGGAATAATTTATTTTTACGGATATCGTTAATCCTAATAAAGATGGTTGAGATATTCCAGAATATCCGTAAAATATATATGTTCAACAAACCTTGCGAAGAGCTGGTTAATCATGTTGAATTTTATTCCCAATCGGTTTTAGATCATTCCGCTCAGGATATAAAACATGAATTTTCTACCGTAAAAATGTTCCCAAGCTGGACGCCTACCTTTTATATTAACCTGGGCACCCCGTATTATATCGATCTGAAACATACCCGTCACTATATACAAGGGGACGAAGATATTTTGATATTGCGAAATGAGGATGTAACCAGGCACAAACTACCTGCCGATAACATATTCACCGTTAAATTCAATCCCGGTGGCCTGGAGGCTATTTTAGGCTTAAACCAGGTTCCGGTTATAGACAAGATCATCCCTCTCCATCACATTTTGCCCTGGCAGCTGCTCCAAAAAATAAAACAGTCCATCAATTTTGAAGAAAGGGTAGAAATTATTCAATCTTACCTATTGGCGGCATACCAAAAGTTAAATAATCAGGATCATTATATTAAAATGGTTAATGACTGTATTGGAGAATATCAGGCCACCGGCATGCAGCTAAATACGAGTAAAATTGCTGAAAGGTCATTTATTACTTCTAAAACTATCAACCGGTATTTCAATAGGGTAATTGGTATCTCACCTAAAAATTATTTTTCAATTCTGCGGGGAAGAAGTGCATTAACGGCCTTTATAAATAATAAAGAAAACTTTATTCCCATGGATTATGGTTATTATGATTTGAGCCATTTCCATAAAGACATTGTTAATTTTACTGGCCAAAGGTTGACGAAACATCAATTATAATTTGTCCGTTTTTTACTTTCAGCAGCTAATATCAATTCTTTTCTTTGTACGCTAAATAGCGCTTATGAAAACATTTCTTATTGCCTTGCTTTTCGTCGTGATCATTAGTCAAAACCTATACGGTCAAAAATATAAGCCTATCATAGAACCTTATCCCGGAATGGTTTATGCAGACCCCAGGCTGGTTTTAAAAACCGGGTACCTGGTTGTACCGGAAGATAGGAATAAACCGGCAGGACGAAAGGTAAAAATCCCGTTTTTATTTGTACGCAGACCAGATCAGGATCCACGTAAAAACATTACACTTTATACAACAGGCGGACCAGGCTATAGCACTACGCTTAATATCGATAGCATAAGCTATAACTCCGGCTGGTTAGCATATGGCGGTTTTATTGCATTTGATCAGCGCGGAACGAAGCGAGCTAAGCCCTGCCTGGATTGCATGGAGGTAGCATCGGCCATTAAACGTAGTTACAGGGAGGGCAAAAACAGGGATAGTTTGGTATTAGCAGCAGTTAAGCAATGCCGGACCAACTTTATACAGCAAGGCATCGATCTATCGGCCTATAATACGATAGAAAGCGCGGAAGATATCAATGATTTAAGATTAGCGTTAAATATCGATTCGCTTAACCTGGTAGGTATATCATATAGCGGAGGGTTGATGCTTACCATGGCCCGGAACCATCCCGAAGGGGTTCGGACATTAATTTTAAATTCACCGCTTCCGGGCTATGTAAACTTTGAAGAACATGCTTTATTCAATATCAACGAAGCGCTGGAGCAGGTATTTCATAATTGCGAAACGGACTCGTCCGGTACAAGATATAAAAACTTAAGGTCGCGTTTCCATCAGTATTTCACATCTATCACCGGCAAAAAATTTACCCTTGCCTACCAGGAAAAAGATAGCAGTAAAAGTATCCGTGTAACCTACACCAAAAATGAATTGCTTGACGCGGTAATAAACCGGATGAATTCCAGACAGGTTAATGCTGTACCAAGTGTAATGATCGATCTGATAGAAAGTCGCCACGATAAATATGTGCGGGAAGTGTTGGATGGCTATTTTGCAGGCGACACCCATATTTCCCGGGGTATGCGGTATTCTGTTTATTGCTCAGAACAAATAAACTACGCCGATCCACAGTTAGAAAAACAACAGGACCAGGTACTGCCATGGTTAGCCGGATATCCTTTTAATAATGTAAACCATGCCATATGCGATTGCTGGCAGGTAAAGCCCGAACCCGCGGTTGCAAAACAGCCTGTTTATTCCAGCGTTCCGGCCTTGATCTCGGCAGGTGATATTGACCCCGATTGCAGGCCATTTTATAACCGGTTAATTAAACGTTACATGCCCAATAGCCAATTGCTGATTATACACAACAAGGGGCATGCTCCGGGTTTTTCTGTAGATGGAACGGATTATGTGAAACTTTTTTTTGCCGATCCATACAAGAAACTCATATCTCAATCAAAAAATCTGATTGTGGAGTGATGTGATATTCATTCCCAAACGCAGGTTACGACTCACCCAGGCATTGCTACGCTCGCCGGCCCTCTCTTCAGCTTTGCTGGAAAGAGGGTGGGGGAATTATTTTGTCATGCTGAGGAACGAAGCATCTGTTATTGAACTTTTCAATCGTAAAATAGATCCTTCACTGCGTTCAGGATGACAAATTATTTGGATTTTTGTAATCCCCTCTTTCCGCCGCAGGCGAAGAGAGGGTGGTCCAGCGAAGCGTGGACCAGGTGAGTCGATTCAGCTGCAAAGGAAATATTACCCCTTCCTCCCCCTCCCGTTGGGAGGGGGAGGAAGGGGCCAAAGCCTACTGCTGCAAGAAAGGGATCTTACTTATCAACCCTTTTTGCCCTCGCTACCGCACCTTTAAGATATTATTGTATTTTAGTAATTCATCTAAATTGGCATGCACCATCTCATTATTCAATATACCTGCCTGCTGGCCATTATCATAGCGATAGTGATGCTGGCCCAGAAAATCAAGATTGCTTACCCTATATTACTGGTGATAGCCGGATTGGGACTGGGTTTTGTACCGGGTTTACGAGGTATTGAGATAGAGCCTGACATGATATTTGTGATCTTTTTGCCACCGCTACTATATGAGGCGGCCTGGAGCACTTCCTGGAAAGATTTCTGGAAATGGCGGCGGGTGATCAGCAGTTTCGCATTCATCATTGTTATCCTTACCGCGGGTGTGGTAGCATTGGTATCCAGCAACGTTATCCCGGGTTTTACACTGGCCGCGGGCTTTTTGCTGGGCGGCATTATATCACCGCCCGACGCTGTATCAGCTACCGCTATCCTCAAAAACGTTAAAGTGCCCAAAAGGCTAACCACCATATTGGAAGGCGAAAGCCTGATGAACGATGCGGCCAGTTTGGTGATCTTCCGGTTTGCAGCCGCCGCTATAGTTACGGGCACGTTTGCCTTTGGTCAGGCTACCCTGAGTTTTGTGCTGGTGATTGTGATGGGGATATTGATTGGCCTGGCTATAGCGCTGGTGTTTTATGCTATTCACCGCTGGATGCCTACCACCACGAATATTGATATTGTGCTCACGTTTATCACACCCTATGCCATGTATATGGCGGCAGAGGCCTTTAATTTTTCGGGTGTGCTGGCCGTGGTAAGCGGCGGTTTGTTCCTTTCCATCAGGCGCGACAGTTTTTTAACCCATCGCAGCAGGCTGCAGGGTATCAATGTTTGGGAAGCCGTAGCCTTTGTACTGAACGGCTTTGTATTTATACTTATTGGGCTGGAATTCCCTGTGGTGATCAAAGATCTTGGGCCCAACGGACTTGAACCGGCTATCCGTTACAGCGCCATTATTTGCGGCGTCTTGATCGTAGGTCGTTTGGCCAGCACTTTTGGCGCCACAGTGTTTACAGTATTTATCAGCAGGTATATTACCACTGCTGATAGTCGCCCGGGATGGAAAGGTCCATTGTTATTAGGTTGGGCCGGTATGCGGGGCGTGGTATCGCTGGCGGCGGCGCTCAGTATCCCTGTAACGCTTCATTCGGGTGCGCCATTCCCCAACAGGAGTCTTATTTTGTTTATCACCTTTTCGGTTATCCTGGTTACGCTGATACTACAGGGCCTCACCCTGCCACTGCTCATTAAATGGGTAGATATGCCCGACCCGGATTATACCGTTTCTTTTGAACAGCAAAGGCAACTGGTGCGGAAAAAACTTTCGATGGTGACATTAGACCTGCTCCAAAACAAATACCCCAAACACCTTAAAGAAAACGACATGGTGAAGGCCATCAAAATTAAGATTGATGCTGACATGGAACTACTGGCCGACTGGGACAAGGCCGATGGCAAGGGGCGTGCCGAGGAGTTTTACCGCGATTATATCATGATACTGGAAGATATGATGCAGGAGCAACGCAACCTGCTGAAAACACTGAATAAAAAAGAAAGTATTAACGACGATATCATCAAGCAGCAACTCGCCCTGCTCGATCTGGAGCAGGAGAAACTGCGTCAGCATTTTTCTTTTGAAGATGAGTAGATATCGGCATGCTGTATTAGAACGCTGGTGACGACTCACCCCGGCATCGCTTTGCTCGCCGACCCTCTCTTCAGCTTTGCTGGAAAGAGGGTGAGCGCCCCTTCTCTCCACGCGTCATTGCGAGGTACGAAGCCAACCGACCGGAGGGAGCTCATTAATACCAATAAAACAAACATAACATTAATAATCTCTATACTATACAGAGCGAATTGAAGAGTTGACCTGCTTACGTAGAGATTGCTTCGTACCTCGCAATGACGTTATTTTTTTATACTTTTTCAAATCCCCTCTTTCCGCCGCAGGCGAAGAGAGGGTGACCAAGCGCAGCGATGGTCGGGTGAGTCGATTCATCGCTCAGTAAACTTCATCGTACTTTCAATGATGGCCTGTCATCCTGAGCTTGTCGAAGGACGCGCGCAGAGGCCATCCCATCATGCTTCGACGGGCTCAGCATGACAGCCAACTATTAACAAGAAAGACAGCCGGTTACCCGGCTGCCTTTGTTATGTTTCAGTTCCCCTCTTGAGAGGGGCACGCGAGCTTGAGCGGTGGCGGGGTGTGTTTATGTAAGCGTAATAGCACACCCCTGCCCCCTCTCCAGAGGGGATTCACACACAACCCCTCCTTTTTTATTTATTACCAGCCAGCGTTTTGTTTAATAATACCGTTGCTGCGGTCAATTTCTTTTTGGGGTACTGCCCAAACACTGTTTACCGCCGGGTTAAAATTTCTGGCAGGCCATATTACGGAACCTGTAAAACCATGTAAAGGCTTGGCATAGGTTGCCGCGGCATCGCCCCAGCGTACCAGGTCGCGGTGACGGTCGGACCATTCGCCGGCCAGTTCACAACGGCGCTGGTTTTTCAGATCGGCCATGGTAGCGCCCTGGATAGCTTTCAGACCGGCACGCTGACGGATCATATTGATCTCCGCATCGGCGTTTTTGCCTTGCATCAATTCGGCTTCGGCCTTGATCAGGATAACCTCAGCGTAGCGCATTAATGGAACGTTCAGGTTGGTTGTTGGGTGGTCGCCATTAGGACTGATAGACGAACCTACCGGGTTAGCATACGAGAACGGCTCCATGTATTTATTGAACTGATAACCAGAAAGACTGTTCACTGAAGCATAAGTTTTTGGAGCACCAAAATACTGAAACACATCGCCCGGTTTCAGGATAGTAGCCTCACGGCGTTTATCACCTGCTTCAAACGCATCATACAGCTCTTTGGTGGGCTGATAATAGCCCCAGCCATTAAACAGTCCCCAACCTTTATTCTCCAGCATAACACCCGGTAAAATACTGCCCCAGCCACTTGCACCTTTCGCTGTGCTCACCGCCGACCAGATATATTCTGTACTGAAGTTATTGGCCGCTTTAAAAACATCGGCAAAGTTTGGCAGCAAGGCGCGTTTGCCCTGGTTGATCACCGAGTCGGCATATTTTTGGGCATTGGCGTAATCCTTTTTAAACAGGTACATTTTTGCCAGGTAACCCCATGCAGCCACCTTGTGCGGCCTACCCTGATCGGCAGGGCTCAGCTGATCAAAATAGGGCAGCAGGTTAGCTGCTTTCTTCAGCTCGCCTTCGATGTAGTTGTAGTTTTCGGTCACGTTGGCCGCCCTTGGTGTAGGGTTCGGATCGTTGTTGTTGGCACGGGTGATGATGGGTAGCCCAGCGCGGTCGTCACCATAATTATAAGCCATTTGAAAATACATCAATCCGCTTAAAAAATAGGCTTCGCCCATATAACGGTTTTTCAGGGAACCATCCATGCTGATGGCAGGTATTTTATTGATCACATCGTTGGCACGCCTGATCACTTGATAACGCATATCCCATTGGTCAACCGTGTAACCGCCGGAATAATAGGTTGGGCTGAAATTTTTGATGGCGTCGGCATTGGTATTGATACGGCCGGTCACCATATCATCGCTGGCATTGATGAACCACATATAACCGCGACCGTAAAACTCTTCGCCATCAAAGGGCTCGTACATGGCGTTCACACCCAGCAGGGCATCGTCGCCGGTTTGCCAGAAGTTATTTTCAGATACCGCGCCTTGTGGCTTGATATCCAGATTTTTGGAGCAGGCACCCAAAAGCATGCTTGCCGATATTGCTAATATAATATTGCTGATCTTTTTCATGATTGCTTTACTTACAGATTTAAATTGATACCGAAAATAAATGAGCGCGATTGCGGGTAACGGCCTACGTCGATACCATAGTTATCAAAGCCAACTTCCGGATCAAAACCTTTGTATTTGGTAATGGTGAACAGGTTGTTTGATGTGGTGTATATACGCAGACTGCTGATACCGGCACGGGTTAACAAGGCCGGCGAAAAGGTATAACCCAGGGTTACGTTTTTAAAGCGCAGGTATGAACCGTTCTCGATATAAAAATCGGAGTTGGTACCAAAGTTACCGTTAGCATCGCTGGCGGTTACGCGTGGGATAGAGGTATTGGTATGCTGTGGTGTCCAGGCGTTCAGCACATCTTTCAGCAGGTTGTAGTTTTGACCTAAACCGCCGGCGTTTAAGCTGGTATATTTTAAAGCATTGTACAGTTTGTTACCTTGTACACCTTGCAAGAAGATGTTCAAATCGAAACCTTTGTAGCTGGCGTTCAGGCTCAGACCATAAGTAAACTTAGGATACGCGCTGCCCAGGAACTGACGGTCGCTATCGTTAATTTTACCATCGCCATTGGCATCCACAAAACGGATATCGCCCGGTTTGGCATTAGGTTGGATAGGTGTTCCGTTAGGCCCCTTGTAAGCATCTACCTCTGCCTGGCTCTGGAACAAACCATTGGTTTTGATAGAGTAGTATGAGTAAAGTGGCTGACCAACCTGTACCCAGGCCGGTGCTAACAAACCACGTACACTTGGGCTTACACCCGGAATGGTGGTATTTCCGTTAGGTAAAGACAGTAATTTATTGGTGAGTGTGCTCACGTTGGCATTGATACCATAACGGAATGCTTTTTTAGGATCGCTGTTATAACCCAGGCTTACTTCAATACCATTATCACGTGCTTCGCCGCCATTAACCCATACATTACCCAGGCCAATACCTGCAGGTATGTTCATCAGCATGTTCTCGGTTTTTTTAACAAAATAGTCGGCGGTTAAGGTGATGCGCTCGTTCAGGAAACCCAGGTCTAAACCAATATCAGTTTGTTTTGAACGGGCCCAGGTCAGGTTCGGGTTGGCGCGGTCATAACTATAATAACCATTTAACTGAGCAGGATCTGAACCTAAATAGATATTGCCTACGCTCAGGTTAGGGCTCACCGCAGTTGTACTAACAGATGATAAGTTACCCAATACGCCATAACTACCCCTGATCTTTAAATTGCTCAGCCAGGTTAGGTTTTGCATAAAGTTTTCGCGGCTTACAACCCATCCGGCAGATACCGAACCAAAGTTCTGGAACCTGTTTTTGGGAGCCACCAGCGATGTACCGTCCTTACGACCGGTGAATGATAACAGGTATTTACCATCGTAATCATAATTAACACGGGCAAGGTACGAGATCAAAGCCTCGTCAGTCTTGTAATCACCAGGCTTGGGAACCGGGGT
>Ga0105239_10004090_pt1 | contig 17535 bp, 25 predicted proteins | sample KBSC44metaG_FD_92761 | JGI IMG/M metagenome (GOLD analysis project Ga0105239, IMG submission 92761) | Corn rhizosphere microbial communities from Kellogg Biological Station, Michigan, USA - KBS C4-4 metaG | ecosystem: Host-associated > Plants > Roots > Rhizosphere > Soil | place: Michigan, USA...
AGGATTCAGCTTAATGTATTAACAACACACTTATCTTTTGCAAAAGATTAATAGATGTGGCAAAGAACTTCACCACCAACATTCTGCACCTTAGCTTGCTTATCAGTCATTACACCTTTAGATGTACTTAAAATTGCTACGCCCAAGCCATTAATAACCCTTCTAAAATCCGCTGGTTTAGCATACTGGCGAAGACCAGGACGGCTAATTCTTTCGAGCGCACGAATTGCAGGAAGTTTTGTAGTGGGATCGTACTTCAAAGCAATTTTGATAATGCCTTGCTTACTGTCATCTTCAAATTTATATTTCAAAATATAGCCCTGCTCGTACAGTATTTCAGTAATACGCTTCTTTAAATTTGAAGCAGGTATTTCAACCAATCTGTGACCGGCAAGTTGAGCGTTACGAATCCTTGTCAGGAAGTCTGCTATAGGATCAGTTACCATGTTTTATCTAGTTAATTACTGTTCTTAATGTTGTTTATCAGAATTCAGAATATAACATTCAGAATTCGCGTTGAAGTTTCAAGCTTACCAGGAAGCTTTCTTTACACCCGGAATCTTACCTTCCAGTGCCATATCACGGAAGATTACCCTGCTCATACCAAAATACCTCATGTAACCTTTAGGGCGTCCAGTTAACTGGCAACGGTTTTTTAAACGAACAGGAGAAGCGTTGCGAGGTAACTTATCCAATGCTGTATAGTCACCTGCTGCCTTTAAAGCAGCACGTTTTTCAGCATATCTTGCTACCAATGCTTCACGCTTTCTTTGCCTGGCTTTTACTGATTCTTTTGCCATATTTTATTTCAATTTCAGTTTTCAAAAATTCCAAAACGGAACTTTGACATTTTGAATTTATTGGTTGTCTTTTTTGATGTTCTTGAATGGTAAACCAATTTCCTTCAATAATTCATAAGCTTCTTCGTTAGAGGTCGCTGTTGTTACGAAAGTGATATCCATACCGGTGATTTTATTCACTTTATCAATATCAATTTCGGGGAAAATGATTTGTTCTGTAACACCCAATGTATAATTACCGCGACCATCAAAGGCTTTATCACTGATACCCTTAAAGTCACGTACCCGGGGTAAAGCAACAGAAATAAGACGGTCAAGGAATTCATACATTTTTTCGCCACGTAGTGTAACACGTGCACCAATTGGCATTCCGCGACGCAACTTAAAGTTTGAAATATCTTTCTTACTTACAGTTGGCACCGCTTTCTGACCAGTAATGTTGGTAAGCTCATCAACAGCAACTTCTACCAGCTTTTTGTCTGATACAGCGCCATTAACACCACGATTAATACAAATTTTTTCAAGCCTTGGAGCCTGCATTATGCTTTTGTAAGCAAACTTCTTCATTAGAGCAGGTACAACCTCTTTGCTGTACTTGTCTGCTAATCTCGGAGTGTATTTTACTGTACTCATTATTTAATTACCTCCCCGGACTTTTTTGATACACGAACTAATTTCCCATTCTCTCTTGTACGCTTGATTTTAGCAGGCGCACCAGCTTTAGCGTCCCATAACATAACATTGCTGATGTGTATAGGAGCTTCCTTCTTTACAATACCGCCCTTAGTGTTTTGGGCTGAAGGCTTGGTATGTTTGGTGATAATGTTCACACCCTCTACAACCACGCGGCCTTTATCAATGATAACTTCAAGCACTGTACGTGGCTTTTTTAAATCCTTATCATCTCCGGTAATCACCACTACCGAATCGCCTTTTTTAATATTGTATTTAGGTTTAAATCTGTTGCTCATACCCTAAATCCCGAAAGGGACTATTTAAGATTTATAAATTAATTTATCTATGAAATTCTTTATGCATCCCCTCCAGGGGACTGGGCTACAACACTTCCGGCGCCAGCGATATAATTTTCATATATCCTTTATCCCTCAATTCTCTCGCTACGGGGCCGAAAATACGTGTACCTCTTGGCTCATCAGCATTGTTCAGTAATACAACTGCGTTGTCATCAAAACGGATGTAAGAACCATCCTTGCGGCGCAACTTGTTTGTAGTGCGTACAATAACTGCTTTTGAAACAGTTCCTTTTTTAACACCGCCACCTGCCAGTGCGTCTTTAACGGTAACTACAATCTTGTCACCAATTTTAGCGTAGTCCTGTCCGGAGTTTCCCAAAACCCTGATACAAAGTACCTCTTTGGCACCACTGTTATCGGCTACGTTTAACCTGCTTTCTTGCTGAATCATTTTGCTTAAGCTTTGAGCTCTTAGCTATGGGCTATGAGCTATTGATACAATTTCTTTTCAGAGGCTGAGGCTCGCAGCTTAAAGCTCGCAGCTCACAGCTTAATTAATTTGCTATTTGGCCTTCTCAACCACTTCAACCAGTCTCCAGCGTTTTGTTTTGCTTAAAGGACGGGTCTCCATAATTTTTACAACATCGCCAATAGTGCACTCATTCTTTTCATCATGAGCATGGAATTTGGTAGTCTTTTTTACGAACTTACCATAGATAGGGTGCTTTACTTTTCTTTCAACAGCTACTGTAATGGTTTTCTCCATTTTGTTGCTGCTTACAACACCTATCCTTGTTTTACGCAAATTTCTTTCGGACATTTTTATTTGCTTTTAGCTTTTAGCTGCAGGCTGCACGCCGGCAGAAAATTTATTCAAAGTGTAAACCTGCAGACAATAGCTTGCAGCTTTTACGGCTTTTATGCCTGTAATTGTTTCTTTCTTAATTCTGTTTGTAAGCGTGCAATATCTTTTCTAAGGTTGCGAATGCTTACAGGGTTTTCCAGCGGAGAGATTGCATGTGCAAACTCAAGCTTCTTTAATCGAAGCTTATCTTCCTGGACGCGTGCCTTAAGGTCTGCTTCATTCAGGTCTTTAAGGCTTTTTGTAAAATCTGCTTTCTTTGCCATGGTAATTTGTTTAATGTACCGGATGATTTACCCAGCACATTTCAGCTAATTATTTACGCTTGTAAGTCTCTCCTTACAACAAACTTTGTTTTGATTGGTAACTTTTGTGCAGCAAGTAACATTGCTTCTTCAGCAACCTGCTGGCTAACACCGTCGCATTCAAATATGATACGACCTGGTTCTACTACAGCAGCCCAAAATTCCGGGTTACCTTTACCTTTACCCATCCTCACTTCCAAAGGCTTGCGTGTAATTGGCTTATCAGGGAATATGCGAATCCAAACATTACCTTCACGCTTCATGGCACGGGTCATAGCCTGGCGGGCTGCTTCAATCTGGCGGTTATTTAACCAGATAGGTTCAACAGCTTTTAGTGCAAAAGAACCAAATGCAATGCTGGTACCCCTTTTGGCTACTGCTCTTATACGGCCCTTTTGTGCCTTCCTGTGTTTTGATCTTTTTGGCTGTAACATCTTTTTTGTTTTTGAGTTACTGGTTACAAGTTACCCATCACCAGTAGGTCAACTATTTTATCTTGTCGCCTGCAACCAGAAAACTGGCAACTGGCAACTGTTTTTAGTGTCTTCTGTCTCTGCGATCACCACCACCTCTTCTATCTCCACCGCCACCGCCTCTGCGGTCATCTCTCCTGTCATGGCCATGGCCACCACGACCATCCCTTTCACCACCATCTCTTCTGTCTCTTCTATCACTTACATCGCTCTTACCGCCAGTGAAGTTTGGATTCAACTCACGCTTACCTAAAACCTCACCTTTACAAATCCATACTTTGATACCGATTTTACCGTATACGGTTAAAGCATATACAGAAGCGTAATCAATATCCATACGGAATGTATGCAAAGGAACACGGCCTTGCTTTATTTCTTCACTGCGTGCAATTTCTGCACCACCCAAACGGCCACTTGCTTTTATCTTAATACCTTCAGCTCCCATGCGTAATGCAGAAGCAATTGCCATCTTTATTGCACGTTTGTAGCTGATACGGTTTTCAATCTGCCTTGCGATGGTATCGCCTACAATGTTAGCATCCAGTTCAGGACGACGAATTTCAAGAATGTTAATCTGAACGTCATCTTTACCTGTAAGTTTCTTCAATTCTTCCTTAATCCTGTCTACTTCACCACCACCTTTACCTATGATGATACCAGGTTTGGATGTATGGATAGTTACGATTAACTTACCCAATGTACGCTCAATAACAATTTTAGATATACCGCCTTTGTTAATACGTGCGTTCAGGTATGTTCTTATTTTGTTATCCTCGATAAGTTTGCCAGCATAATCTTTTTTGCTGCCATACCAGTTACTCTCCCATCCGCGGATGATACCTAACCTGTTACCTATAGGATTTGCTTTCTGACCCATATTGTGGATTAATAGGTTTTATTAATTATTTTGTGTATCTACAATGATTGTTACGTGGTTGCTGCGTTTACGAACCCTGTAACCACGGCCTTGTGGGGCAGGACGCATACGTTTCAAAACACGGCCCCCGTCAACAAAAACAGTTTTTACTACCAGGTTTGAATCAGCAGCGCTGCCGCCATTCTTCTGCTCCCAGTTGCTGATTGCGCTTTTCAATAACTTACCCAATGGTACTGCGTTGTGCTGTGGATGATACTCTAATATAGCGAGCGCTTTCTCCACCTGCATACCGCGGATAACATCAGCTAATAAGCGCATTTTGCGCGGGCCTGTTGGATAATTATTCAGTTTTGCTACTGCTTCCATTTTATAATGTTTGTGGTTTGTGGTTTGTAGTCTATAGTTATGGCCTTAACCACAAACTGTAAACTATAAACTATAAACTATTTCTTAGTACCTGCGTGTCCTTTAAAGTTCCTGGTAGGAGCAAATTCGCCAAGCTTATGACCTACCATAAATTCAGTTACGTAAACCGGGATGAATTTGTTGCCATTATGCACTGCAAAAGTGTGGCCCACAAAATCAGGCGTAATAGTTGAACGACGACTCCATGTTTTTATCACGGCCTTTTTTGCTTTGCCTTCGTTAATACCCAATACTTTTTCTTCCAGTTTAAAGTCTACGTAAGGACCTTTTTTAATTGAACGAGCCATATTATAATTCTTTTTGTTTATTTGTTCCGATAGTTCGGAACCATTTTAACAACCTGGTTATTTACTTAATTTCTTTCCGTTTCTGCGCTGTATAATCAATTTATCAGAACCCTTGCCTCTTGTACGTGTAATTTCGCCCTTAGCGTATTTACCTGTACGGCTTCTTGGATGACCTCCTGAAGCTCTACCTTCACCACCACCCATCGGGTGATCCACAGGGTTCATGGCAACACCACGGTTACGAGGACGAATACCTTTCCATCTGTTTCTACCAGCTTTACCGGCAGTTTCAAGGTTATGGTCACTGTTAGATACAACGCCAACAGTTGCATAACAGTTGATCAATACTTTTCTTAATTCGCCGGAAGGCATCTTTAATACTCCGTACTTTTCTTCTTTGTTTGTAAGTTGTGCAGATGAACCTGCACTTCTTACCATTTTGCCACCCTGGTTAGGCTGCAATTCAATATTGTGAACGTTGGTACCCAAAGGCATGTTCTTTAACTGAAGGGCATTACCAATTTCAGGAGCAACTGCGTCGCCTGAAATTACTTTCTGGCCAACCTGGATGCCTTGAGGAGCAAGGATGTACCTCTTTTCACCATCAGCATATTCCAAAAGAGAAATGAATGCTGTACGGTTTGGATCATATTCAACAGAAACTACTGTTGCTTCAATATCTTTTTTGTTGCGTTTGAAATCAACAAGACGGTAATGTTTTTTGTGACCGCCGCCTATGTAACGCATTGCACGACGCCCTTGTACATTGCGACCACCGGTGCTGTGTTTAGCTTCCAACAGGCTCTTTTCCGGAGTATCAGTTGTAATTTCAGCATACGCATTGCCGATTCTCCAACGAGTTCCTGCTGTTACCGGTTTGAATTTTTTTAATGCCATTGTCTTTTGTTTAATGCGAACTTCTCAGCTTCGCTGCTATAGATTAAATGTTTGCGTACAAATCAATTGTATCACCTTCTGCAACTGTTACCAGCGCTTTTTTGTAAGAAGGTTTCTGCCCCTGGATAAAACCTGCTTTTGTATAACGGGTTTTATTTTTACCTGGAACAACGACAGTATTTACATCCACTACAGAAACACCATAAAACTCTTCAATAGCCTTTTTTATCTCCAGCTTATTTGCTTTACGGGCAACCTTAAAAGCATACTTCCTAAGCTTTTCCTGTTGGCTGTTTGCCTTTTCTGTAAGGATTGGTTTTACTAAAACTTCACTTAGTTTCATAAAATCGTTTCTTTTGAAAATTTCTCAATTGCTCAATGATTGACGTATTGAGCTATTTTCATTTATGCTTCTGCTACTGCTGTTTCTTCTTCAGAAAAAACTTTAGCGGCATTTTCAGTTAATATAACCACATCTGCATTTACGATGTCGTAAGTGTTGATGTCTGTTAACAATGTGCTTTCAACCGAAGTAAGGTTACGAAGGCTGAGATACAGGTTATCATTATAATCCGGTAAAACAACCAATGCCTTTTTACCAGCAGCATTAATGTTCTTTAGAACATCAACAACAGTTTTTGTTTTAGGTTTTTCAAGATTAATATCTTCAACCACAAAAATCGCATTGTCTTTTGCTTTATGGCTTAAAGCGCTAACCTTAGCAAGGTCTTTCACTTTTTTGTTAAGCTTAATATCATAACCGTGAGGTTTGGGGCCGAAGATAGTACCGCCACCTTTGTATAAAGGGTTACGGATATTACCTTTACGGGAACCACCAGTACCTTTCTGACGATGAAGCTTGCGGCTCGCACCTTTTACTTCAGCACGGGTTTTAACTTTATGTGTACCCTGATGCTGTGCAGCCAGATATTGTTTTACAGCGAGGTAGATCACATGATCATTAGGCTCAACACCAAATACATCTTCCGGAAGCTCAACTGTTCTGCCGGTTTTCTCTCCTTTTATATTTAAAACTTCTACTTGCATTTGAAATAAGATTAAAGTTTACTTCTGGATTAAAACGATAGAACCGTTATGGCCCGGAATAGAGCCGTTAACCAGGATATAATTTTTATCAGCGAATATCTTTACCACTTTTAAGCCTTTCACTTTCACACGATCATTACCCATACGACCGGCCATTCTCATACCTTTAAATACACGTGAAGGGTAAGAAGAACCACCGATAGAACCCGGTGCTCTCTGGCGGTCATGCTGGCCGTGAGACTGTTCGCCCACACCATGGAAACCGTGACGTTTAACAACGCCCTGGAAACCTTTACCTTTTGTAGTACCAACTACATCAACTTTTTCGCCTTCGGCAAAAATGTCAACAGTAACTGTTTCACCAATATTTTTATCAATTGAATAATCGCGGAATTCTTTTACAAAGCTCTTAGGCGCAGTGGATGCCTTTTGGAAGTGATTAATTTCAGCTTTGTTTGAGTGTTTTTCAGTTTTATCACCAAATGCTAACTGAAGTGCAGTGTAACCATCAGAGTCTTTTGTTTTAACCTGGGTTACAACACAGGGGCCAGCTTCAATGATGGTACAAGCTGTTTGCTTGCCATCGGGACTGAAGATGCTGGTCATCCCAATTTTTTTACCAATAATACCTTTCATCTATTTGCGGTTTGTGCCCGCTGAGGTTGTTGGGACATCTCTTCGTTTGCCGCTCACAGTCCGTGCGGAGTCGAAGGATTCAATCCCTGTTTGCCACCGACCTTTTCTTTTGTTTTGCTTCTTTTTACAAAAGCAAGGAGAAGTACCGGCAGTAAACAAACCTCGAAGGGCTTGTTTATATTTACCCTTATCTCTTTGGAGAGATAAGAAATTTTTTGCGTTCAGAGCTCTTTTTTCAAACATCCGCTATGAATGTTGATTGAGAGATGAATTATTTGATAAGAACTTTTGTTTTGTTCACTGCTTCCCGCTTTTGGCACGAAGCTTTTCATCAGGCCTTAATCTCAACTTCTACACCTGAAGGCAGGTCAAGCTTGCTTAAAGCATCAACCGTTCTTGAAGAAGTTGTATAAATATCCAGTAAGCGCTTGTGTGTGCAAAGCTGGAACTGCTCGCGGCTCTTTTTGTTTACGTGTGGAGAACGCAGAACAGTAAAAATTTTCTTGCGTGTAGGCAAGGGAATGGGACCTGTAACTACTGCTCCTGTGCTGCGCACGGTTTTCACGATTTTCTCGGCAGATTTATCTACCAGGTTGTGATCGTAAGATTGTAATTTTATTCTGATTCTCTGAGACATAGCCTAACCCAAAAATTTGAATTGGGAGCGCAAAGGTAGGAGTATGAAAGATACAATACAAGATTTTTAAAAAGTTTTTTTGACTTAAGTCCTTTAATTCTTTCATTTTTCTGGCTTTTTTTGCTTTTTGCCACTCACATAAGGATTGTCTTTAATAATAAAGCGGTATGGAAGGGCTGCATCATCGCCGGCATAATCAACGCCAATTCTTGGAGTTGTTATAATATCCGGTTTCTTTAATTTAAATCCGTCATCAGCAATAAAAATGTCGGTCTGCAACAGATCAAGGCCGCTGTGATGGGTATAAATGCCCAATGCCTTGGATACATTTCCAGGCCCCTTTGTTAAGGTAAAATCAGCTTTTTGCTTACCCACTCTTTCAAGCATAATATCAATCCCTATCATTGGTTCCACAGCCCTTATCAAGACCGCATGAGGAGTGTCCTCAACATTAGTAACAATATTAAAAAGATGGTGTATGCCATAGCATAAATAAACATAAGATGTTCCTCCATTAGCATACATAATTTCAGTGCGGTTAGTACGACGCCCTCCCCAGGCATGTGATGCCTTATCAACCACGCCGTTATAAGCCTCTGTTTCTACAATACGTCCGGCTGTCAGTTTTCCATCAAAAGTTGTGGCCAGTATTTTTCCTAATAATTCTTTGGCAATAGCTAGCACAGAGGGCCTTGTATAAAAAGACTGGTTCAAAATTTGCCATCCGGCAATATCCTTCTCTATATCGTTACGCTTTGAACCTTTCAATTCACCTATATTTAACCGCTAAAATAAATTTTCGTGCTGAAAGAGATTGTTATAGTTGTTCAGTCATACATCGGGGCCCACAAGTTTATCCGAGAGCATAAACTATGGAAATGGATAATCATTCCAGGTATTATCTATGCACTGCTTTTTTTTATCAGCATGTATTTTTTTGGCAAAAGCGCCAATTATGCAATAGAGTGGATAAAGAATGTAACCCATCTTACTACATGGCTTGAAAAAATGCAAAATGGTTTTCTTAGCTTCCTTTTTACCTTTTCCGGGCTTATACTATGGCTTGTACTAATGCTCTTTTACTTTTCCCTCTTTAAATACCTGTGGCTTATTGTTGGTTCCCCTGTATTCGCTTACCTAAGTGAAAAAACGGCCTCCATTATGGAGGGAAGAGATTTTCCGTTCAGTTTTAAACAACTTGCCAAAGATATTTTCAGAGGCATCAGGATTGCTTTGCGCAATGCGTTATGGCAAACAATTTATACTTTTTCCATCGTTATTTTGTCCTTTATTCCTGTTGTGGGCTGGATTACGCCTTTACTTGCAATGTTCATCGAATGCTACTACTATGGTTTTTCTATGCTTGACTATAGCTGCGAAAGAAGAAAAATGAGTGCCCAGGAAAGTATATTCTTCATTAACAAACATAAAGGACTGGCAATAGGAAACGGTATTATTTTTTACCTGATGCATCTTGTGCCAGTAATAGGCTGGGTATTTGCTCCGGCATACGCAGTAATAGCTGCCACATTAAGTATGCTGGAGATGAAGGAGTAACCGTTAGAAGCCCACCGCAACAATAACCATAAATCACTATTTTATTTATGCCCGGTCAAGTCTTTCTAATACCAGCCGTTTTAAGTGAAGAGGAAATAGCGTTACAAACAATACCAACTTACATTTTGCAAGCCGTAAAGCAATGTGAAATATTTTTTGTAGAAAATGAAAAAACTGCAAGACGCTTTTTAAAAAAACTATGGAAGGAAATGGTGATTGATGATTACAAATGGTATGCTATTCATAAAGCGGAAGAAGAAGTAAGAACACATTTTGTTAACCATTTGAAGGAAAATAAGAATATTGGAATTATAAGCGAAGCTGGTTGTCCCGGAGTGGCAGATCCCGGGCAGATTTTGGTAAATGCTGCCCAGGAAATTAGCGCTGTTATTCACCCGTTGGTTGGGCCAAGCGCTATCTTATTGTCTTTGATGGCAAGCGGTATGAACGGGCAATTTTTTCAATTTTTAGGGTATCTGCCAATTGATGCCACGGAAAGAAAAAAAGTACTGAGAGATTTGGAAGCAGATTCCTTTAAAAGGAACTGCACGCAAATATTTATTGAAACACCCTATCGCAATAATCAGCTAATTAAGGATGTTTTGAGCACCTGCAAAAACGAAACAAAATTCTGCATAGCAGCGGATATTACTTCGTCTACAGAAATTATTCTTACAAGGTCCGTTGGCGATTGGAAAAAACAAACCACGCCCGATATTCATAAAAGGCCGGCCATGTTTTTAATTTATGCCCAATAATTAAAAAATCAAGGGCCATTACCGTTCTGGCAATACCCCTTGAAAAATTATTATTAGCGTTTTTAAGCAGGATTATCTATTCAAACAATTGCATGCCTGTTTAAGCCTTCACATCCAGCTTAATCTGAAGTTCTACAAACTGCTTTTCGTCAATTGCAGAAGGAGCATCTAACATTACATCACGACCACTGTTGTTTTTAGGGAAAGCAATAAAATCGCGGATGCTTTCACTACCACCAAGAATAGCACAAAGTCTATCAAATCCAAAAGCAAGACCACCATGAGGAGGGGCACCATACTCAAATGCGCCTAATAAAAAACCAAACTTATGCAAAGACTCTTCGAGGCTCATGCCCAATGCAGCGAACATCTTCTCCTGCAACTCACGCTGGTAAATACGGATAGAGCCACCACCAATCTCATTTCCATTCAATACCATATCATAGGCATTGGCTTTAATATTTGCATAAGGATGCTCAAGGTATTTTTCTGCATTTTCAATCACAGGATTATTATTGATCATCGTTTCAATATCAGCAGGCCTTGGCGATGTAAAAGGATGGTGCCTTGCTACCCAACGATTTTCATCTTCTGCATATTCAAACAAAGGAAAGTCCAGCACCCACAACAACTTAAACTCGTCTTCTTTTCTAAAGCCGAGGCGTTTACCCATTTCAAGTCTTAGCTCGCTGGTGGCTTTGCGGGTACGTTCTTCAGTACCTGCAAGAATTAATACCAAATCCCCGGGGACTGCACCTGCTGCGTTAGCAATGGCTTTTAGCCTTTCTTCATTATAAAATTTGTCTATACTGCTTTTATAAGAACCGTCTGCATTGCATTTGATAAATGCCAAACCCTTCATACCTATCTGCGGACGCTTTACCCATTCAGTGAGTTCATCAGTCTGCTTGCGGGTATACTCAGCACAACCCGGTGCAGCAATTGCAAGTACTGTTTCTGCGCTATCGAAAACGGCAAAGTTTGCATCGTTAACAAGCGCTGCATTATCTTCTTTATTTGCATATACAGAAGCTGGCTTTTTAAGATTAGCAATCTTCATCCCAAAACGTATATCGGGTTTATCATTACCATAGTTCCACATGGCTTCCTCCCATGTCATACGTTCAACCTTTTCTGTATAATCTATATTTTTTACATCCTTAAAAATGCGTTTCACCAAACCTTCGAACATGTTTAAAATATCTTCCTGTTCAACGAAACTCATTTCGCAGTCAATTTGTGTAAACTCAGGCTGGCGGTCTGCACGAAGATCTTCATCACGAAAACATTTTACAATTTGATAATAACGATCATAACCGCTTACCATCAATAGCTGTTTAAATGTTTGCGGACTTTGCGGTAAAGCATAAAACTGGCCGGGGTTCATGCGGCTTGGTACCACAAAATCTCTTGCACCTTCCGGAGTTGATTTAATAAGAAATGGGGTTTCAATATCCATGAAATTATTTTCATGCAGATAGTTCCTGGTTGAACGACTTACCGCATATCGAAGCTCAAGATTCTTTTTTACAACGTTGCGACGTAAATCGAGATAACGGAATTTCATTCTTAAATCATCGCCACCATCTGTTTCCTCTGTAATAGTAAAAGGAGGTACGGCTGATTTATTCAAAATACTGAAAGAAGAAACGATGATTTCAACTTCGCCTGTAGGTATATTTTTATTCTTGTTTGTACGTTCGTTTACTTTTCCTTTGGCTTGTAAAACAAATTCACGACCCAGAGGAGTTGCATCTAACTGAGTATTCAATTCTTCACCAAACAATAACTGCGTAATACCATAGCGGTCACGTAAATCCACAAAAGTAATAGCGCCAAATTTTCTTACTGTTTGTACCCAGCCTGCAAGGGTAATTTCTTTATTTACATCGGTGATACGTAACTCACCACAAGTATGCGAACGATACATAATTTATTTGTTTATCTCCCGTAAGTGAAATTTTGAACTGCGGGACAGACATCGGCTGAAACGGGAAAACCGGCCGAGAAGCAATTTCAAGGGTTGCAAATATAAGAGGAATGAATGAAGTGAAATTGACAAAGAGTGGTAATGAAAAGCAAACCCGACAGGTACACCCTTAACTGTTCTGTTGCATCTGCCGGGTAATTAACAATAAAAACTATTTGCTCAACAATTCTTTCACAGCAGCAGAAATAGCTTTTCCATCAGCTTTGCCAGCAAGTTGCTTTGTAGCAACACCCATAACTTTGCCCATATCAGCAGGAGATGACGCACCAACTTCTGCAATAATACCAGAAAGCGTTTCTTTAAGTTCTGCCTCGCTTAATTGCTTTGGCAAAAACTTTTCTATAATCGTGATTTCTTCCTGCTCTTTTTGTGCAAGGTCCATGCGGTTTTGCTGCTGAAAAATTTCCAAAGAATCTTTACGCTGTTTTACCAGGCGCTGTAAAAGCTTCAACTCGCCATCTTCACTAATTTGCCCGTTGGCGCCAGGTTCAGTTTTTGCTTTGATAATTTCAGCTTTAATGGCACGCAGTCCACGTAAAGCAGCTTCGTCTTTTGCTTTCATGGCATCTTTCATTTCAGCCATAATGTTTTGTTCTAAGCTCATATATAAAGTTTGTAATTTATCAGTTGGGGTTGATTTCTTTTTTATTTTCCATTGTATTACTCTTGCAGTACCGAAGTTTGTAGGTAAGCCCCATTCACAACTCTCCATTCCTCACTTACTTTCCTGCTATTTGTTCGTTTTCGCCTGCAGGTCCCTGAACTTGGCGATAAAATCTTTCGCGAATTTTTTCATATCATCTACCAGTTCCTGTTGACGAGTGGCGCGGTCATACGTATCAGCCATTGTCATCATGGTTTGATAATAGAAATCAGCCATTTCATCAACCATCATATCTTTTGTCCATAAATCAATACGCAATGCACTTTTGTCGGCGGCATCCCAAAAAGAAACCATCATCGCTTTTGCTTTTTGCGCTTCATTTGCCGTACTGTCCGTAGCGTTCCATGTAATTTTCTCAGGCACTTTATCTTCTCCTAAATGAACATCTATTGTGATGGTTGAAATTGCCATAATGCTTACAATAATTTTTATTAAGGCTGCAAATGTAGCAAAGAAACAGTTATTGGTTAAGTTGTTCGGTTGCCGGTTAAAGCCAGGCTGATGCAAAAAAATCCCGCCTTGCGGCGGGACCATAAGATGAACGGTGTTTAGGGCTGCAACTTTTATTGTTTATTAAAATTTAAAAAAGGCCGAAGCTTTCAAGGGTTTTAAAAAAAGGGTTGAATATGTTCAGGATTGAGCGGCCTTAGTATTTTCAAGTGCAACGGTTGGTTATGCTATTATGTTTTCGAAATCTGTGCCAACATAAATTAAATTCAAAAGCGATTGAAAATCAATCATTTTACTTTATGGCACTATATAAAGTTTCTAAATTTGGGAAGATGACAATTTCTTTTTTGGAAAAAACTATTTACCCGCAGCTTCAATAACGAGTTTCAAGAGATTTAATTTGATATCATTATAATGAACTGAGTTTGCAAGTTGAAGTGAGCCACGAATAAGCAGGTTACGCAATTGCTCATTTTTGTAAATGCGGATAAGATTGTTGCCGAGTGTTTGCGGGTCTCCATCTTCATTGTATAGCACATTCTCACCGAAGATTGTTTTATAGCTATGGTTTGTGTTTGTAATAACTGCAGTTCCCGATTGCATAGCTTGCATAACAGCTAATAAGTCTGTTTCATCTGCACTCAAATGCAAGAAACAATAAGAGCAGGCAAGCAATGTTGCGTATTCCTGTGCCGGCAGTACAGGAATTATTTTTACATCATTTCTGTATTTATACGTAGCTATCTTTTCATCAGCCTCATCAAATAATAAGGCCCCTGCTATCACTAATTTCATACTGCTTTGCTGCCATTTCTTAAATACGCTAAAGGCCTTTAGTAATTGCAGCAGATCTTCCTGACGGGTAAAGTTTCTGTTTATTAAAAAAAATTCACTGCCACCAGTGTGCTCTGCCTTCAGTAATTCTTTTTGCTCCCATTCCACTGGCTTAAAAAATTCTTCTGCTGCCACAGGAATAATAGTTATGCTACCTGACGCTTCTCCCCTTTCTTCAATAAAAGTTTTTACAGGGGCTGAATAAGTAATAAGAGCACTTGCTTTTGCTAAAGCTGACGAGAGCTTTTTATTGATGTATTGACTTTGCGCTGATTTTTTTACAGAAGTATTCTGCAATGCATCTAATCCAGGCAAAACAATTAGCTGGGGTTGCTTCACCGACGAGCTTAATATACCATTCAAATGAATTACAACATCTGCATTTAGTTTTTTAACCAGGGATGGCAGATGTACTTCGTAAAACCATTTTAATCCTAACTGTATGGTGGCATTATTATGCACAATAAAAAGAGTGCTGCCTGAAGATGGCGTGTCTTTTAATTTATTTCCGGCATCTACTATTTCATAATGATGCTCTCTTGCTGCTTCCAACAATAAATTATACAAATACCCCGCATAAGCAAGGTTATTAACTTCATTTTGTTTGATGATTGCAATGCGCATAGTTCAAATTGCCACAAAGACGCAAAAATATACCAGTGTAAAAAGAACAGGAGATATATTTTTTATCGCCGAAAGGTTATCCTTTAATCTTCTTTGCCCATTCGTCCATTTTCTTTTCTACGAGATCCAAAGGCATGCTGCCATCTTTTAAAAATTCATCATGAAAATCGGAGAGTTTAAATTTTGTCCCAAGTTCATTTTGATACTTGTTTCTTAACTCACGAATTTTTAAAGCGCCTATTTTATAGCCAAGTGCCTGGCCGGGAATAGCCATGTAGCGCTCAATCTCTGCAGTAGCACCTTGTTCACTGATGGCTTCGTTATCCATCATATACTTAATTGCCTCTTCGCGTGTCATGCCTTTTGTGTGAATGGCAACATCTACAACAAGCCTTATGGCACGGTGCATTTCATCACCAAGAGCGCCCATATACTGGTAAGGATCTGTATAAAGTCCAAGCTCTTTACCAAGGCTCTCGCAATACAGTGCCCAGCCTTCTACATAAGCATTATGCCCGCCAAACCTGCGGAATTTTGGTAACGTTGTATCCTCCTGCTGCAAAGAAATCTGGTAATGATGCCCGGGAATAGCTTCATGAAGAAACAGGCTTTCCATTCCACTTGTGGTATTGAATTTGGTCGCATCAAGAATAGGTACATAGAAAATGCCCGGCCTGCTTCCATCGGGTGTGCCCTGGTTATATTCAGCACTTGCACTGGCAGCACGAAAAGCTTCTGTTTGCCTGATTTCAAATTTGGTTTTGGGAACATGACCAAACATTTCTTTAAGATGTGGTTCAATCCTGGCATGTATTGCTCTAAAAGCGTTCAACACATCTTCAGGTGTTTTATAGGGCATAAACTTTTTATCAGTCCTCATATATTCAAAAAAGGCCCTTAAATCACCTGTAAAGCCAACAGCATTTTTTAGACTATCCATAACGCCGAGAATACGCTTCACCTCACTTAACCCTGTGTTATAAATTTCATCCGGTGTTTTACTGGTAGTTGTTTGCTGACGTACGAGGAATTCATAATATTTTTTTCCATCGGGAACATCACTGATACCTGATGTTGTTCTCGCTTTAGGCAAATATTCCGTTTGCAGAAAGTCGCCAAGTTTTTTATAAACAGGCACAATTTGTTTTGTGATAAGTTGCCCAAAAGCATCTGCAAATCTTTTTTTATCGGCATCAGAAAAAGAAGAAGGTATTTTTGTAACAGGGCCATAAAAAAGGCTTTTCTGCGCACTATCAACCACCATTGCCTGCATTTGCGGAATCATTTTTATTACAAGTGCTTTGGGTAATACATAATTGGCCGCAATTCCTTTTCTAAAATAGATGATGGCACTATCGGCCCATGCACCAAAGGCACCGGCACGTTTTAACCAGTCATCATAATCTTTTACTGTTTTAAAAGGTTGCGCACCATCACCACTGCCTAACTGGCCCATCGTAAGTGTTAACCCATAAAATTGCTGGAAGGGAATATAATTGTCATGAAAACTTAATCCTTCTACAGCAAGTTCATTATCATGCTTGAAAATATCATAGCTAATCCTGTCCTCATCATTCAATTTATCTCTGTCGAACTTTGAAAGCAATGTGAGATAGCGCGTGTAAAATTCTATTTGCTTTTCGCGGTAACTATCTGTGAAATCAACAGGAAGTAAATCATTGTACCGATTATCCCCATTGAAAGTGGCACTTAAAGGAAATAACTTAAGATTCTCTTCATAATATTTATCGAAAAGCGCAGCCAGTTCTTTATTAGGTTCTCCCTGCTGGTTATCACTGCTAAGCTTACATGACGTGAGGCCAATAACCACTGCGAAAATGAAAAAGATTTTTTTCATGGTATATAGATTGAAAATGGAAATTAAACAAATATGATTATTACTAACCCTAACAGAAGCCCCGTTCAGCATATTCTTTAATAAGATTATTTCTGAGGATGAGTAATCGTCTCATGTAATTTGTGAGAAAGATGCTGTTTGCCAGTTGACCTAAAATGCCATAAGGAGATTCAAAACAAAATATATCTTTCATAAGAGTAACACCATCTTTATATTCAAAATGATGCTCGTGTTTCATTCTTCTAAAATCTCCTTCTATCATTTCATCGACGAAAAGAGAATATGGTTTCATCAGGGTAATTTTAGTAGTGAGCAATCTTGTCTTGAGCAGGTGTTTTGCCTGCCATGTTACTGTTTCACCTTCTTGTATCAATCCAGATGTTTTGCCCGCAACGGCTTTTTCATTCGTATGCTGCATGCTTACAGCATGAAAACTTATGTCGCGGCTTAAATCAAATACTCTTTCAACCGGCGCTTGAATAAAAGTAATAAGGTGGATAATGGGCATAATAACAAACATGAAAAGAGAAATATTTCTCTTTTCATGCAGATTCCTTTTTCGTTTAACTAAATGGAAAT
>Ga0105239_10004091_pt1 | contig 17535 bp, 19 predicted proteins | sample KBSC44metaG_FD_92761 | JGI IMG/M metagenome (GOLD analysis project Ga0105239, IMG submission 92761) | Corn rhizosphere microbial communities from Kellogg Biological Station, Michigan, USA - KBS C4-4 metaG | ecosystem: Host-associated > Plants > Roots > Rhizosphere > Soil | place: Michigan, USA...
CATGCCTGTTATTCATTACCGCAATGCGCATAACTGGTATGCCGAAGCCCGGTATAATTATGAAGACCTGCAAACTGTTTCGCTGTTTTTAGGTAAGGCATTCACGGGCGATAAAGATTTCTCCTACTCAATAGTTCCCATGTTTGGTGCATCGGTGGGCCGGTTTAACGGACTATCGGCAGGGCTGAACGTTGACCTCGAATACAATAAGTTCTATTTTTCCACGCAATCGCAATACTCTCATTCAACAAAGCAGCAAAAGGAATTTTTTTTATACAGCTGGTCCGAAGCTGGATATCAACCCCTTGATTGGTTATATGCCGGTGTATCGGTTCAGCAAACACACGATCGCTATACCGGTGATCTGATGCAACCCGGGTTACTCGTCGGTTTTACCTTTTCCCGCTTTACATTACCTGTGTACGCTTTTGAGCCTTTGTCGGCATCACCTTATTTTATTGTAGGAGTAAGTTTTCAATGGAGAAAGCAGAAATAACCTTTCAGGCATAGGAATAAAAAACAAAAACGCCCTGTTGCCAGAGCGTTCCTTAAGCATGATAGTCTGTGTTGTCACCCAAAGCATCCGGCTCTCAGATCCTGAGGCCGGCTTTTACTTTCTGAAAAAATGATTTTTTGGCTTCTTTTGCTTTCGGTGTATGTGACTGCTCAATCTTTTCCATACTCAGGGCCATTTTATCGGGGCTTAAAGATGACTTAACTATATAATCTATTGCACCATTCTTTATAGCTTCCACGGCCACCATACTGCTTTCCTGGCCGGTAATGATATAAACCATAATGGCGGGATCAAAGGCTTTTATTTTTTTCAGCACCTCAATACCATTCAGGCCTTCCATGTTATAATCGAGAAAGATCAGTTCAGGTTGTTCCGTTAATTCAGCCAAACAGTCATCACCAGCATTGAAACACTTTATATTGGTGTATCCCAGATTGCGCAGAAACTGTTCATACAGCGTCAGGCAAAATATATCATCGTCTACAACAAATATTTTAAGATCGGGATAGGTAGCCATGGTTGGTGTTTATGGTAATAAATTTTTATTCATTGCATTGCTGTATTAGTGCCACAGTAACGCATGTTTTGAAAACGGTTTTGGTGCTATGCTATTGCCGGGCAGTATTTTAGATACAGAAAACTAGTAGTTGTATGGGTAGGGCGGTAGGTAGATGTGCTTATTCAATAACAATCGGCTGTACATAATGATTTTCGCCATAGCGGATAGCCAGTTTATAAACGCCCCTCTGTATATGTGCCGGAAGATGAATAGTGTGGTTGGAATGAAAATCTGAATGAAATAGAAAATGTTTAAATACCTGTTGACCGGTCAGCGAATACAAATGCACGGTAAAAACGCATTGATCGATGTTATATAACTGCAACCAGAATGTTTTTTGGGATACCAGGTTGGGATAGATGGTAATGCGCTGAGTGCGCTTTTGTGTACGGTTCGATTGCTCGGAGGCATTCATAGGATGGGGGTTGGGATAAGTTGTAAAATAAGTCTACGGTGGCAATGAAAGTAATACCTTTTTGGCAGCTTTGCAACTGGTTTCTAACGATTAACAAAAAGGTGCCCCTGTTGTCCCCCTTAATTACCCTGATTATACCCCATTATCGGGCCTGTTTCGTATAGGCAATGAAGTTTTTATCATGGTACATGCATTTTTTACCTGTTGGAATAAAGTACAACTACGCCTTCCAATTGCAGCAAATACAGCGCTTTAGGTATATAGGCAGGCCCTTAAACCCCGGGCTATACGCCTAAAATGGCCATCTGGATCTGCAATGGAGACACCCCTCTTTTCAGCAGATATTCTCCAAAGGGCTGAATCAGCCGGGCCCTGCCCGCCAGATAAAAGCTCGCTTTTTTCCATGCCATCCAACAATTTGGATGCATCTCTTCCATCCATTGAATGGCATGCTGGGCCGGTTTCGAAGCAGAAGGAGGTACCGAATCAATCAGCAATTTCAGCCTGCTTAACACCTGCTCATTGTGCGGTTTTAATTCCAGCACCCCAAAATATTCATGATTGCTTTGCAATGCAGTTTCCTTATATGCATTAAAAAGCCCAATTGATGTTTCGTCACCAAAGAAGAAATGATGCGTAGCCAATGCATCGTATGCCAGCTTTTCTTTTTCAATACTGAATTGCAGGATGTTGCCGGTTGTTGTATTCACCGCACAGTTATTTACATCGCCATATAAAAGAACGGCAGCTTGTCGCTGTACTTTATCAACCGAGCAGCAGGTATAACTGCGTTTGCTGTTATTATCGGTGTACAGGAATAATTCCTGTCCCGGTAAAAGCGGATGATTGTTGCAATCACTTTTAAAGTTTACCAGTGTGAACTCGTCTGAAAGCTGTTCACTGCCGGTAATTACTGCACGATGCAACAGGCGTGCAGTTGTTTCATTGGAATCGGCGGTTTGCATTTTAGATATGTGAAACATTACTATATGTGTTTGTTTACAAACAGATATTTTAACTTTACAAAAATAGAAATGGGCAGTCGGCCAATTTTTATATTTTACGGATTAATATTTACATCAAAAGGATTTTATGGCGGTTACGGTGTATGACGAATCAGGACAACAATATATTGTAGGCGATTTATTTTCCCTTAATATTCTGGAACAACCCCTTGTTACAGAAAGAAAACTGGTATATAGTTTTCCTTTTGGCGATGCAGAAATAGTACAGATTGCTTTTTCGGGTATCTATATAGTGTATGGTGATATGCAGGTGCGACAAAACCGTGTATTGAATTTTGAGGTTCACGGGGAAAGAGAGTTGGTAGAAATGCATTTTACACTGGCCGGAAACGGCAAAATAACGAACCATGACTTAGGAAAAGAATATTTGATTAGAACCAATCAGCATAACCTGCATTATTCGCCTGTTTTCATGGGTACCGGCGAATACAAGGGGCTGGAGCAATATAAATTTTTTGAAGTTCATTTTACCACCCGTTTCTTCTTTGAGCTGGCTAAAGACAGCTGCCCTATGTTGATGCAGTTTGCAGAGAAAATTCAAAAAGGCAGAAATAGTCAATTATACGAGGATCACCTGCCCATTTCCTTTGCCATGCATCAATGCATAAATGACATGATGAACTGCAAGGTTACCGGAGGGCTGAAACTATTATTCCTGCAATCGAAATGTATAGAGCTGCTTGCCCTGCAGGCACAGATGTATGAAGATGCCGGACGGAAACCGGCCGTTACATGTAAATCTGATCGCGATAAAGATAGCATTCACTTTGCCAAAGACTACCTGCTGCAGAATTCCGTGCAACCACCTTCATTAACAGAACTGGCAAAGATTGCCGGTATCAATGAATTTAAACTTAAACAGGGATTTAAAGAGGTATTCAATAATACGGTATTTGGTTACCTCACCGATTATAAACTCAATCAGGCACGTGACCTGCTGCTTACAGGCGGTCTTGCTATTAAAGATGTTGCTGACCAGTTAGGATATTCTTCTGTACAACATTTCAACAGCGCCTTCCGCAAAAAGTTTGGCGTACCACCTGGGAAGCTGAAGGGTTAGCGACCAACCACTTCCCACTTTTCAATATTATACAACTTCCCCTTATAATTCCCCTTACGCGCTACATTGCCTTTTTTGTCGTTCCATGAAAGCGTGACCTGATTGTAGACTCCTTTGGTATAATCAAAAGTATAGGTATTATCTTCAAACAATGTTATTGGTTTATCGGGGCTGCCATATATTCTGCAGTTGACAGACAGCACCGTTTGCGGCGTTATATATTCAACTGGTGTAGCCAACGGCAGAATGGTATTGTTCTTTATAAACATCGGCACCTCGTCAAGCGACATGGAAATGGTATATGATTTACCGCCTTCGTATTGGTTATTGTTATTGAAGTCGTACCATACACCCTGTGGAAAATAAACGGTGCGCGTAGAAGCACTGTCAATAAAAGGAGCGCATAGAATACTTTCTCCCAGCATGTATTCATCATCTATCTTAGATACTTTTTCATCTTCCGGATAATCCATTACCAATGCCCGTATAGGCGGAAGTCCTTCTAAATAATATTTAGCAAATGCGGAATATAAATAAGGCAGTAAGCTCATGCGCAGATTGATCAGCTTCCGGGCTTTATCTTCCAGCTCTTTAGCGTTAGGCAGCAGTTCGTGTTGGGCGTTTTTCTCTCTGTTATATTGCAGCCACGGTGGCAGATCGAGATACCAGCCATTTACTACCATTTGGGCGGCCAGTGTAATGGTTTGCATACGGCGTATCAGATCGGCTTCATTGGAAGTTTCTCTTAGTTCAGGCGACCAGTTCACGCCGGCGAATCCTGAGTTGGCCATCATGCGAACATAGTCGGCATGGCTGTACATATCAGAATACAATACTGCCGGATAAGGAGAAGCAAATAAATACGACGACCGTACATCAAACAATGTACGCTGATTGTTTTTGTGGTACAGGTCGATCATGGTTTTGTTATACAGCCAGCCAAATAGCTGGCGCATCTGAATACCATCTACGCCCGAAGGGAATTGAGCAATATCGGGAAAGCTCCATTCGCGGGCAGCCTGCAGATAATTTGCCCCATCCGATTCATCGAGCTTAAAAGCAGTAATGCCCTTTTTTACAAACTGAGCTTCATGGTAATCACCGAAAATTCTTTTTGCACCGGCTGTTATAAAATCCGGTACTGCCCCTGACCATACGGTGTAATTGCCCGAGTAAGGAGCAATACTGTCAAACAGGGGAGAAGATGGATGGGTATATGCGTGTTCCCACAGGTTTAATTTAAAGCCTTTGCTGCCGATGTTTTGAATAAATGCATCGGGATCGGGAAAGTTCTTTTTATTCCATACAAAAGAGCAGGAATAGGCCTGGGTTTGCCATCCCGGTTCCAGTCCCAGCATATCGCACGGTATATGGTTATCCCTAAAATATTGCGCTATATCGGTAACCTCTTTGTAATTAAAGCTCGCCTTTGCACGATATTTAAAACCCAGTCCCCATAAGGGCGGTAAAGCGCCTCCGCCCGAAAACAGGTTATAGCGCTGTAATACTTCGCGCATATGCGGACCAGCAAATACATAGATTGCTGCGCCTTCGGTGCCATTGATCAGTATGCTTATTTCACTTGATCGTGTATATTTTTTGCCGTAGAGCTCAACGGTATTAAGTGCTACTTTTTGTGGATTTACAGCGGTATCGCCTCCGGCGCCCTCGTAGAGCTTGCCTTTTGATGCTACATAAAAGGTGGTATATCTGGCTGTATTCACCAGCACGCCATAACCTTTTGAAGAAATATAAAAGGGCATGGCTGCATGTCCGAAACCAATGTCGCCGGCCACCCAACTGTTGATCCTGATATCTCTTCGCATGCCTCTTTGCTCAAAGGTGTTTGTTTGTAAGCCAAAGCCATAAAACTTTTCGGCGCTGTCTACGGCTAATTCAGCCACCAGGCTGCCATTCGTTTTACGAAAATGGATCTCATTTAAATTAAAAGGAGGCGTATCAACAGCAGGCAGTGCCTGTAAGCCGGCTACTGATGGAGCTTCCTTAAAATCGGTGGGAAGATATTTTTCCGGCGTGCCATAAACGATTTTCCATATGCCCGGCGCCACTTTTTCAACTGTCTGACCTGTGGCAAACTGAACGATCAACAGCAATAGCAGAATAAATGAGGCTGATTTCTTCATAATAAGCAATATACTAAGAGGTGATATGCGAATCATGTGCCATTGTACTGTTTTTTTGGCGCTTGCTATTTGATTTCGTAATTTTTGTTGGATAACGATTAAAGCCATTACTATGTCTGTTAATGTAAAAAGAATATACGAACCTGCTGTCGAAGCAGATGGTTATCGCATACTGGTAGATCGCCTTTGGCCGAGAGGTATTAAAAAAGAAGATGCCGATATTGATCTCTGGTTAAAAGAAGTGGCGCCTTCTACGGAACTACGCACCTGGTTTCATAGTGGAAAGGGGACCTTTGCGGAATTTAAAAAGAAGTATCTCACTGAATTGAAAGAAAACCCTGCGCTGAAGGAACTAAAGAGTGCAGCAAAAGAGCATAAGAAAGTAACTCTATTGTATGGATCAAAAGATGAAGAACATAATCATGCGTTGATATTGAAGGATAAGTTAACTTAGTGGTGGAACATAAAAAATGCCGTCGGTTGACGGCATGGAATACTTTAAGATGGCTATGCAAATCGATGGAGTACGTTTACTTGTATTTTTCCATTATCTCTAAAAGAGATTCCCGAAATACCGGATTATTTTTCAGTTCTTCATTTAATTCCTCTGTTTTTTTGGAAACCTTGCCTTCATATTTATCTAATGCAGGGTCATAGCGTGAAAACAGCGCTTTCTTTTTGTTTACTCTTTTTTGTTTTGTTTTCATATTTCAAATTTAATAATTTTTTCGTTTTACTGAAAATCCATAGTAATCCTTGCCTTTTTCGTGCCAGCTGTGCATCAACGTATAACCATTGGATTATTCCGGTTTTTCTGGACTCGCCAGATCTGTATAAACGGAAAACAATTACCAGGGCAACAGTCATCATCTTTCCCATTTTCATGACCACAATCGCACCAGTATTTTTTGTTGGCATAGAGAGCATAAGCATCTAAGCCGCGAACAACACCCGGTTTAACAGCGTCGATTCCGGTCGCATGCATAACTTCCCATCCATATTTGTTTGGCTCTTCCTGAAGCTTGTCATTGATATAAAAGCGTAAAGGATGGCGGTGCGTTTGGTCAGACCAATATACTTTCAACTGTGAAGGATTACGATGATCAAGCGTTAAGATCGCCGCATGATAACCATCGCATAAGGAAACAACAAAAACACTAAAGCCGCGCGTTTTACCAACCCGGGCCAGTAAGGTATTCCACAGACTTTTTTCCATGGTAACAGGTTGCAGACCTCTCGATATAGGGTCCTTTTTTGAAATCAACGTCCATGCATCTTTACGCATAGAAAGAAACCGTATTGAATCGTAGCCTGAGATATAACCACTGTCTTTAAGTCTGTGCACTAAGGCATTCACATCATTATTAAAGTAATGACCATTTAAAACCGGTTTACGGCTATAGAGACTGTCAGGAATAGAAGATTCTCCGAATAGCAGGATGTCTAACGCTGCACGAACCGTATTAATGCATTTATGCCGATAGCCCGGCCGCCAGTTGGAGTCTTTGGGTTGCTCCTGCAACGAGGCATTACTAATAAAAAAGTCTTTCATCCTTTCTACTTCATCATCAGAAAACACGGATGAATGAGAAACCGAATCTTTATTGGAAGAGTTGTGCGGATGATGCGTTTTATTGTGTTTAGGGGGATTGCCGGCAACTAATTCACCCCACACAAAAACAAATACTACAACAGCCAGGCAGGTACAGATATACCGTTTCATACAGTTCTTTATTGTGCTTATTTAATTACAATATCATACTTACTCAGTAATCCAACGACGCCGGGCAGTGAAAATTGTGCTTTCTTAACCTTGTTAATTTCAGGATCAAGGGCGTAGTTGTATGCGGTGCGAAAATCAACTTTCTCCAGATTGGTATTTTCAAACTTTGCTTTGGCAAGATCGCAGTTGTCGAAGACAGACTGCGTCAGATCGCAATCGGTAAAATCAACTTCCTGCATAATGCAATTGGTGAAATGGGTCTTTTTCAACAGGCGTTTATAAAAAGAAGAATAATTGAGCGTGCAATTATCGAATGTAACAGAGAATAAAAAAGTATCGCAGTTCTCGAAATTGATGCCTAATAATTTGCAGTCCCTGAATTTTACATCGTTGAGCGAGGTTTTCATCACCTTAACCATACTCAGGTTACAGCTGTTAAACTCACATTCGGTAAATTTAATACCACCCAGATCACAATTGGATAAATCACAGTTTACAAAGGTACAGATTTCATAGGCCCCTTTGGGCAATCCGTCTGTTGTATAATTGATGCCTTCGTATACCTGTTCTTCAAAATAGTTATTGCTCATAGTAGGACCGTAAAGATAAATGTTTCTGAGAATGTTTTGCCTTTGCGCAATTTGGGTTTTCTCTGCGATCTTTGCTTTCCCCAAAAGCGTTGATAAGAATGCAAAGGGCGCTAAATGGAGCCTTTACCTTTTCATTTCACATTTCACATTCCACATTTTTCATTTGTCATTCCCTTTGCATAACCGGTTGAATAAAATGCCAAAATATCGGTAAGCTAATCTTATTTTTTTCCTAGTTTCATATCTCATTGAACCTAACGATAACTTATACTTTTAGCCATAATTCATGAATCCGCTAATATTGTTGCTTATAGGAATGGCCGTTGTATTGCTGGGCATACTGGTCATAAAACTACATCCAGTAGTAGCACTGTTAAGCGGTGCATTGATTGTGGGACTGCTTACTTCCCCTTCTTTATTACAAACATATGCTGCGGGAAAACATCTGTTGCCTGCACAGGTTAACGCCCTGTTAAACCAGTCGTTGGGTGAACGCATTGCCAATGCATTCGGCGATACCTGTGCTAAAATAGGTTTGCTGATCGTGCTTGCCTGTATTGTGGGCAAATGCATTCTGGACAGTGGCGCTGCCGAACGCATAGTACGCACGTTGCTAAAAGTATGTGGCGAAAAAAGGGCGCCCGTTGCCTTTATGCTCAGCAGTTTCATATTAGGTGTTCCGATTTTTGTTGATACGGTGTTTCTGCTGATGCTGCCACTGGCGCGTGCTATGGGTGTTCGTATGCCAAAGTCATATGCGCTGTTTATAATGGCAGTAATTGCAGGTCCCACTATTACGCACTCACTGGTGCCGCCGGCAGCTGGCCCTGTTTTCGCGGCGCGATCATTGAATGTAAATCTGGGCAGCATGATCATCATGGGGCTTATCATTGGCATTGTTTGTTCTTCTGCCGGATTACTGTATGCTTACTGGCAAAACAAAAGACAGGATATTCCATTAAGGGCTACCGCTGATGTTTCTATAGAAAAATTGAAAGAATGGTCACAAAAAGACAGTGAACAGCTGCCTTCTTTTCTTATGTCGATGCTTCCTATTTGTATACCTGTGGTATTGATCGCTGGTGAAACCATTACAGGAAGTATAAATAATGTTAACCATGGCCTTAGGTCTTTTTTCGTATTGACCGGCGATCCCGTGATCGCTATGTTTATCAGTACAGGCTTTTCTTTAATACTGCTGGCAAAGCAGTTTGCTTTTAGTGTAAAATCTTTAAGGAAGCCGCTGGAAGATGCTGTGTCCAGCGCGGGTACCATTATACTCATTATTGCATCGGGCGGCGCATTTGGCGCTATGCTGCAGCAAACATCCATCGGTAGCTGGCTGGCGGCTAATACAGCGGGTTTTAAGCTGGCGGTTCTGCCACTCGCATTTGTGGTAACAGCCTTTATTCGTACAGCGCAGGGATCGGCTACTGTAGCTATAATTACCGCGATAGGCATGTTAAGTAGTTTTAATACACCTGGTACACTAGGTTTTCACCCGGTGTATCTGGCTATTGTAATTGGCTGTGGATCGAAAATAATTCCCTGGATGAACGACAGTGGCTTCTGGCTCATAAGTAAAACCTGCAGTTTTACCGAGCAGGAAACAATGAAAACTGATTCGCTGCTGCTCGCTGTAATGGGTATTACAGGACTGATAACAACTATGCTGATGGCCAAACTGTTCCCGTTCCCGTTTTAATAAATTGAAGCGGGGTACCGTGGCCACAGACCACAGAATAATGCTACGAAGCTACAAGTTTCATAAAGCAGCATTTTTGCAACCTTCGAAACTTTGATTATGAAAATAAAAGACCTGCGCATTCATTCCATTGCCATTGCTGATCCTCCGATAAGAAGCTCATATGGACTGCATGCGCCTTATGCGTTACGTACTATTATTGAATTGGAAAGTGAAGATGGTATTATTGGTATTAATGAAACCTATGGCGGTGAAACACCGGTGGCAGCTTTAAAAGCTGTTAAGGAAAAGATCATTGGGGCAGATGCTTTTCGTATAACGGGATTGCTTAATCCTGAAATGAAGCGCCCCGACACAAATATTGATCGCTCTCAAACCTGGCTGGTGCCGGGAGAAAACCCGCTCGACGAATCAAGCCGTACCTTTGCAGCTATTGAAGTAGCTTGCCTGGATTTGATCGGCAAAAGCATCGGCGTTCCGGTTTGTGATCTCATCGGCGGACGTGTAAGAGATAAAGTGCCTTTTTCAGCATACCCGTTTTATAAACATGCGGGTGGGGGAGGCGAAGGAAATGACGCCCGTGAAGATGAATACGGCGAAGCGCTTACACCGGAAGCATTGGTGAAACAGGTAAAAAAAATGATCGCTACGTATGGTTTTGGATCAGTAAAGTTTAAAGCAGGCGTACTGGAGCCCGCGCTTGAAATTGAAACCGTGAAACTGATGTATCAGGAGTTTGGTCCCAACGTTCCGTTGCGTATTGATCCTAATTCTGCCTGGACGGTAGCTACTTCAGTAAAAGCGGGCAAGGCGCTGGCCCTTGAGTTATCGGGCGGCGGTTATTTGGAAGACCCCACCGCAGGCATCGAAGGCATGGGCGCCGTACGAAAACAATTGCTGGATATGGGCATTAATGTGCCGCTGGCAAGCAATGTTGCCGTAACTTCCTTTGGCGATATTCCTGCTGCTATTGCCAACGATGCAGTGCAGATCATTTTATGCGATCATCATTACTGGGGCGGTATGCGGCAGGTACAACATCTGGCAAAGCTGGCGCAGACTTTCAATATCGGTCTTTCCATGCATTCGAATAGTCATTTAGGCGTTTCGCTGATGGCTATGGCGCATGTGGCGGCAGCAACGCCGCATCTTACGTATGCCTGTGATACACATTATCCGTGGCAATCGGCAAAAGATGAAATAGTAGCTGGTGGCAGGGTGCCGATCAAAGACGGATGCGTAACAATTACCGATAAACCGGGCCTGGGTGTAGAATTGGATTATGATCAGCTGGAAAGAGGAAAAGAAAGATACCTGCATTGTGCCTATAGAAAAAGAGATGATGAAGCCGAAATGAGAAGACATGTTGACCCGAACTGGAAGAGAATACTACCACGATGGTAAATAATAAACACATGAAAAATCTAAAGGAAAGAATTAAGAATGGTGAAGCTGTAAACGGGTGCTGGCTCAATCTGGCATCAACTATTTCTGCTGAAATTGTTGGTCGTAGCGGTTTCGACTGGGTGCTGATAGACCTTGAACATGGTGCAGGTAATGAAGTGATCATGTATCAGCAGTTGCAGGTGTTGGAAGGTACACGTGCCTTCCCGATAGTGCGCACCAATGAAATATCAAGGCCCAAATCACAGAACATTCTCGATGCCGGTGCAGGCGGTATTATGTTTCCACGCATTGAAACAGCCGAAGAAGCAGAGGCTGCATTGCGCACCATGTATTATCCGCCGAAAGGTGTACGCGGAATGGCGAAAATGGTAAGAGCTACAGGTTTTGGAAAGAACTTTGAAGAATATATGAGTGGTCTGGAGAATAACCTGGTGGGCGTTATTCAGATTGAAACACTCGGCGCGGTAAAGCAAATTGACGCGATTGCCGCTATAAAGGAGACCGATGTATTATTTGTTGGGCCGTCTGACCTGTCGCTGGCGTTGGGTATTTTCGGCCAGTTTGATCATACACACTATCGTGAGGCATTATCGCAGGTAGTGCAGGCCGCACAAAAACATGGAAAAGCTGCCGGTATATTATTGCAGAATATAAACGAGTACGAGATGTATTACCAGCTTGGCTTTCGTTTTATTGCCTGTGGCGCCGATACCAGCTTTGTTACACGCGGCGCAGAAAACATGATTAAGGAGATGACCCTTCGATCCGTTCAGGGCAGTAAAGCAAAAAACTAATGAAGTTTTTTTTGCGCCCTTTGCGTCTTCTTTGTGTTCTTTGCGATGCGAATGTCGTCGTTAATAGCACCGTAAAGAACGCGAAGGCTACTAATAAAATTTAACCAAATGGAAAAGATTGGATTTATAGGTTTAGGTATTATGGGCAAGCCAATGGCGAAGCACCTACTGAAAGCCGGTTATCCCTTACATATACTTGCTTCCAGTGCATCTGCAGAAGCATTAAAAAGTGAAGGCGCCGTAGTGATGGACAACGCCGCAACACTTGCTAAAAACTCAGACATCATCATAACCATGTTACCCGATTCGCCAGAAGTAGAAGCAATGGTATTGGGAGATAACGGACTACTTCATGGTATGCAGCCCGGATCGTTGTTTATTGATATGTCGACCATTGCACCGGCTACCAGTGTTAAGCTGTATGAGAAACTACAGCAGAAAAATATTGAAGCACTGGATGCACCGGTATCGGGCGGACAAACAGGCGCCGAAGCCGCTACGCTTTCCATTATGGTGGGAGGCAATGATGCTGCCTTTCAACGTGCACTGCCTGTTTTTGAAAAGATGGGAAAGAACATTGTGCATATTGGTAAAGCAGGGGCCGGACAAATAACCAAAGCCTGTAATCAGATCGTTGTAGGGATGACCATACAAGCCGTGGCGGAAGCATTAACCCTTGCTAAAAAATCAGGTGTTGATGTTGGTAAGGTGCGGGCCGCTTTACTGGGCGGATTTGCACAAAGTAAAATATTAGACCTTCATGGGCAGCGCATCATCGATAGGAATTTCAAACCCGGTTTTAAAATGAAACTGCATCGTAAAGATATGAACATTGCATTGCAGACCGGCAAAGACCTGTCTGTGCCTTTGCCGGGTTCGTCTGTTGTGGCATGTCAGATGGATGCCATGTTGGCCAAAGGTGGCGGCGACCTGGATCATAGTGCTCTGGCATTGTTCCTTGAAAGTATTTCCGGATTATAAAAAAAGTCCGGAAGTCGGAAAGACAGAAAGTCCGAAAGAAAAACACACAGATATCAGGATACTTTCGGACTTTCCGACTTCCTGACTTACCGACTATTTAATTTGCGCGATGATGGTCGCAATGCCCATGATGCGATGGTAATGCCTGCAAATAGAAGTGTTGTGATGAAATGTGCCGGATTGTTGCCCACCGCTATATGCGAAACAGTTGCTCCGGTTAAATCAAAGAACACGCCGGCATAAGCCCATTCTTTTAATCGTGGAAAACCTGGCACCAGTAAAGCAATGCCGGCCAGCACTTTCCAAACGCCAAGGAGTATTACAAAATAAAGGGGATATCCGAGATGAATCATGCCATCCACTGCACTCTGTACATGGATAATATCGGCTATGCCACCGGTAAGTAATACGAATTCAAGAATGCCGATGGTTATCCAATAAAAAACATTCTTAGTTTTTGTTTGTCCTGCTGAATAAGCAGCAGCCGGTGCTGCTATTACACTTTCATTCATAATGATCATTTTTGGGTGAAGAATTGATTGTACACTTTAGTAATGATCGAAGCGAAACCAATTGGACAGCCTGAAGGATTTTTTTTATTGCTGACCAGACTTGTTGCAGTACAAGAGTGCGACGCAACAGCAACTTAATAGTAGTACAAAAGGCTGGCTCATAAAAACAGATAAAACCGCTTTGTGATCTTTGTGATTCTTTACGTTTCTCTTTTATGCCGATTTTGTAACGAAGGTCGCAACGCCCTTTGGACTCCGCTCAGGATCGCAGCAACGCAAGAATTTAAGTGTGATTTTAGATGAGACTATCGATCTTCTCCTGTATACCCTGCTTTTCTGTTTGCGTTTTTGCCAGATCGTATGCTTTTTGAAAATTGATTGTTGCTTTGTTATTATCAAGGTCCTTATATAATTCGCCGAGTAGCAGAAAATAGAAATGATTGTTATCGAGTTGCAGCTTTTCTGCTTCACTAATGGCTTCCTGTTTGCCCTTTACTTTGTATAGGGCAAAGATGCGGTTGAGTGCTACGCCGGACGAATAATTGATCAGTAGCAGCTGGTTATATAAGTGCAGGATGTTTTGCCATTTTTCTTTTGAATCTTCTTTTACGCAGTGCCAGTAAGCAATACCGGCTTCGAGGTGGTATGAACTGATCTCATTGCCCTGTGCTGAAAGATTTAAAAACTGAATACCTTGATTTATCAGATCAAGGTCCCATAGGGCAGGGTTCTGCTGTTCGTACAATACCAGTGAGTCGCCGCTGGTCTGCCGTGCATTAAACCGGCTCGCATGAAAACTCATCAACGCCAGTAAGGCATTTGTTTTAGGCAGATTGGTTTTTTCGTACTCAGTAAGCATACTGCCCAGTCGCATTGCTTCTATGCAAAAATCTCTTCGTAAAATTTCATTTTGGGTTTGCGAATAATATCCCTCGCTGAAGAGCAGGTAAATAATATGCAGCACGTTATCGAGCCGGTTGGCTATTTCGTTATCTGGCGGCATTTCCAGTTCAACTTTTTCGGCGCGTAATTTTTCCTTTGCTCTGAACAATCTTTTGTTGATGGTTTCTTTATTGGTAAAAAATGCTTCAGCTATTTCATCAATACCAAAGCCGCAAAGGATGCGCAATGCCAAACCGATCTGGGCTTCGCTGGCAATGGCGGGATTACAAATAGCAAAAAGCATTTGCAACTGGCTGTCTTTTATATTTTGCTGGGAGAAGTTCACTTCTTCGGGGTCGTTGCTTTTTTCATGCCTCGCAGTAATTTCGGGCATTACTTTTTTCTCGAATATTTTATGTCGTCTGAAATGGTAGAGTGTTTTTTGTTTCGCTACTGTATACAACCATGCCGTAGGGTTAGGTGGTATGCCTTTCAGCCCCCATGATTCTGATGCTACCAGAAAGGTTTCACTTACGATATCTTCTGCCAGTTCGATATGTTCAAGGCCATACATTTTACTGATAACGGCCACCATTTTGGCAAACTCCTGCTGGAATAAATGCTTTAACGATTCCTGTTCCTTTTCCATACTAACTTTAAGTAATAGGTGGTAAGTGATAAGTTTTAAGTAGTAAAAAACAATGTTACAGGTTACAAGTTACAGGTTTCGCGATTGTTTTCTGAACCATGTAGCTTGTAACCTGCAACTTTAGCAACAGCATTCTCTTACTACTTATTACTTCCGACTTATTACTGCTCCTGGATTTATTGATACACTGGTCTGATTTCAACGCTACCGCCGGCATCCAGTGCAGGGCAACCATGCGCAAGGGTAGTGGCTTCTTCAAGGCTTTCGGCTTTAACAACCATAAAGCTACCCAGCATTTCTCTGATCTCAACAAAAGGGCCATCGGTAACTACGCCGCCTGCTCTCAGTACTTTGCCTTCGAGGGCCAGGCGCTGACCGGTTCTTTCCAGTCTTCCCTGTGCTGCAATGCCACCTACCCAGTCCTGCCATTTTTGGGCCAGTGCCTGCATTTCTTTGGGTGATACTTTGCTATAGTCGTAACTCGGCTGACGGAATAATAACAAAAACTCTTTCATATTGCAGATATTTTGTGTTGCGCGTTTCAGCGCGACAAGTTATTAAATGTATTATTATTAAAAATTAGTAGTTCAAAGCTATACTTCCCCGATTGGTTAAGCAAATTGTCCGGGTGTGTAAGTTCCTACAGCGGCCGGGTTGGGGAATGCGATATTAAGACGGTTATAACTGTTAATGGCTATGATGGCGAAAGTTAAATCGATCAGTTCTTCTTCTGAAAATTCGTTTAATGCATCTTCCTGGATTTTATCAGCAATAACGCCACCGGGCGCCAGTTTAGTGAGTGCTTCAGCCCATGCCAGTGCCGCTCTTTCACGATCGGAATAGAAGGGGGCTTCGCGCCATGCATTCAGTACATATAAACGATGTTCAGATTCACCTTCTGCACGCAGGTCTTTTGAATGCATGTCGAGGCAGAAGGCGCAACCATTGATTTGCGAAACCCTGAAATAAATTAAATGTAACAGCTTTTGTTCAACGATTGACTTTGATAAATAAGCGCCCAGGCTGTTTAATGATTTTACGCCGCGTTGTCCTTTCTCGAAAAAATTAACTGTCTGTTTCATACTGTTTTGTTTTTTGATATTCGATGTTTGTGTTTTACTGTTTTATACCTGAATGATGACTAAGTTTTGTGGTATTGGACATCCATGAGAAAATATTTTTTACCGGTAACTTTTGAATGGTCCATTAGCCGCCACAATATTGTCAATGAACATCTGGTATACCGGAATAATGACTGAGGAAAAACAGATTGGACAGGGGAGGGGAAATTATTTTTTCGATTGTTTTGGCGGCCGGGGGCTATTCTATTTGGCGGTGAGATGGTTTAAGTCTGCTTAGTACTTTGGAAGGAAGTATTCAATGTTGATCCGTTCTAAAAAAACAATGCACTCCTGCGATTGGCCTTGATGCAACCTCTATGGTACCTCTTTGGGTCCTCGGCGCCCGAGGACCCAAAGAGGAGAATCCGAGGAGCCAAAGAGGACCCAATGAGGACCCAAAGAGGAGAAACTTGCCTATAACTCGCCTATAAGTCGCCTATAACTCGCCTATAACTCGCCTATAACCTATCTAAGGCATTGATTTTCAATGCCAAATTTTAGTGGCTGATTAGCGAAAACAGGTGTTTTGGGTTATTAACTATGAAGGAATACTTACTTTCTCGCCCAGAAATTTAGGTTTTGTACCGAATAAGTAATCAACAAACACTTTTACTCTTGCCAGTTTTTCTCTGCACTGGGTTTTAAAGCCATGAGCGGTGTTTACGTCTTTTGCATTGTATCCGATGGCTGTTATTCCTTCATGGGAGGCCAGATAGATGGCTCTTTCATTATGGAATTGTTGGGAGATGACTGTTACAGAATCCTGACTGAATATTTCTTTCAGGCGTTTAATGGAATCGAAGGTTCTGAACCCTGCATAGTCGAGGTAGATTATGGAAGAATCGACGCCTGCGTTTATCAGGTCGGTGCGCATTGTTTCGGGTTCGTTGTAGTCCTTTCGGCTATTGTCGCCGCTAATGATGAGGTATTTGACCTTTTTACTTTTTATGAGGTTTACGGCGGCTTCGATGCGGTAATCGTAGTATAGGTTTTCATTGCCATAACGGCTCGATTTTGAGGTGCCGAGAAGGAGTCCGACCCTGTTATACGGGATCTTTTGCACGTCGGTATATAGCTTGTTTTTGGCGGCATCGGTAATGGCTGTATTGCAAAGCCAGGTAATGAGTAAGAGGGTTGCAATAATTGCCAGGGTAGTGATGGTAATGACTTTTCTTTTGAGCATAAGGGGTGATAAGAAGGATTGTAATGAGGGTTTAAAGTATAAAAAAAGGTACGATGCAGAAATAGCGGTAAAAAATATAAGGAGAATATTAACTAAATGAGCGGCTTATGGTGGCCGGAAGCATTGCGTTAGCGTGAATTTCGTTATAAAACAGCGTGCGGATATTACTACAAAATATTGAAAGAAAAATGGTTACGTAAAAAAATATTGAAAGATATTCTTTCATAGTTTTTTTGTCAGATAAAATGCTACCCCTATTTTTGCCCCG
>Ga0105239_10004092_pt1 | contig 17533 bp, 15 predicted proteins | sample KBSC44metaG_FD_92761 | JGI IMG/M metagenome (GOLD analysis project Ga0105239, IMG submission 92761) | Corn rhizosphere microbial communities from Kellogg Biological Station, Michigan, USA - KBS C4-4 metaG | ecosystem: Host-associated > Plants > Roots > Rhizosphere > Soil | place: Michigan, USA...
CAAGAACGGCTCCACAATCTCCTCGATCGCGTCGCGGGCCTCGCCGAGTGCGGCCGCGATAGTCTCGACACCGACCGGTCCACCCCCAAAGCTTTCGGCGATGAGTTTCAGATAGCGGCGGTCGAAGGCATCGAGCCCGCGATTGTCGACTTCCAGCCGCGTCAGCGCCGCATCGGCGATTTTGGCATCGACCCGGCTGTGCTTGGCAACGGACGCGAAATCGCGCACGCGCTTGAGCAATCGGCCAGCGATGCGCGGCGTACCGCGTGCCCGCGACGCGATCTCGCGCGCACCATCCTTGGTGAGATCGAACGACAGGACACGTGCGCCCCGCTCGACGATGGAGATGAGTTCATCCGGCGAATAGAAATTGAGCCGCACCGGAATTCCAAAACGGTCGCGCAGCGGCGTCGTGATCAGCCCCGACCGCGTCGTGGCCCCGACCAGCGTGAAAGGTGAGAGCGCGATCTTGACCGAGCGCGCCGACGGCCCTTCGCCAATCACAAGATCGAGTTCGAAATCCTCCATTGCCGGATAGAGGATTTCCTCCACTGCTGGATTGAGGCGATGAATTTCGTCGATGAAGAGGACGTCGCGCGGTTCGAGATTGGTGAGGATCGCGGCGAGATCGCCGGCCTTCGCCAGCACCGGTCCCGAGGTGGAGCGGAAATTCACACCTAGTTCGCGCGCCACGATCTGCGCCAGTGTCGTCTTGCCAAGCCCCGGCGGGCCGGAAAACAGCACATGGTCGAGCGCTTCCCCGCGCGCCTTGGCGGCTTCGATGAAGATCGAAAGATTTTCCCGCGCCTGTTGCTGCCCCACGAATTCGGAGAGGCGTTTCGGACGCAGGCTCGCTTCCAGCGAGTCCTCTTCCGCGCGTTCCGGCGTCACGAGTCGATCGGTTGCGGCCATCTATCGTCCCATGCCCTTCAGGGCGTCGCGGATCAACGCATCGACCGCAGCATTGTCGCCGAGATCGCGCACCGCGCGTGCAACCGCTTCCGCAGCGTGGCCCTGAGAATAGCCGAGCTTCACAAGGGCGGCGACCGCGTCGGCTTCCGGCCCGCGCGGCGCGAAGGCGGGCGCAGAGTCTTCGGCATGACCACGCAGCATCATCGACGGCGCCTTGTCCTTCAGCTCCGTTACAATGCGCAGCGCCAGCTTTGGGCCCACGCCCTGTGCGCGGCCGATCGCCGCTTTGTCGGAAAGTGCGATAGCCCGTTCGATCTCGCGAGCCGTCAACGCGGAAAGCACATTGAGCGCAACCCGCGCGCCGACATTCTGCACGGTCTGCAGAAGGCGAAACCATTCGCGCTCTTCGCCGCTCGAAAAGCCATAGAGACGAATGGTCTCATCGGTCAGCCGCATCTCCGTCATCAGCGACACTGATGCACCGGCTGCAAGTTTCGAAAGCGTCGAGCTGGGACAATGCACCAGATAGCCCACACCGCCGACATCGAGGATCGTGTGATCCTCGCCGACGGAATCGACGATGCCGGTCAGCTTGCCGATCATGCGAGCGCCGCCGCGATCCGTGCGCGGGTGCTGGAGAGATGGGCATGCGCGATGGCGGCCGCCAGCGCATCGGCGGCATCGGCCTGGTCCACGCGGCTCTGCGGCAAGAGACGGCGCACCATCGCCTGCACCTGCTCCTTTCCGGCATGACCGCTGCCAACGATGCATTTCTTGATGTGGTTCGGCGTGTATTCGGCGATCTCAAGCCCGGCCTGCGCGGCCGCCAGCAGCGCGACCGCGCGGGCGTGGCCGAGCTTCAGCGCGGCAGAGGGGTCCTTGTGCACGAAGGCCTGTTCCACGGCGATGGCGACGGGCCGGAGTTCCGCGATCACGCCTTCGAGTTCGCGATGCAGACACATCAGCCGCACGCCAAGACCCTCCGCGGCCCTGGTCGCGATCACGCCATGCGCGACATGGGTAAGCCGCGTGCCGGTCATATCGATCACGCCCCAGCCCATCAGGGCGAGGCCGGGGTCAAGGCCCAAGATGCGGATCGTGATCATCATCTGTCCAGAATCGCTTTCCCGCAGTGTCGCCCAACTGCTCAGGCGGCGGAAGCCCGCGCATGCGCGAGCATCGCGGCCGCGATTTCGCGTTCGCCCATGATCACGGCATTGGCGCCGTGCTGGAGGAGATGATCGACCTCGGCGTCGAAATGGGCCCGGGCAACGATCTCGAGCCTCGGATTGAGCCTGCGCGCCTGTTCCACGATCTGCCCGGCCTCGAACGCGGCCGGGATGGCGACGAAGAGGATACGCGCGGCGGGCAGATTGGCGGCGGCAAGCACGGAATCCTCCGCACCATTGCCCGGCAAGCATTCGACGCCCTGGGCCCTGAGTTTTTCCACCGCATCGGTGGCCTCTTCGACCACGAGCAGCGGGATCGCGTCCGCGCGAAGCCCATCCGCGATCAGCCTGCCCACGCGGCCATAACCCACAAGCACCGCATGACCTGCGAGCGTCGTCGGTATCAGCACTGGCGTCTCGCGCGGCGCGGCTTGCGGGGTTGGCCGGAAACGGTCCGCCAAACGCAGCAGGAATGGGTTGATCAGGATCGTCAGAATCGAAGTGCCGAGGATGAGATCGCGTGCGCGGTCCGGCATTAGTTTCAGGCCGATGCCAAGATCGGCGAGGATGAAGGAGAACTCGCCGATCTGCGCGAGTCCTGCGCCGATAAGGATCGCCGTCGGCCAGGGCTGGCCGAACAGGCGCACGAGCAAGAGTGCGCTGCCCGCGCTGCCCACGATCACGACAGTGAGGGTCATCGCCAGCGCCAGGGGGTCGTGCACCAGCGTCAATGGATCGAACACCATACCAACCGATACGAAGAACAGCACCGCGAAGGCGTCACGAAGCGGCAGCGATTCCTCTGCGGCGCGCTGGCTGAGCGGCGATTCCGAAAGGATCATGCCGGCGAAGAACGCGCCGAGCGCGATGGAGACACCGAACAGCGTGGCAGCGATGAATGCGACGCCGAGTGCTATCGAAAGCACCGCCAGCCGGAATAATTCGCGCGAGCCGGTGTGCGCGATGTAGTGCAGTATCCATGGAATTACGCGGCGTCCCACGACGAACATCAGCGCGACGAAGAGCGCAACCTCGCCGAAGGTGAGCGCGATGGAGATTTCGAGCTTGACCGGATCAGGCGGCGGCCCGCCTTTCAGCACGCCCGAAAGCGGCGGCAGCAGCACCAGGGCCAGCACGGTGATCAGGTCCTGGACCACAAGCCAGCCGACCGCGATGCGGCCGCGGTCGGTATCCATCAGCCGGCGTTCCTGCAGTGCGCGCATCATCACAACGGTCGAGGCAACCGAAAGCGCGAGACCGAACACGATGCCGGCGCCGAGCGGCCAGCCGAGGAGATGCGCCGCGCCGGCGCCGAGTGCGGCGGCGATCAGCACCTGAAGGATCGCGCCGGGAAGCGCGATACGACGCACCGACATCAGATCGCGCGGCGAGAAGTGCAGCCCGACGCCGAACATCAGAAGGATCACGCCGATCTCGGCGAGCTGCAGTGTCAGGCTACGGTCGGCAACGAAGCCCGGCGTAAAAGGCCCGATGACCACGCCCGCGAGCAGATAGCCTACCAGCGGCGACAGCTTCAGCCGGTTCGCAATCGTGCCGAAGACGAAAGCAAGACCGAGGCCGAAGACCAGAATGGCAATGAGCGGCGAGTCATGGGCCATGACTTAATGTGTCACGCGCGTTGGCCCCGACCAATGGCCTCGCGTACTCTCATCGCAGAAAGGTCAAGCTGCGAGCGGCTAGCCCAACTTCTCCATCAGCGCATCGCTGAGTTCGTAATTGCCGAACACATGCTGGACATCGTCGAAATCGTCGAGCGCATCGACGAGTTTGATCAGCGTCTCGCCATTGTCGTCGTTTACGGGCGTCATAGTCTTTGGCCGCCATTCGATCTTGGCCGATTGCGGCTGTCCGAGCTTCTTCTCGAGCGCGTCGCGGGCGGTGCCGTAATTGTCGAAGCTCACCAGGAACTCGTGGCCCTCGTCGTCGGAGACGCATTCGTCGAAGCCGGCATCGATCGCGGCTTCGAGCATGTCGTCGGCACTGCCCTTCGCTTTCGGGTAAACCATCACGCCCATGCGGTCGAACATGAAGGTGACCGAGTTGGGCTCACCGAGCGCGCCGCCATATTTCGAGAAGGTCGAGCGCACATCGCCACCGGTGCGGTTGCGGTTGTCGGTCAGCGCCTCCACGATCAGCGCCACGCCACCGGGCCGTAGCCCTCGTAACGCACTTCCTCGATGTTCTCGGCGCCGGCGCCGGTCGCCTTGTCGATGGCGCGCTGGATGTTGTCCTTCGGCATCGACTGTTCCTTGGCCGCGAGAATGGCGGCCCGAAGGCGCGGATTGTGATCGGGATCGGGCATGCCCATCTTCGCCGCGACGAAGATTTCGCGCGCGAGCTTGGAGAACATCTTGGAGCGTACGGCATCCACGCGCCCCTTGCGGTGCATGATGTTCTTGAACTGACTGTGACCGGCCATCGCGGGTTTCGTTTCTTGTTGATCGCTGTGAAGAGGCGGCGGTCTGATACCCGCTCGCCCGCCTCCGTTTCAAGGGCGGCATGCGCGAGGCACAGCGCCAAGCCTCCACGGGTCAAAAATCCCTGGAAAGCAGCATTGGTATATTTAGAACAAATAGGGAATTCTCAGGACTGCAGAGAGGGCGAGGCTAAGAAGTCCTGTTTCAATTCACCGAGGAGGTCATGTGTCTGAAGTCCCGAAGCTACCCCGCCCGCTTGAAGTACTGCACTTCGCGTTCGTGCTTCTCGGCCGCGGCGCGAGATTTGAACGTGCCGAGGTTGCGGCGCTTGCCGGTCTTCGGATCGGTCTTGCGGGAGTAGAGGCGATACTCGCCAGATTTCAGCTTGCGGATCATGTCAAGATTCTTGTGCGTCTTCGTCTATCGAAACGCGGAAGGTCGGACAACGTGCCATTCGGCCGGTGGGGAGTGCCGCCACCTGTGAAATCGCGCTATGGTCATGCCTCATTCCTAGAGGGCTGATTCGTGAAAATCGCAACTCTGTTTCTCGCCGCGGCGATGGCCGCGGCGCCCATTCTCGACGCAGCGCCAGCGGCAGCCGCCGTGGTGGTTGGTGTGCATATCGGACCCGGCCACTATCGTCATGGCGGCCGTTATTACCGGTACCGCTGGCACGGCGGCTATTACAACTACTATCACGGCGGGCGTTACTGGAACGCGCGCTACAGATGCGTTCGCAGTCATCATAGAATCTGGTGCTATCGCTAGGACGTTCAGAGATGCGGAGCGCCGGCGCGAAAAACCGGCGCTCCGCCAATCTCTTTAGAGCCCCGCCTATCCTGCCGCTGCGACCACACTCTGCCGCACGGCACCGCCGAGCGATTCCACAACTTCGCGCGCAGCGCGGTCGCCGCTTTGTACGGCGGAGTTGAGGAAGCCATTCTGGCTTTCGGTGTGTTCTCCGGCGAAGAAGCAGTTGCCCTCCGGCACGCGCTCAATGCCGAGCACCGTCGTCTGATAGCCCGGCTGGTAGGAACTGTAGCTGCCGTAGGACCACGGATTGAACTGCCATGCGTTCTTGATCATCAACCCGTTCCACTGGTCCTTGAGGCCCGGGATCAGCGGCTCGGCCTGCTGCATCAGGAGCAGCGCAAGCTGATTGTCGTCCATCTCGCCGGCCTGGGTCGCCTGCGTGCCACCGGCGAAGAAGTTGAAGATGCCGGCCTCGCCGGGCTGCCCGCGCGTCACGTCCCACGTGGTGTCGAATCCGAACGCAGGCATGCGGATCTCGCTGTTGCAATGGACGTCGTACCAGACGCGACGGTTGAACTGGAGCTGCGTCTTGCACGAAATGCCCATCGGCAGTGTCTCGATCGACTTCACCTTCAGCGCGCTGAAGCCCGCCTTCGAGAAATCGACGCCCACACGCATCACCGAGAACGGAAGCGCGAGGATGACGCGGTCATAGACGCGGTCGAAAATGTTGGCCGACTGGGCGAAGGTGAGACGGAAGCGGCCATCGGAGAGCTGCTTGATCGCGCTCAGCGCGGTCGCCGAAATCAGCTGGGCTGCGATGTCGGCCGCGATGATGGTTGCGATCTGATCGTTGCCACCTTCGATATGATAGTGCTGGTCGCTGTCGGTGTAATAGAGATTGAAATTGTCCTTGGGGTCTTCGGCGAGCGTGGGGATCGCGCAGAGCGCGCTCTGCTTGTCGGCGTCGAGCGCGTTTTCCTCGGTGAAGGCGTTCTCGATGAGCTGGCCAAGCTGGCTTCCGCGTCCGCCGGGTATGGTCTTGCCCACCCATTGGCTGATGGACATCTTATCGAAGTGGCGCGCCGCATCTGTGGAATGGCGAAAGTTGAAATTGCCGATCGCGTTGCTCTGGTCCTGGACCAGATTGAAGATCGGCTTCCAGTCGCGTGTCGCGTCCTTGAGGTTGTAGGGCTGGCCGTTGAAGAGATAGAGCGCCTTGGTGTGGGGCGGAACGGCGCCCAGCACGTCCGTCAGCTTGAGCCCCAGTTCCCGCGCGAGGCGGCGGATGGCGTGATGATCGGTATCGATCAGCTCACCGCCATGCTCCGCGATCTGGTTCTGCGCGAACAGGCCGCGCGCGCTGAAGCAACGCCCGCCGACACGCGTGTTGCCTTCATAGACATCGGCATGGAGCCCCGCCTTCTTGAGCTTGCGCGCCGCGGTAAGGCCGGCAAGCCCCGCGCCTACAATGGCGATCTTCACATCGGCGGCCGCGGCCGGGATCGGCAGGAACAGGCTCGTTCCCATCGCCGCCGCGCTTGCCAGCATGGCGCGGCGGGACGTCGGTGCGTGTCTGAGCCCCTGCTCGGCGCGTTGTTCGATCGCTGCCTGACGCGCCGCCCGCTTCAGAAAATGCATCAGAGGTGTTCTGGACATAGCCCGCTCCCGCCTGTGGACTCGCGCATCATACGCCGCGCGTGGCAGCCCAACCAGAGCGCGAATCGCAAATCTCGCATGTTGGAGATTGGACGAAAGTCCAATTATGGCACACGCCACTGCTCGTAAGAGCCGGATCGAAAACCAGCTTCAGTTCGGTGAGGTGTTGGCGCAGTTTCTGTACGTCGCCGCAGCATCGCGCGTCAGACCGTTGGCCGTCGTCAGACCGAGGACAACACACAGGCTGTAGGTGATCTTCTTGGTGGCGCTGGGCCAGCCATAGAGGGGCTCCGTTGTGGTCGCTGTGTCGTAGACCTGCGTCAGGCTCTTGCCGGTTCCGTAGAAAGCCGAAGATCCCCACGCCATTTTCTTGAAAGTCGTTGGCGCGTTGTTGTCGTTGTAGGGAAGGCTGTACTGGATCGACTGGTACGGCCACTCCCAGTCGCACGGAATGAGTTGCTTCTCACCCAAGCAACCCTTGCCATTTCGGTACGCGCTGGACGTGCTGCCGCGCTCGTCGGCATAAGGATCGGCCAGCCGTGACGCCGTGAAGGACCGCGGTTCGAACAGCCCCATTTCGTAACCGCCCGCAAGAAGGGCCGAGTAGCGCGCACCGGTGTTCGGCTCCGACCAGAGCCACGTGCTGTTGCGGGTCGCGGGATCGGTCGTGGTGGTGAAATGATAACGGTCACCCCACATCGCGGTATCGACCACACCATCGGCGCCATTGTCGAACACCATCACGCCATAAGGTCCGCGCACATCGAAGTTCACGCGGTCCGGCTTGGCGATCTGGGACATGTCGACGGAAAAATCGATGCGCGGATAATCCGTGCCCTGCAGAAAGACCCAGGTAATCGTGACCGGCATCTGGTAGAGCGCGAGCTGGTTTGGATCGGTCGGTGTGGGCGAGACGTCGTTGCCGTCGGGATCCTTGGGAATCCCCACGATCGTGCCGTAATGATGATAGGTCATCGTGAACTGATGGGCCGCACCGCGCGGGTTCACGGTGCCAAGCGACTGGCCCACCACCGGGAAGTTAAGCCCCAGCGGCGAATCGTCCTTGCCGAAGATCTTGTGCGCGATCGTGTCGTTGTCGCCGTCGGTAAAGGTCCGGTAGCGCTCATGCGAGACGAAATAGCCGAAGCCGCCATCGTTGCCGCTCTCGGCATTGACGGTGATGGTCGAAGCGCCGTGCTGATAAGTCATTTGGATGGCGTAACCGCCATGGCCGGGGTTTCCGTTACCTTCCTGCTTCAAGGAAACGGTGCGCAACAGCCTGTGCGAATCGTACCAGCTATATTGATCGACGCTGAGACCGTTCACCGTGATCACGATGTGGTGGACACCGGTAAAGGCAGCCGCGGCTGGATTCGGCGCAACCCCAAGGATCGCGACGCCAAACAGCGCCGCACAGAACAACAAGCGACGAGGAGTATATCGGAGCATCGAAGGCACCTGCAGCAGGAATGGTTAAGCCCGACTGGCCGCGATACTGCGCTTTGCATTGTGACAAGCGCAAGCTCGGTGAACTTGCGCGATGCTTTGGCGGTCCGGTACATTCGTGTGACCCGATTGGAGACATACGTGAACGGCGCACAGGAACAGAGCCTGCCGGCCTGGCTTTATCACGACCGAGACTTCTTCGAGGCCGAGCGGCAGCATTTGTTCGCGCGCACCTGGCACCTCGTCTGCCATGTGAACGATCTGCCGAAGGCCGGCGACTACTACACGCTCGATATGCTCGGCGAGAAATTCGTGAGTCTGCGCGGCGCCGACGGCAAGGTGCGCAGCTTCCACAATGTCTGCCGCCATCGCGCCTCCCGCCTCGCCGATGGCGACAGCGGCAATTGCGGCCACCGGCTCATCTGCCCTTATCACGCCTGGAGCTACGATCTCGACGGTTCGCTGAAATCGATTCCGCCCTGGCAGGGCTTCGAAGACCTCGACAAATCGCGCCACGGCCTCTTGCCGCTGGAGCAGGAGATCTGGCGCGGGTTCGTGTTCGTGCGCATGGAAAGCGTCCTGCCCTCCGTCGCCGAGATGATGTCGCCTTATGAATCGGAGATCGAACCGCACGGCTTCGAGAACCTGACGCCGCAAGGCCGCGTGACGCTCAGGCCGCGCGCGGTGAACTGGAAGAACGTGGCGGACAATTATGGCGACGAGCTGCACATCCCCGTCGCCCATCCCGGTCTCACGCGCCTGTTCGGCAACTCGTATGCGCTCGACGCCAAGCCCTGGGTCGACAAGATGGATGCGACGGTGACCACACGGCCGTCCGCCAATTGGGTCGAACGTTCCTACCAGTTGCTGCTCGATGTCTTCGACCACCTGCCGGAGAACCGCCGCCGCGTATGGAGCTATTACCGGCTGTGGCCGAACGTCGCCTTCGACGTCTATCCGGACCAGGTCGATTTCATGCAGTTCCTCCCGGTGTCGCCGACCACCTGTCTGATCCGCGAGATCGCCTATGTGCGGCCCGACACGCGGCGCGAGGTCAAAGTGGCGCGCTATCTCAACTGGCGCATCAACCGGCAGGTCAATGCCGAGGACACGACCCTGATCGCGCGCGTGCAGGCCGGCATGGAATCGGGAAGCTATGTGAGTGGACCGCTCTCAAAATCCGAAGTCTGCCTATCGGCATTCGCCCGGCGCATGCGTGAGTCGATCCCGCCGTCAGCCTTCGTGCCGCCGGGGCGGGAGCAGATGCGCTACCCCCGCGCCGCGGAATAGTCAGCCTTCGACCTCCTCCTTCAGCATTTCGAGCTCCAGCCAGCGGTCCTCTGCGGCGGTGCGCTCGGTCTCGGCAGCCGTGAGCTTTTCGGAGAGCGAACGGAACTTCGCCGGATTGCGGGCGTAGAGATCGCCGTCTGACAAGGCCTTTTGCAACGTCGCGATCTCACGCTCCAGGCTGGCGATCTTCGCGGGCAATGTTTCGAGTGCATGCTTATCGTTGAAGCTGAGCTTACGCTTTGGGCCATCCGCGCGCCTGCGTTCTTTGGCTTCCGGCCTTTCGGCATTGACCGGCTTCAGCTCGACGCCTTCGCCGCGCTGGGCGGCCATGTCACTGTAGCCGCCGGCATATTCGGTGAAGCGACCATCGCCTTCCGCGAAGATCGTGGCGGTGACGGTGCGGTCGAGGAAATCGCGGTCGTGGCTGACGAGCAGCACGGTACCCGCGAAATCGGCGATCATCTCCTCGAGCAGATCAAGGGTTTCGAGATCGAGATCGTTGGTCGGCTCATCCAGCACCAGAAGATTGGCCGGCGCTGCCAACGCCCGCGCGAGCAAAAGCCGCGCGCGCTCGCCGCCGGATAGCACGCGCACCGGCGTCCTTGCTTGCTCCGGCGTGAACAGGAAATCCTTCATGTAGCCGATGACGTGGCGGCGCTGGCCGCCGACCTCGACGGTCTCGCCAATGCCGCCGGTCAGCACGCTCTGCAAGGTCGTTTCGGTGTCGAGCAGCGCACGCGTCTGATCGAGGGTCGCAAGCGCGATGTTGGTGCCGAGCTTCACCTGACCGCTGTCGGGTGCGAGTTTGCCGGTCAGCAGATTGAGCAGCGTCGTCTTGCCCGAGCCGTTCGCGCCAACAAAACCGATCCGGTCGCCGCGATGGATACGGATCGAGAAATCCTTCACCACAGGCTTGCCGTCATAAGCCTTCGCGATGTTCTTCGCCTCGACAACACGAGTGCCGGCATTCTGCGCGTCGTTGACCGTAATCCGTACCTGGCCCAGTTGCTGGGAGGCATCGCGCCGCGCGCGCCGCATCTCGCCAAGCTCCGCCATGCGCCGGACGTTGCGCTTGCGCCGCGCGGTGACACCGTAGTGCACCCAGTGCTCCTCGGCGGCAATCCTCCGGTCGAGCTTGTGACGTTCGCGTTCTTCTTCCTCCAGCAATTGGTCGCGCCACGCTTCGTAGGAGGCGAAGCCACGATCGAGCCGGAAGGTGCGCCCACGGTCGAGCCAGAGCGTGGCGCGCGACAGGTTCTGCAGGAAACGCCGGTCATGGCTGATGAGCACCAGCGCGCCGCGCATGCGCGAAAGCTCGCGCTCCAGCCAGAGGATCGCCGGCAGATCGAGATGGTTGGTTGGCTCGTCGAGCAGAAGGATATCGGGATCGGGCGCCAAGGCACGCGCGAGGGCCGCCCGCCGCGCCTGCCCGCCCGAAAGCGTGGCCGGCGTTTCCTGCCCCGTGAGGCCAAGCTCGCCCATGAGGTAATAGGCACGCTGCGGATCGTCACCCGGCGCCAGATTATCGAGCACGCAATCGAGCGTGGTCGCGAACCGCGCGATGTCTGGTTCCTGCGGCAGATACTGGATCGTGGCGCCGGGTTGTGCGAAGCGGCGTCCAGAATCCGGCGCGATCAGCCCGGCGGCGATACGCAGCAACGTCGACTTACCCGACCCATTGCGCCCAACGACGCACAGCCGCTCCCCCGGCTCGACCGACAGCTCAGCGCCATCGAGCAGCGACGTGCTGCCGATGCCGAGGCGAATATCCTGCAATGTCAGAAGCGGCGCGGGCATCGGAACGTTCTAGAGCGGGTCTAGATGGAATGGTACCGGTTCATTCATGGTGACTGGCCCGGACCCGACTGCTACGAGGCGGGTGACACTTCATCGCAGATCAATACGGAGACCCACATGACCGGCATTGCAAAGGCGGGAACATTCCAACTCGGAGACCGCAGCGTTAGCCGCATGGGCTATGGCGCCATGCAGCTGGCGGGGCCGGGCGTGTTTGGGCCACCGAAGGACCGCGACCAGGCGCTTGCGGTTCTGCGCGAAGCGGTGGCGAGCGGCGTCAACCACATCGACACCAGCGATTTCTATGGGCCCTACGTCGTCAACCAGCTGATCCGTGAGGCGCTCCACCCTTACCCGAAGGATCTCGTGATCGTCACCAAGGTCGGCGCGATGCGCGGCGCGGACAGGTCCTGGAATCCTGCGCAGAGCCCGGTGCACCTCGAGAGCGCAGTGCACGACAATCTGCGCCATCTCGGAATCGATGCCATCGATGTCGTGAACCTTCGGATCACAGGTGCCGTTCACGAGCCGAGCGAAGGCTCGATTGGCGAGCGGTTCGCAGCCCTGGCGGAACTGCAGCGCAAGGGCCTCATCCGGCATCTGGGCTTAAGCAACGTGACGGCGGCGCAGGTCGCCGAGGCGCGCGGTATCGCGCCGGTGGTGTGCGTGCAGAACCACTACAATCTCGTCCATCGTCACGACGACGCGCTGATCGACGATCTTGGCCGGAACGGGATCGCCTACGTCCCGTTCTTTCCGCTGAGCGGCTTCTCGCCGCTCCAGTCGGAGACGCTTTCAACGGTTGCGAAGCGTCTGGACGCCACGCCGATGCAGCTGGCGCTCGCCTGGCTGCTGCACCGCGCGCCGAACATCCTGCTTATCCCCGGCACATCCTCTCTCGCCCATCTGCGCGAAAATCTCGCGGCGGCAGCGCTCACGATCCCTGCGGATGCGCTTTCCGAGTTGAACGCGATCGCGAAGTGATTCCTTCCTCGTCATGGCCGCCCTTGAGGCGGCCATCCAGAGCCACATACTCGCTATCGCTCGTAGTCGGATGGCCGGGTCAAGCCCGGCCATGACGAACTTGGGGACTATGAATTTCGGAACAGCTTAGCAGAAAAGCAAACGGCGCAGTGGATATGCCCACCGCGCCGTTCGCGTATAATCGAAGTCTTACTTCGTCGTCTGCGTCAGGCCGCGGTGTTCGAGCATCGGGCCGACATCCGGGTCTTTGCCGTAGAAAGCGCGGAACATGGTGCCGTAATCCTCGGTGCGCCCCTTCGACAGGATCATGTCGCGGAAGCGCTGGCCGTTGGCGCGAGTCAGGCCGCCGTTTTGCGTGAACCACGCATAGGCGTCGTCGTCGAGCATCACCGTCCACTGATAGGCATAGTAGCCGGCCGAATAGCCGTTCGCCCAGATGTGCAGGAAGTAGCTCGAGCGATAGCGCGTCGGCACGTTCGCGAAGTCGGTGTGCGTGTCGGCCAGCGCCTTGGTCTCGAACGCATCGACATCCTGCTTCGGCGCATCGGCCGGCAGCGAATGCCACTGCATGTCGAGATCGGAGGCGGCGAGAAGTTCGCCAAGCTCGTAGCCCTGATTCCAGGTCTGCGACTTCTTGATCTTATCGACCAACGCATCGGGGATCGTCTTGCCGGTCTTATAGTTCACCGCATAATGCTTGAGCACCTCGGGATAGAGCGCCCAGTGCTCGTTGAACTGCGACGGAAATTCCACCCAGTCGCGCGCGGTGTTGGCGCCCGAGAGTGTGGGATAGTTGCCATTGCCGAACAGGCCGTGCAGCGCGTGGCCGAATTCGTGGAACATGGTCGTCACGTCGTCGAAGCTGATGAGCGCGGGCTGGCCGGCGGCGGGCTTGGTGAAGTTCGCGACGTTGTAGACGACGGGTTTGGTGCCGAGCAGGTGCGACTGCTGCACCCAGTTGCTCATCCACGCGCCGCCCGCCTTGTTGTCGCGCTTGAAGTAATCGAAATAGATCATGCCGAGCTGCGAACCGTCCTTGTCGAAGACGTCGAACACGCGCACATCCGGCTGATAGACCGGAATGTCGTGCCGCTCCTTGAAGGTGATGCCGTAGAGCTGGTTCGCGGCGTAGAACACGCCGTCCTGAAGCACCTTGTTGAGCTCGAAATAGGGCTTCAGCTCGTTCTGGTCGAGATCGTATTTGGCCTTGCGGACCTTCTCCGAATACATCTCCCAGTCCCAGGGCTTGAGATCGAAATGCGTGCCGGAGCTGTCGATCATCGCCTGGATCTGCTTGCCCTCGTCCGCCGCCTTGGCCGCGGTCGCAGGCACAAGCTGGCCCAGGAAGTTCTCGACCGCTTGCGGCGTCTTCGCCATCTGGTCGTAGAGCACGTAGGCCGCAAAGTTCGGATAGCCGAGCAGTTTGGCCTTCTGTGCGCGCAGGACCGCGAGCTGCGAGATGATCGCGCGCGTGTCGTTGGGATCGCCCTTCTCGGTACGCGTCCAGGAATTGTTGAAGATCTTCTCGCGCACCGCGCGGTCGGTGAGCGAGGTGAGCGCTGGCTGCTGCGTAGTGTTCTGCAGCGGGATCACGAATTTACCCGGCATCTTGCGGTCTTCGGCGCCCTTGGCGGCAGCGGCGATTTCCTCATCGCTGAAACCCGCGAGATCGGCCTTGTTGTCGGTGATGAACGCGCCCGCCTTCGTGCCGGCCAGAAGCTTCTGCTGGAACTCGGTGGAGAGCGAGGCGTCCTGCTTGTTGATCTCCTTGAGCTTGTCCTTGTCCGCATCCGACAGGTTCGCGCCGGCATGGACGAACTGGTTGTAATAGACATTGAGAAGCTGCATCGATTCCGGGTCGAGCTTCAGCTTCTCGCGCTCGTCATAGACCACTTTCACCCGAGCGAAGAGTTTCGGGTTCAGGAAGATCGCGTCCTGATGAGCGGCGAGCTTGGGCGCCTCGTCGGCCTGCACCTTGTCAAGCGTGTCGTTGGTATTGGCCTGCACGACACCGAAAAACGCACTCGTCGCACGATCGAGCATACGGCCCGACTTCTCGAGCGCCACGATCGTGTTCGCGAAGGTCGGCTTCGCCTTACTGTTTGCGATCGCCTCGACCTCGGCGATCTGCTGCTTCATGCCTTCTTCGAGCGCGGGCTGATAGTCGCTGTCGTGGATCTTGTCGAAGGGCGGCGCGTGCAGCGGCAGCGTGCTGGGCTTGGCGAACGGGTTTGGCGCGGCGGCCAGCACCGGACCAGCGGCAAGCGCGGCAAGGGCAACCGTGCCAAGACAAAGCGAATGGAGGCGATTCATCGTGTGCGTTCCTTCAGGGATTTATTGGCGCTCAGGCGCGCAATGGAGGCCGGGACTCTAGCGGCTTCGGTCCGCCCTCGCTAACGGATTCACGCGTTTGTTAAGCCGCGACATTGCGGCGAGGGAGCCTCAAGCGACGGAAAATTGCGGCCGCGCCGCTTAGTTATATCGGTCCGATAGGGAGCGGATGGTTTCGTCGAACTCGGCTATCGTTTCCGCGATGATCTGTTTGACCGGTTTCACCGTGTCGATACGGCCGGCCACCTGCCCTGAAAGCGCGATCGACGCTTCCATGTCGCCGCCGAAATAGAGATCGAGTGCATGCCCGAATTCACTCGTTATGTTGGGCGGCGGCTCCTTTTCGTAACGTGTCGTCTTCTCGGTTCGAAGCGCGCGCAACGCAGGTCCCGGCCCGAAGCGGTTCAGAAAGACCGTGTCGGTTTCCTGGGCCGTCAGGATCGCGTTCTTCCAGTTCGCATGCACGGGCGATTCCGCCGACGAAACCATGCGGGTGCCCATCTGGACGCCTTCGGCGCCCAGCGCGAAGGCTGCCGCCATGGTGCGGCCGTCGACCATACCGCCCGCGGCGATCACCGGGATGGAAACCTTCTCGCAGACGAGCGGAAGCAGGACCATCGTCGCGACCTCGCGCGGATTCTTGAAGCCACCGCCCTCGCCGCCTTCGACGACCAGACCGTCAACACCGCAATCGACCGCGCGCAACGCAGCCTTGAGTGATGGCACGACATGAAACACCGTGAGACCTGCGTCCTTTAGCGGCCCCACGATCTTCTGCGGATCGCCGGCGGAGGTCGTGACGAACTTCACGCCCTGGTCGATGATGAAATTGACGATGCCCGCATCGCGCACGAAGGCGAGCGCGACATTCACGCCGAACGGTTTCGTCGTGAGCGTGCGCATTTTCTCGATTTCGCCGCGCACAGCGTCGAGCTGGCCCGAAGACGTCTCGATGATGCCCATGCCCCCGGCATTCGAAACCGCGCTCGCGAGCTGGCTGCGCGCGATCCAGCCCATCGGGGCCTGCACGATGGGATACTCGACACCGAGCAGTTCGGTGATGCGATTTCGGATAGGCAAGCTTAATCCCCACAGCGATCACACTGCGGGGGTTATAACGAGCGCTGCCCGCGCGCGCCAACTCGCCTAAGGTAAACCTACCCGCCGCCAACTTTGCGGGCGACGGTGAGACCCGCGACCAGCAAGACCACAAAGATCACCATGAAGACGAAGAATAGAATCTTCGCGATTCCGATTGCCGCACCGGCAACATTTGTGAAGCCTAAGACCGCGGCGATGAGGCCGATGACCAGAAAAATGAGTGCCCAACGGAGCATGCTCAACTCCCGCATTTGGAAATCGTTCTGAGAACGAACGACCGGGAGTCAAAGTTCCGTCTGGTCAGCGTTTCAGCGGCGATGGCTGCGAGAGCGCCCAGTTCACGATCTCGGAAAGCGCTTGCCCGAGCGCCGCATCCATCGCTTGAACCGCTGCGGCGACAGAATTCTGCGACGCCTGCGCCTGATGCGATGTCTGGAGGCTCGAGACGATGTTGTGGCTGAGCGTCGGCGCGATCTTGGCCGCGATCCGCACGACAGCCGTCGGCACGCCGTCCGGCTGATCGTAGCGCGCCTGGAAGTCCCGCAGATCCAGCTCGAGAACATAATCGGCCTTGAAGCCATCGCTTTCCGCGGCCACGCCATCGATGCGCCCGCTATCCTCGAAAGCTTCGATCAACGCTTCCTGGACTAGGGCCGGAAGATGGTCGGTCCATTGCGCCCCCGCGTAGTAATCGACCGAGGTATCGGGCTGCATGAGCGCGATGCGCGACCGGTCGAGATAATCGGTCGCGGTGGGCAATCCCACCGAAAGATGCCACGGCACTTTCGGGCCCGTTGTCGGTGCGCCGCCGGTCGGTTTGAGCCCATAGAGTTGCACCGGCGCCGAGGAAGGGCCAATCAAGTCGGAACAGCCGGCCAGCGCGAGGGCCGCGGAGCCGAGCAGCAGCGCGCGGCGGGGAAGGATGATGGTCTGGGTCATTTGGGTGTGTATCCCTTGTGACGATCGCCGAAGAAAAGCTTGGTGGGTGTGCGGTCGAGCCCGTTGGTCAACCGCGTGAGACTTGAGACCAGCCCCCGCGTCTCGCGCAGCAGGTCGTCGATCTGCGCGATCGCGTCGCCGTTCACGAAAGCATCGGCGTCGTCGGCGAGCTTGCCGATCTTCTGAACGCTGATATTGGCGCTACTGAGGGTCGCATTGGCGTTGCTGAGCGTCGGCGCGAGCAGTTTGGAGGCCTCCGCAACGTTGACGAGCGTCGCATCGATCTCCTTGCTGCGCTTGGCGATCGGACCGGTGATCTGGGTCAGGTTCGCCGTCGTGACGTTGAGGTTGGTGAGAATGCCCGAAAAGCTCTTCACGTTCTCGTCGGACAAGAGCTTGTTGATCTTGTCGGCGGCGCGGTTGAGCTTGTCGAACAGCTCAGGAGCGCTCTGTTCAAGCTGCGCCAAGGTCGAGGGCTTGGTTTCTATACGGGGGTATTTCTGTCCCGGCTGTTTCACGAGTTCGGGTGATTCCTTACTGCCGCCGCTGATCTCCACATAGGAACCGCCGGTCAGACCCTGACTCTCAATCGAGGCACGCGAATCCTGACGAATGTGCAGATTGGGCTTCACCTGCAACGTCGCGATCACGCGCTGCGGATCGTTGGGATCGAATTCGAGGTCGGTGACGTGGCCGACATCGATGCCGTTGAAC
>Ga0105239_10004093_pt1 | contig 17533 bp, 14 predicted proteins | sample KBSC44metaG_FD_92761 | JGI IMG/M metagenome (GOLD analysis project Ga0105239, IMG submission 92761) | Corn rhizosphere microbial communities from Kellogg Biological Station, Michigan, USA - KBS C4-4 metaG | ecosystem: Host-associated > Plants > Roots > Rhizosphere > Soil | place: Michigan, USA...
CGTTCTTGTTCTCGCAGCCGCCGCCTTTCAAAATCAGGCGCACTTCGATCTCGTCCTCTTCCCACTGCTCGAAGTGAATGACCGGGGTTCCTGGCCCCAGGTTCAGGCCGGAGTTCTTGCCGGTGATGCTATCGACAGAGTTCGGGCGCAGTTTGCCGCGCCGTGTCGCCTCCTCGACCGCCTCTCGAATCGCCTTCTTGATCACCAGTTGATTGACGCCGACCGGAGTATGGACGATAAACGTCGGCATCCCTGTGTCCTGACAGATCGGGGAGACATTCTCCTTCGCCATATCCACATTCAGCGCGATGATCGTCAGCGCCTGCCCGGACTGCGTCGCCGGGTTCTCCTTCTCTTTGCCGCGCTTGAGCGCCTTGCGCACATCTGACGGCAGGTTGGTCGCCGTCTCCGTAATCAGTTGCAGCAGGCTTTCGCCAAGTTGTTCCATCTTATTCTCTAACCTCTATGGTGGGATTGAAATCTAGTCAAAAGCGTCTTCGGCAGTAACGGCATCCACTCCACAAGCCTCAAAATCCAAACATCCATTCTCTGCATCAGTTCGCTTCTCTCACTCATCATAACTCCCAAAGAGACGCCGCGAGAGATCTGTCTGCAAGAGGTGCTCGGGATCACAAGCATGCTTCAGCAGAAAGAATTTGCGCAGGGTTTCGTCGCCGAGATAGGCGGCGGTCGATTGGGGATCGAGCGTGCTGTCTTTGGCGAAGTAGAAGCGCCCTCCGGCGTTCAGGACGAGTTGGTTGAGATGCACGGTCATCTCCCACAGGCGTTTGCGATTGCGGGCCGTGACCGGGAAATCGAGGGCGAGGGAGTAACCTTCGACCGCGTGCGACATCAGAAACTCGTCGGGACGGTGGCGTTTGAAGACGCCGAGGTAGGGCACGATCCCCCACTGCTGGCAGAGCGCGATCTGCTCCGTGAAGCAGGCGTCGGCGGTGGCGGCGGGAACGAAACTCTGATACTGGATCAGGCCGCCCGGCTTGTAGACGAACTTCCAGTTCGGCACATAGTCGAGCAGAAAGGCGAAGCCGGCGTGGGATTGGCGGACGGTCTTATGGTTGCCGATGGTGTTGCTGGCGAAGAATTTGGCGGCGTTGAGCAGACGCATTCCGAAGTCGTTGGAGATCGGTTTCATCATCCGCCACATCAGGGATTTGGGAATAATTCCGAAGAGCGAGTCGGGCAACTCCTGATTCTCGACACGCAGACTCTGCGCGGGGTTCTTGTCCTCTTCGGCGTGCAGGTAGTAGGCGGCATGCACCTGCCCTCGGCCCAGTTTCGCGCCTCTGGCAAAGCAGTCGATCCAGCCGACCAGATAGTCCGCCTTATCCATGCGCGCCTCGAACTCACGGATGATGTCGGCGAAACTCTGGGTCGAGAAGGCGTCCACGGAGAGCAGACCGCTCTCCACATGCTTCATCTGCAACACGATCCGCGTGAAGACCCCGAGCATCCCGAAGCCGCCGATGGCTGCAAAGAAGATGTCTGCGTTCTGCGTTCGGCTGCACGTCTTCACTTCGCCCGACGGCAGCATAAGATCGAACTCCAGGGTATGGTCCCCGATCGGCCCCATCTTGTAGTTGTTTTTGCCGTGGTAGTTCATGCCGAGCGCGCCGCCCATCGTCACGGTCATGGTGCCGGAGACAACCGGCGGCCACCAGCCGTCTTCGATGATATACTGCCACAGTTGGCGCAGAGTGACGCCGGGCTCGATCGCGATGATTCCGCTCTGCGGGTCCCAGTCGAGGATCCGGTTCATGCGGGTGAGGTCGAGACAGATGTTTTCGGCGGAGAGGGAGGCGTCGCCATAGGAGCGCCCCGCGCCGCGCAGGCCGACCGTCCGTTTGTGCTTGCGTGCGACATCGAACACGGCGTAGATCCCGTCCAGCGTGGTCGGGCGGTAGACATAGGAGACCACCGCCGTGTTCATCCCCCACGCTTCGACGCGTTCGAGACGATCGTGCGGCATCAGTTCGACCGGGGCAGCGACGGGGGCAGGCGGCTCCTCGGTCGGGGCGACTGTATCCGCAGCCGTCTCGACCGGTTCTGCAGGTTGCTGGGCCTCAGCCGCCTCTTCGGGAACTGGCGCGGCGTCGCTTTCAGAGGTTATTTCCAATGTACTCATAAGCTTATATATTTAGGCGACGGAACAACCACGACGGGACGCTCCGGATCGCGAACATGATCGGTCGCCACGTGCCGGGCACATAGACGACATTGCGCCGCGCCTTCGCCCCCTCCAGGATGAGTGTGGCCGCTTTGTCTGCGGTAATGAGCAGCGGCAGTTTCTTCTGATCCATCTTTGCGGTCAGGGGCGTCGCGACCGGGCCGGGTTTGACGGTGACCACGACCGCGCCTCTATGCGCGATACGGTTGCGCAGGGCTTCCAGATAGGTGGTGAGAAAGGCTTTGGTCGCGCAGTAGACCGGCATCCCACGACGGCCACGATCTCCGGCGACGGAGCTGATCCCCACCAGCGTGCCCTCTCCCGCGCGCCCAAACCGCTGCGCGGCCTCGTTGAGCCAGGCCACCGCACCGAGCACATTCACCTCGATCATCTGCTCATCTTTGGCAAAGTCGTACTCCTCCGGTTGGAGGAGAGGCTGGACGCCCGACGAATAGATGACCAGATCGAGACCACCGAGGTCATGCGCGATCTTCTGAAAGAGCGCCGGGACACATTCGGTCTCCAGGACATCGTGGGGAAATGTCAGAGCGATGCCTGCGCCACGTTCGGCGTTGAGGCTGCCGGCGATCCGCGTCAGTTCGTCTGCGCGCCGTGCGACGAGCGCTACTCTGCATCCGCCGCGCGCCAGTTGTCGCGCCAGTTCTTCTCCGATTCCCGATGAGGCGCCGATAATCAGCGCGCGTTTCCAGGGCCAATCCGTCAATTTGTGAAATCTTTCCGCCTGCGGTGTAACCTGTCCCGTCAGGACTGCGTATGATACTATAACTCATCGAGCGGCTGCCGCTATTGTACCCCGCAGTCTGGCTCTCCTTCATCTATACGTTAAATTTCGTGTCCGTTGCGGCACAGGAGTCCCTGTCACCTGCGTTCCCGATGACAGCGGTTCCGGAGGAAACCTTTCATGTTCCAGTACGCCGTCGCTCGACGACGCCCCCGGCCCGGGTTCACGCTCATCGAACTGCTCGTCGTTATCGCCATTATCGCCATTCTCGCCGCCATTCTTTTTCCTGTATTCGCCAAGGCGCGCGCCAAAGCCCGTGAAATCGCCTGCATCTCCAATCTACGCCAACTCGGGATGAGTATCACCATGTATGCCGACGACTGCGACGGCCTCTACCCGTTCGCAGTAGACCCGGCAGACTACAAGACTCCGGAGATATGGGCATCGCAACCGGATTTCATGGCGATCATTCCGTTTATGACCCATATCGACGATGCGCTGGCGCCGTACACCAAAAGCAAAGAGATGTTTCACTGTCCGGCGGACTTTGGTTTCGACACCGAGGACTTTACCGGAAGGCACATCGATCCTTTCGGCACTCCAAAAGATGCCTATCCCAGTAGCTTCAAGAAGTTCGGCACGAGCTACTACTATCGTACAGAGATCGCCTTCCGACATGCGGGCCAGCAGAACTTTCAGCGACCGGCGGAGCTGAATGTATTGTTCGATGGCGCAGGTCGCTGGCATGGCAGCGACATCCCGCCCGCTTTACGCTATAACGTGCTTTTCGGCGATGGTCATGCCAAAAGCCAGACCTTCGATCAGCTCCAGACCATCTGGGCGCAGCCGCTTTAAGGCTCTCCCAGAGCGCCAAAAAGCCCGCCGCAAGCCGTGCATTCATGTGGTATAATAGATATGTAGTCGAAACGATGTCGCTGTATTGTATAAAGACCCGGAGGATGAATTACAATGGCAAAGAAAGATACCTCAAAGACGAACGTTACGGCCCGCGCCGCCCTGAAGGCGAAGCAGTCTATCTGCCGCTTCTGTGGCAAAACCCCGGAAGTCGTCCGCGTCCTGACCCCTGCGGGTAAGGCCCAGATGTTCCGCAAGTGCTGCGCCTCTGCCGGTATCGCTGCGTAAGGCTTTGGTGAACTTTTAAAAGCGCCCTGTCCATCTCGATCGAGACGGACAGGGCGCTTTTGTTATGCTTCAGACAAGACAACCATGGCCTGATCCAGGAGATACGTAACCATACGAGGTGGAAAAGTACAGTCATGGCACTCTACCACCTGCAATGCAGTTGGGGCGTCGAAACGTCGGATCCAACTACAACGGGGCGACGATCGAGCGGACGGCTCCGTCTCCATACAGGATGGTGACACGGTAGTAGGCCGCCGTCGAAGGTCGGCTGAAAGTCGCTTCGGCAGGCAGATCGTTCACGACCGCCTGGCGCAGTTCATTCCGCCTGCGATCCAGCAGAGCGAACTTCATGCTGGCGATCGGGCGCGGGTCTCCCGCCCACATAATACGCACCTGGTTGCCCGGCAGTCGCACCGCCTCGATCTGATCCGAGAGTGAAACCGGGTTCTGGACCGCGTTTTCCTGTCCGACCGGTGCGGGGATCGTGACACCATTTGCGTTCAGCGTCGGTTCCACCGCGCCATCGCCCAGGAACGGATTGTACAACTGTCCGTCTGCGCCCAAAACCAGCGCCCCACCCTGGTTGCGGTAGGGAGCGCCGTTATCGTAAAAATTGGGGTTCAGGCCATACATGTAGGGATTGTTCCCATACAGATAAGCTCCGTATGCCCCATAGTTGTTCCCGGTGAACGTGATGCCGTTGGTGGCTCGTACCTGTCTCGCCATGCCGCTGGTCATGTTCAGGATTCTTCCGGAGGCGCTATTGATGCGTCCCTGAGAATGCGCCGCAGGCGAAGCAAGCGCCATCACTGCGACTGCGAGGCCAACGTTGGTGATATTTGATATGTTTCGGATTGTCATTGTCTTACCCTCAAACTATTCAGTTGTTTTGTGGCGTCTCCGCCACCGCATTCGCCTTCGAGAGCGAATTCGCCGTAAACCATCCGCGCAAGTGCGGAGATGTTGAATAGACGCCTCCCCTCCTGATAAGGTTCCCTTATCATAACAGGCTGACAGTTATTATTACTTATTCATGCGAATTACACGGCTGCTTAAAACAACCCCCGCAAGTCGATACCAGGTTTCAGGAGGGGGATTGCGTTTTGCGATGGAGCAGCCAGAGGCTCAACAAACCGTATCCGATACCGATGGCGATGAGCGCCGGCCATGCGGCTGTCGGCGAAATGTCGAAGTGGTTTTCCGGGGAGTGGGCGGGGATGTGGGTCAGGTTGCCCAGAGCGCCGTAGGCCCAGTAGCTGGGCATCAGGCGGCTCACGATATCCAGCGACTCGATCTCTAACAGGCCGGAGAAGATGATCTGCGGCAGCACGGCGACAGGTACGAGGCTCATCGCCTGGTCGTTGGTAGTGGCCGCAGCGGAGACGGTCAGCCCGATCATCATCCCGCACAGCGTTGCCAGTAGTATGGTGAGGAAAAAGGACGCGAATTCGCCCGCATCCAGGTGGAAATCGATGCGCAGGCGCACAATGCCGACCAACAGGAGGGTTTGCAGCAGACAGAGTCCGGACAGAACGGCGGCTTTGGACAGCAGATAGGGTGCGGCGCCCAGATTGACCAGGCGTTCGCGCCGATAGATCGCGCTCTCTTTGGTGAGTTCGCGTGCGGCGTTCACGATGCCGAAGAGGAGCGCGCTGATCACCATACAGAACAGCAACAGAGCGCTCTTCTTCGGCGCAAAGCCGGAGGAGGACGGGGAGCCATCCCCGAAAATATCGGCGCGAAACACCACGGCCAGCAGGAGCGCGATGATAGGAGCCTGCGCCAGCAGAAACAGCGTGTTGCGCATGTCTCCGCGAAAGGTGTCCAGATAGCGTCGGCAGAGCAGGACGAACTGATCTTTGCCGGAGGGACGGGCGCGCGTGGCTCCCAGATGCCTGGCGACGTGGAGCGTCTGCCCCTGCCGATGCTGGGGCGCACGGGCCAGTGGTTCGCGCACGTAGCGCGTGTAGTAGTCCGAGGCGAGATACTGCTGCTGCCAGTGATCCGGAGGCAGGCTGTTGTCATTGACTTTCAGATAGATGTCGGCGTAGTCCGTGACTCCGAAAAAGGTGAGAGCATCTTGCGGCGGGCCGTAGAACGCCAATCGCCCTCCCCGCGCCATAAAGAGCAGTTTGTCGCATTCGGCGATGCTGGACGTGGCATGCGTAACCATCACGACCGACCGCCCCTCCCGCGCCAATCGCTTCACAAGCTCGACGAACTTGCGCTCCAGACCCGGATCGAGGCCGGAGGTCGGCTCATCCAGAAAGAGCAGGCTCGGGCGCGTCAGCAGTTCCACCGCGACATTGACCCGCTTACGCTCTCCCCCGCTGAGGGTGCTGACCGCCGCCGTCTTGCGGTGGCTCAGTTCCAGCTCCGCCAGAGTGTCGTCCAGCAGGCGTTCGATCTCCGCATCGTCGGTATCGGGCGGCAGACGCAGGCGCGCGGCATAGCGCAGCACGCTCGCCACCATGAGCTCCCGATGGACGATGTCCTCCTGCGGTACATAGCCGATGATCGTGCGAAACAGTTCCAGATGCGAGTAGAAGTCCACCCCATTGATCAGGATCGTGCCGCCGGTCGCAGGGCGAAATCCGGTCATCGCATTCAGCAGCGTGCTCTTCCCCGCCCCACTCGCCCCCACGATCGCGACAAACTCACGCGGCGGCAGCACAAAACTGACGTTCTGCAGCAACTGCATCGGCTTCCCGGACTTCTGCACGGTCTGGCAGAGGTCGGTAATGTCCAGCCGCACCGTGCCGTCCTGCGCATAGTGCTCCAGCGTCTTGTTGCGAAACACAAAGCGGTTCAGCCCGACCTCAACCTCATCCCCCGCCTGCAAAGGCTCCGGCCCACCCACCAGGGTCCCATTCAGAAACGTCCCATGCCGGCTCTTCAAATCCTCCAACACAAATCCCGTCGGTGTCTGACTGATCTGACAATGCCGCCTCGAAACATTGGGTGAAGTCAGCACAATGTCACAACTCGGATCCCGCCCCACTACCAGCAGAGGAACCAGCGGAATCACCTGCGAAGGCGTATTCAGAGCGTCCGCATCCGGCTCAGACGGAATGAATGGGGGCGGGGACACCGCAGGAACCACCTGCCACTCGCAACGCAGTTCCGTCTGCCCGACCCGCACTACACTCCCCGAGGCGAGGCGCACCGGCAGATTGGGAGCCAGTCGCTGCCCGCTCAGATAGGTTCCATTTGTCGAGCCCAGATCCGTCAGCAGCCATCCGTCACCATCCTGCCGCAACTCTGCATGTCGTTTGGACACCTGCCCATCCGTCAAAACGACATCCGCCCCACTGCTCCGCCCGATGACCGCGACCGCCCCCAGCGCAAACTCCTGCCCTGGCGCATCCCCTGCCTGCTGTATCAGTTTCGCCTCAGAAATCATCTCTTTGCACTGTCCTTTGCGGAGCCGAACGTAACTCCTTCATACTTTTAGCTTGAGGCGTTTCAACGCCGAAAACAAGGCTCTATTCGTTCCGTCGAATTTACGAACCGCTCATTTTTCAAAAATTTCCCTTTGGCCCGTTGCTTAAATCGAAAGGGTCAAAGAGAAAATGACAGCGAATTAGTTAGAGTTCCGACACACAGCGGAACCCGATGCTGAAGTCAAAGACATCGGGAACAACGGGGGAGCGTCCGGCGGAGCGGAAGAAGTTCGGATCGCGGAAATACCACGCCCCTCCCCGCAGCATACGGAACTCCTGGTTCCAGATGGCTGGCTGGTTTTCCGGATTGCGTTCGGTGGCAAGTTGACTGGAATAGAAGTCCTTGTGGTACCACTCACGACAAAATTCACAAACATTACCCTCCATATCCAACACGCCGAAAGGACTGGCCCCTGAAGGAAAACTGCCCACCGACTTCGTACCGCCTGCATCACCATCTTTGCCCACTGATGACCAGAGTTTGCTGCGGTCGAAATTGTTGCCCCAGGGATATATGCGCCCATCCGTGCCCCGAGCCGCTTTTTCCCACTGCGCCTCCGTTGGAAGTTTTACTCCTGCCCATTCACAATAGGCCAGTGCATCATCACAGGTTATATTGGCGATGGGGTGATCTAATTTTGACCAGTTCGAATTGAAATCAGGGGCAGCCGGCTTTGCATGCCCTGTCGCATTGCAGAACTTCATATACTGTGCTACAGTCACAGGAGTGCGGTAGATATAGTAGCCATCCAGTTTTACTTTGTGCTGCGGTCCCTCGTCCTTGAAGCTATCGTTGTTATACTGCTTCACCAACGCGTCAATCTCTGATTGCGAACTGCCCATCATGAACTCGCCAGCGGGAATGAACACCATGTCCGCGCCGTCTTTCTCGTTCTTCTTGACGGGGTCGAAGGTTCCACTATTCTTTTTTTTGCCGCCGGAACCGCTTCCCGGATTATTGCCAACAGAGTGTTTTGCATTGTCTTTACATCCTGCAAAGACGCTGATCGCGCCTCCCAACACCAACCCTACAATGACGGAGCGTCTGGAAATACTCGGAGCTATTTGTCGCTGTGATTGAAACATGATTTTTACTCAATTCTAGCAAAAGGGAGTGGGTCAACCACTCGCGCTTCGCATTTTACTCATGAGACTACTTCTTTGGGCGTTGAATTGCTTTGCTACTCTCTTGACGCTATTGCACGTCGAGGGGAAGCGTCCAGACCACTGTTGACTTATCGTTGCTGCCCGTGACGATACGGGTGCCGTCAGCGGAGATGGAAACGGCACACACCCAATCGGTGTGACCATCGAGCGTCAACAGTTCGCGGCCTGTCCCTGCATCCCACACCTTCGCCGTCCTGTCACCACTGCCTGTGGCGACGCGTCTGCCATCCGTGGAGATCGCAACGCACTGCACGAAATGTTCGTGTCCCCTCCTGCGAGGATGCCTGCGATCATGGTGACTGCCGCTTCTACGGAGGGCGCTTTGCCGCCGTGCTGTTTGAGCCAGGAGGCCAGCGATCCGCCCGCCGCATACTCACTGACAATAACCACCTGCCCGTTGTAGACCTCCGCATCGATCACCGGCGGGACATTCGGGTGCCCGCTCGCCTGAAGCCAGACATGTGCCTCCTGCTGGACCGCGTTCAGATCCGGGTCCGGATCAAGCGGCAATTTGAGGGCGACCTGAGTGGTCAGCAGAGAGCCACGTTTCTCGGCCAGCCATACCTGTCCAAAGCCTCCCTGTCCCAGGCGTTGTATCAGCGTATAGGGTCCGATCTGTTGCTGTGTATGAAACACGGATTCTGCTTACCTCCCCCACTACGACTGCAAACAAGACGCCCCTCTCATAGGATGCACCTGGCCTTTTCTCTTGCGGGATGACAATACGTTAGCGCATATTCGAGGGAACGATCCAGAGCTTTGCGGTGTTATCCTTGCTGCCGGTCACTATGCACCTTCCATCGGCGGCGATGACGGCGGAATCGACGTTGCCGTTATGCCCTTTAAGCGTCAATTGGCGGGCCTTTGCGGCCACCTCCCAGACCCCGGTCATTCTATCTCTGCTCCCGATCACAATATATCTGCCATCTCCGGAGATCGCGACCGCGTGCACACTTCCGGCATGCGCTCTGTGATTCCAGATCTCTGTCCAGGTGATGGCATCCCACACCCTTACCGAGTCGCCGCTCGCCGAGACAATACGCTTGCCATCCAGAGAGAGGGCGATGCCAACGATCCCCTGTACACCTCCATGCCCTTTGAGGGCGTGCAGTTCCTTGCCTGTCACTGCATCCCATACTTTCACGGTATTGTCCCTGTCTCCGGTGACAATGCGTTTGCCATCCGAAGAGAGCGCGACAACCGTGACGCTCCGCGTCTGTCCGGCAAGGGTCAGGCATAACTGGCCGGTATCGATATCCCACAGGTGGACCGTCGCCTCTTGCCCCGTGTTCGCGTCACCGACCGTCACCATGCGTCTGCCATCCGCAGAGAGGGCGGCCGCACCGATACGCAGGTGGGATCCCCGGAAGGTGCGAAGTTCGCTGCCTGTTTCGGCATCCCATACCGTGACGGTCTCGTCCCCACTGCAGGTCACGATCCGCGTACCATCCGACGAGATCGCGACCGCAAGAATGCTCTCTCCCTGCCCTCCCAGCGTGAAAATCTCCTGTCCCGTGGCTGCATTCCATACTTTCGCGGTTTTGTCCTCACTGCCCGTCACGATACGATGGTCATCGGCGGAGATCGCGACAGAGCGTATCCCGCTGCGATGGCCTGTAAGCGTACGGTACGGCGCAAACCTTCGCAAGGAGTTCACCAGATATCCCAGCCCTAAACTGATAAAAACGGCAGCGATCCAGGCGGGCAGAATCACCCCCACGACAATCACGCAGCCCCAGAAAAAACCTACGCGAGGTTCAAAGCTCCTCCAGGCAGCGACCATACTCCCTATCACCCCCGAGGGAATACACAGTTGCAGGAATCTACTATCAATGGCGTCTTCCCCGGTCCTCGGTACTGCCAATTCGCTTTTTAAGATCCAGTCTTCTCCCGGATAGGCAGGCGCTCGCTGTTGGCGGGGCGCTGCTGCAGCGCGCTTCAAATCTGCCTGCATCTCCGCCGCCGATGTGAACCGCTGCGCAGGATCTTTCGCAAGCGCTTTCATGACGACAGCCTTCAGTTCCGAGGACACATCCGCCAGGAAGGGAGCCGGCTCCTCAGTAAATATCGCGCCATAGAGCGACGCGATATCCGACTGCGGAAAGGGCAGTGCGCCACTCAGCATTTGATACAACATCACCCCTGCCGCCCAGAGATCGGTTTGCGGGGAGAAGTATCCCCGGAACGCTTCCGGGGGCATATAGTGCGGCGTGCCCGAGGCATGTTGGGTCTGCGCCGTGGTTTTCAGGACGCGCGAAATGCCGAAGTCGGTCAGGCGTGGGTGGCCGCCCTGGAGGAGCACGTTATCCGGCTTGAGATCACGGTGGATAATAGGTTGCGGCGTGAGCGCGTGCAGGTATTCCAATCCCGCCAGGATGCCTTCGGTCATGGCGATCGCCGCTTCCACGGAGGGCGCTTTGCCTCCATTTTGCTTGAGCCAGGATGCCAGCGATCCCCCCGCCGCATACTCGCTGACGATGACGACCTGCCCCTCGTAGACCTCGGCATCCATGACCGGCAGTACGTTCGGATGCCCGCTCGCCTGGAGCCAGAGACGTGCTTCCTGCTGTACCGCACTCAAGTCGGGATCCGGATCGAGCGGCAGTTTGAGCGCGACCTGCGATGTCAACAGGGAACCGCGTTTTTCCGCCAGCCAGACCTCGCCGAAGCCGCCCTGCCCCAGGCGTCGTATCAGCGTGTATGGCCCGATCTGTTGCTGTGCGAGGAACATGAGAAGCGCTCTCCCGTCCGGCTCTATTCCCTACCCTACTCTCGATACATCAATGTCTCGATTCCAATTCAGCGTTCAGGTGGATGGTCTCCCCCGACTTCAGTTTCACCTGAGCGACTTTGCTGCCGGCGCGCACCTGACAGGTGGTCCCGGCCGTACTGTGGATGACTGCGGAGGTGAGCGCGCCCTGCGCCCAGTGCATATCGACCGTGTAGCCGCCCCGGGCGCGCAGTCCGGTGACGCTGCCGGTCGGCCAGACAGGGGGCAGGGCGGGCAGCAGGGCGATCTCGCCTTCATGGCTCTGCAAGAGCATTTCGGTGATTCCGGCGGTGATGCCGAAATTGCCGTCCCACTGCTGCGGAGGATGATTGCCGATGAGATTGGGCAGGGTCGCGTCGGTGGAGAGCAGGTGAATCAGTTGCTTATGAGCGTTGTCGCCATCGTGCAGACGCGCAAAGAGCGCAGTGCGCCAGGCGAACGACCATTCGCGCACATCGCCTGTATCTCCGCGCGCCAGGAGCGATTTTTTCGCCGCCGCGGCAAGTTCCGGCGTCTTCACCAGATTGATCTGCTGCCCAGGAAAGACTGCATAGAGGTGCGAGGTGTGCCGGTGATGGTCGTTGGGATCGTCCCGGTCCTCCATCCACTCCTGCAGCTGCCCCCACTTGCCGATCTTTGGAACCACCAGCGCATCCCGCATCCCGGCGACCTTGTTGCGATACTCTTTATCCACCCCCAGCGCATCCGCCGCCTGCACGTAGTTGTTGAACAGATCCCACACGATCTCCTGGTTGTAACTGACTCCATCCTCCGTCGGGCCATGCTCGGGCGACCAGCCGTTCGGCACCACCAGACGACCGTCCGGCAGCGCTTTCAGATGGTCCTCCCAAAAGCCGCAGGTCTCACGCAGCAGGGGATAGGCGCGCTTCTGGAGGTAGGTCTTATCACCGCTATAGGCGTAGTGCTCCCACAGATGGCGGCAGTACCAGGCGTTGGCGGTCTTGTCCCAATTCCACCCCATGCCCCCGTAGATGTTATGCGAGGTGCGGATCGCCCAGCCGCGCACCGGGGCTCCGGAGGCCAGTCTGTACTCCGGAGCGGCCTGGGTCGCTCTGCGCCAGGGCTCCAGTTGGCTCTCCACGAGATCGATGAACGGCAGATGGCACTCCGCCAGATGGGTCGGCTCGGCGGGCCAGTAGTTCATCTGAATATTGATGTTGGCGTGGTAGTCGCAGTGCCAGGCCTGGTCGTTGCTGTCGTTCCACAGACCTTGGAGGTTTGCGGGCAGCGATCCGGGCCGCGAGCAGGAGAGCAGCAGATAGCGGCCATACTGGAACAGGAGGGCTTCCAGCTCCGGGTCGTCCCCCGCGGTGTCCAGAGCTTTGCGCTGATCGGTCGGCAGCGCACGGCGTGCGGCCGAAGTCGTGCCCAGGTTCAAGGTCACACGCCCGAAGAGCGCTCGATAGTCTTTCCGATGCGCCGACTTCAGCGCCGCGTAGTCCTTCGCCGCCGCTGCCTGGATCTGCCGCGCCACTTCGGCCCGCGGGTCCGCGCCGCGCCAGCCCTTGCCATAGTCCATGACATAGTTCGTGCCGCAAGCCAACAACACGGTCAGGTTGTTGCATTTCGAAAAAGCGATCTTGCCGTCCGCGACCTGTACGGAACCACCCTCATGGAGAAGTCGCACCTGCGCCTCATACTGAAGGCCATTCGCCAACGCGCCATAACTGGTGATCCACGACTCATCGGTGGTGATCTTCCCACTGTGCATATCGGTCAGATTTAGCGTGCCGGTATAGGAGCCGGGCTTATCCGCGGTCAGGCGCACGACCACGACCTGATCCGGTGCGCTGGCAAAATATTCACGTCGGTACTTCACTTTCCCGACCTGATAGCTCACCTCAGCGAGTCCCTCCTGTAGATCGAGCGAACGCCGATACAGCGTCGCCGCCTCGTGTCCGGGCAGGGAGAGATGCAGATCCCCGAACGCCTGATAGCCGCCCATCGTGCCGTAATCGCCGGTCGGGTTCTCATCGCCGGTCCAGAGGCTGTCTTCATTGAACTGAAAGCGCTCCTGCGCCGTGCCGCCGAAGACCATACCGCCCATACGCCCATTGCCGATCGGAAGCCCCTCGCCCATCGCGTTTTTCGCCGGTTGGGTATACCAGAGCGCCAGGGGAGCCGGCGGAGCCATCTCCGCCGCCTGGAGGGATGCAGCGCCCGCAGGAACCGCGACCGCTGCCGCCATCAGCGCCACTGCCTGCCGCCTCGAAATCTCCTGTTCACTCATATTCGCCCTGGAACCGATATGCTCGCTCATATAGTTTCTCCCTCCATCCGCTCTGCATATTCGGTCGCTAAGGGCGTTGTTCCTTCCACGGTGACTCGGAAATCACTGCCCGGAACGTTTGAGGCAATCGGATGACGAAACACAGAGCAACTTACTGCGATCTTTCCGAATCACGGATTGCAAAAAAGGAGCCCGTACAGACTCTTTGAGATGTCTGTACGGGCTATTCTTCGCGGGTTTTCCTGCGAGGTGTCGTGATGACGTTCAGGCGACTCTGCGAACTCGTTTGCGGCGGAACAGCACAGCCGCGCCCGATCCCATCGAGGTGACAAAGAGAGCGATAGTAGAGGGTTCGGGTGTCGCTGTAGGCGACGTCGTCACGCCGACAGTGAGGAAGTCCACAGCCCAGCCGTCGCCGCCATCTCCGCCTTGATCGATGCTGAACGTAAGGGTATTGCTTCCCGTCAGAATCGAGGTATCGACGCCGATGGTAAAGAAGTGGACAACCGGACCAGTCTCGTTTAAAGAGTTGAGTTTCCCGGTCAGGGCGGTCGCCGCGCCTCCGTTGAGAGTAGCGATGTAAGGCTGGCCGAAAGCAGGCTGCTGAAAATCATCTGCAGCGATCCCTAAAGTCAAGGTCTGTACCGTTTGTCCGACGGGTATTAAGGCGCCATAGTTCAGTGTAAATACTTGGGGTCCATTGAGGCGGCCTCCAAAACTCGCATATCCATCGTGGCTGGTTGTCTGGCCGCTCCCGGCATAGATCTGGTCGGTGCCGGCAAACTCCCCACCGGAGGGAGAAAACGGAAACCCATGCGTGAAAGAGTTCGTGGCATCCGTAATGGTCCCTGCTGTCAATCCTGTCAGAGTCGCCCCGGCTTTAGGATCGCTTCCATAAGATCCTAAGCCGAGCAGATCTTCATCTCCATACTCCTGCACCTGGGCCTGTCCCGGCGCTGCTGCCAAGCCGAGGAGAACGATTCCTGCCACGCCCAGCAGTGTGCGTACACGATTCATAAGCACCTCCCTCAATAACGTCGATGGTATTGGCTACACATATGCTGTGGAATATCCTGGTGCGCCGCAGCACATCTCGTATTCTGCACATACTGTGCCAATTCCTACCATATTCACCCTCCGTTACCGCAAATAGAGGAGAGATAAACAGGTTACCGGAGGTGTTGAGGAGCGAAGTCAGAACCTATTCGGAACCCTTTTGGAAACCGCCTGCGACTCATAGATGCTTGACGAGCTGAAATCGTCTCTGATTTCAGCTCGTCAAATAAAACTCTCCCCGCGGTTTCATAGCTTCTTTTCGGGGCTGCCCGGAGTTTTTGTCGGGAGAGTGTCGAAAGGATTGCCGGGTTGAGGCGGTTCGGTATGGCCGTAGATCGTGGTATCGGGGAAGTAGGCGAACCAGCCGTACCACTGGCTGAGATGCGCGTCCAGGCGATCTAACGTCTTTCCTGCCAGCATTCCTTCTTCGGCCCTGCCCTCGATGTTCCAGCGCGTTCCGGTCTCTTTGTCGTAGTAGGCGAGCGTATCGTCCGGCATTTTGCGGGCTTCGAAGGTGAGGGTTTTGCCGTCCAGGAGCCGCGAGACCGCGGTGGCGCTGATCGTTTTCGGGTCGAAGAGGATCGCGGCGGGCGTCTCGTTCAGCTTATCGTTGAGAACTCCGCCAGATTCTTGCAGCGTCTTGATGGGATAGGCGCGGCGCAGGGTCGTTCCGGTCTGCTTGCCGTCCGCATCGCGCGTCGCCAGGGTCACGCCCAGCACCTTGTCGAAGGGAGGCAGGCGCAGGTCGGCGCGTGTCATCGAGGCCGGAAAGAAGGCCATTCCGAAGCGCGTGTTCCCGCGCTGGACCACTTGACCTTTGGGGCGATAGTGTTCGCTGTATTCGGTATCCGGGGACATCACCAGGGTGTCCGGATGCAGGCGTTTCCATTCGCCCCAGGTGGTGTCGAGGAGCGGCTCCGGAGTCAGCTCTTTGCCGAGCAACGGGCCGTTGATGAACTGCCCGCTGACGTGCAGAAAGACGCTCTCGGATTCCCGATCGCAGAGCGTGACCACACCGTTGTAGAGGCCGAAGAAATCGAGGCGAACCGGCTTGCCGCCCAGGTTCAGGTTGTAGCGTATCCCCGTATTGCAGACGCTGCAGTAGGTGATCGCAAACCAGGAGTCGCCTTTCGGCGTGGTAACCTTGTCGTTGATGACATGGTGCCAGCCGATATAGCGTGCAGGATAGGCGCGGCTCTGCCCCTGCACGGTCACGCCGAGCACGTAGTCGGACGGATCCATGATCTCACCGGCTTCGGAGGCTTTGACCATCTTGGGCAGATCCAGGGCATGGAAGGCGACGACCTTCCGGCCATCCCAGAGCTTTTCGGGCTGGATTCCGGGAACGAACGGGCCTTTGGTGATGCCCATACCGGGCAGAGGCGCCTTTGCGGTTTCCGGCGCTTTGGGAGTCTCCTGCGCCGCCAGGCCGGAGCCTAGAAGCAGGGAGAGCGCGACGGTCAGGCTGCCGAGCAGTCGGGGGAGCAGAGTTGGCTGGTGCATGGCCTCAGTCCTCCCGGAACCAGACGCTGGCGTTGGGAGCGAGCGATTTCCGATACGCGGCTCCGCTGGTGCTGGGCGCGAGCCAGGAGTTGGGTCCACGGAACCATTTGGCATGGCCGTCCGCCAGCAGATAGACCGATCCCAGGCTATGCTTGAAGCGGGCCGCACAGTAGACCACCGCGCCTCCCTGAGCGGCGGGCGCTCCGGCAGGCGTTCCTGATTCCAGACCGGTGCAGCCGGTCGTCCAGTCGTCTCCCCCGATGGCGGGGCGTGTTCCCATCCCGTGCGCCACCAGGACTACCGAGGCAGGCGCCTGATATTGCGGCAGCCCGGTGAGCGCGGGGCCGGGGAACCAGGCGGCGAGACCCTTGTTGTACATCGGGAGAGCGTTGCCGTTCGCAGCGTAGCTCATCGCCGGGGTGACCTGCGTGGCGGTGAACGTCGGAGGCGACGCGTCACCAGGCTGCATGGGCACGGTGGTATTGGCGAAATCGGGGCAGATGTAGAACGGCTTCTGAACGCCTGTTCCCGTCTGGAATCCGAAGCCCGCCGCGCCGACTTTCACGTAAGGCTCGACCAGATCGTACCAGGTTGTCGTGGTCGCGCCTGCGTTGGACGCGCCCCAGGGCAGCATCTCGTCGTAGTCGCCCGCATACATCAAAACAGCCAGCCCGATCTGCTTGTTGTTGGAGATGCAACTGGTCTGACGCGCTTTACCGCGCGCCTGGGCGAAGACGGGGAAGAGAATCGCAGCGAGAATAGCGATGATGGCAATGACAACCAGGAGTTCAATCAGCGTGAATCCACGCCGGTCCGAACGTACCATGAGTTCTGTTCCTTTCGAAGGGGGAAGAAAAGAGAGTAATGACGAAACAGTATCCCCTGCGAACATTAAACCGACCTTAAATCCGAATTAAATCTTCTTAACCTCAAGAGACGTTCCTGCTTCTTGCTTTCGGTTTGGGGAATCGGAACGTTGTAGTCATGCTTTAGCGCATTACTGAACCGCATAACCTCACCAGCGGTTTGCACCATCAGAATATCTTGGAGTCACCCCACCCTAGAGATAATCTTCTCCACATTGTGTAAGCGGTGGATGTCTTGGGGTGAACCCCAACCCCAGCCCTCCCCGCAAGCGGAGAGGGAGCAGATGCCTTCTCGGCTGCACAATGGTTGGAGTACAAATCGAGTCTCTTTTTCTCGCAACGAGCGAAGGTTGAGCGGACAGCAAACAAGGTCTCCCTCCGCTTGCGGGGGGATTAAGGGGGGTTCA
>Ga0105239_10004094_pt1 | contig 17531 bp, 16 predicted proteins | sample KBSC44metaG_FD_92761 | JGI IMG/M metagenome (GOLD analysis project Ga0105239, IMG submission 92761) | Corn rhizosphere microbial communities from Kellogg Biological Station, Michigan, USA - KBS C4-4 metaG | ecosystem: Host-associated > Plants > Roots > Rhizosphere > Soil | place: Michigan, USA...
CTTGGCTTCGGTCACATACTGATATTGATCACGAATATTCGCCGGCACATCGATCCACTCGATATTGAGCGGACGACCCATTTCATGAAACACCGCTTTTGCTAAATCCAGCCAAGTGCGCGCGACGCCAAAGCCTTGATTGTAAATTCCAGATTGAATCGTTTTTGTTTCCATCAATTCGCAAACCCAGCGAGTGATGTCTTTAACGTAAACGAAGTCACGCAGTTGCTCGCCATCTTTGTATTCAGGACGGTGAGATTTAAACAAGCGAAGTGAACCACTCTTGTTAATCTGATTGAATGCCTTGTAAACAACGCTGCTCATTTCACCTTTGTGATCTTCGTTCGGACCGAAGACGTTAAAGAAACGAAGGCCAAACCAGTTTGGCGGAAAATCTTTTTCTTTCTCAACCCACAAGTCGAAATTCAATTTCGACCAACCATAAGGATTAAGTGGTTTGTAATCACGGCTTGATTTCTGATCATCAAAGCCATGTTTGCCATCACCGTAAGTCGCACCGCTGCTCGCGTAAATAAACGGAACTTGGCGTTCACGGCAAATCTCAAAAAGTTTTTGTGTGTACTCGGTGTTGTTTCGGCGCAGGAACTCAACATCCATTTCAGTTGTCGTTGAGCAAGCACCCATGTGAATCACGCCATCTAGAGATTTTTCTTTCGCAAGAAAAGCAAACAACTCATCGGTGTGAAGAAACTGGCGATACTTTTTATCAGCCAAAAGATAAGAGCGTTCGTTCAAGCGAACGGTGTCGGTGACAATTAGATCGTCGAGGCCCTTTTTATTGAGCTCCGAAACAATCGCACTTCCAATAAATCCATTAGCCCCAGTGACAATCCACATAGGGAGAGAGGTTACCTAGATGTCTTCGCGGTGTCCATAGGTAACGGTGAGGAGAGTGTGCAGCAGCGGCACGAGCTCAGAATGCGCTTCAGCCTTAATAGGATCGCGGAAATCAGGATTGAGCGTCTGATGTTCGATAAAATCATCGATCAAGGCTTGGATTTGGTTAACGGGGCCGCCTTGCTTTTTAAACTTAAGAAGCTCTTCAACGATGTTAATTAAAGCGTTGCCCGTCATTCGGTCTTCCTGATTGATCATCTCGGCGCGCTTTTGCATGTTACGCAGGAGCTTTTCGATGTTTTGCGGTGTGGAGACCTTCTTAATCAAACCCGTGTATTGATTCTGCCACAATTCGATGCGTCGACGATGGCTCATGCGAAACTGACGATCACGACGGTTCGCTTGCGTCGATAAAATCATCTTAAAGAAACTCTTCGGTGAAAACTTGCTCAATTTATTTTTGAGGAGGTATTCCGGCATGCGGGCAAAGATCGTACGCATATTGAAGATCGCCGGGCGATGTACGCCATCGGCCACGCGGCGCATTTTTCGATGAGTTTTAGTGCGCTCAAATTCTGAGTGCGTTTGGAAGAATTGACGTACGGCTGCTCCATGTTTGTTAAGGAGCAAGCGGCGCATCGTGCCTTCGAATCCGAGTTGATAAAGAAAACGATCGAGCAGGTGATGTTGAAAGCGCTGATCAAAAGTTTTTAAGGCCGCGTGATTTTTAAAATCTGAGAGTGATTTCTTAGCGCCCGTTTCCAAAAAGTCGATCATCTGGGCAAAGACCTGCACAACCACTCGAGCTTTCAGGCGCTGTTCATTTAAGTTGGTCGAAAAACGATCGATGTCGTCATAGCGGTACTGATCATGGCGCAAACCAAACTGACGAACGCTACCGTAATCAATGATGCCGCCATTGGCGAGAACGTTGTCGCCGTCCCAATCGAGCCAGGCAAATATATAATCGCGATCGAGGTAAGCAAAGAATTTGGCAAACGTTTCCGTCAGCACACCGAGGGTTGCGGAATATTTATCTTTGCGAGTGGGCGAGAGCGTCCACTCGCCATTTTTATTTTGGCGATCGATAAAATAATCAAGTGAGCGTTTCAACGGCTCTAAGCGCGATTGCTTCAAATATAAAAACCAGTGCGCGGGACGAATCAAGTTGGGAGCGGCGCGAACGCCAATGCCAAGGCCTTTTCCCAAATCAACGATGCAGAGCATGCGCTCTGTCGAATGACCATTTCGATGCACAATCTCTGACATGAGAGCTGCACCAAAAAGTTCGTCCATTTCGGCCATGCCACAACCATAACCATGTGCTGTATTACCAGAGCGAAGTGGTTTTCCGGCTTGCACGACGCCTGGAGCAAGTGCGGTCACGCCGGTGCCGCGACTGGAAACATCCCAGGTGTGACCGTTGTGCGACCAAGCGCCGTTCCAGATGCAGCGGCCATCACCGCTCGTGCGTCCCGATTTATCCGGATGTTGCAACTGTAAGTAGCGCGTTGCCATGTACAGATTTTTTTTAATCGCACTCTTTGGATACTGAATATTTTTTTGCTGATCGTATTCGTTAATGATGCGGAGACAAAAAGTGTCGAGCAATTTCTGTTCGAGTTTTTTATTTAAACGATGTGGATGATTGTCGGCAATCAGTCCCATCTCTTTTGCCAAATTGAAATTGAAGTAGGTGATGCGCCCACCATCCAGCTTGCGAACTGGATATAAAACAAAGCCTTCCGGAACTTGTTCTTTCCAGGGATGGGAACCGTCAAGCTGATCTAAAGCCCGGTAGTCTTCAACCGACACCGTACGGCTTTTAGGCGCGCTTTTGATCATAACAATATTAAATCGGACTTTTGCCGCTGGACCTAAACAAAAAATGAGACATTCGCGCCTGATCCCGCAGATTTGGACCTATTTTTATACTTAGGTCTTATTTAAACAAATTCAATCCGTGTGAATCCGCCGAGCGGAGAAGAGAAATTTGTAACTTGTCCTTGATACAAGCGTGCAACGACTTGCTGAATTTGATCGCGATAAACATAAAAGCGAACATCAAACTTCCAGTTCTCGAGCGGATCACCTGGCGCAACGTCGGGCACAGGAGAAGCCGGAACAAACTTTTGAATCAAAATATCTTCGCTCATCAAGCGATCAAAAACTTTTTTCGACACACTTTCGCCGCGATAAACGGATTTTCCGCCATAAGCATGCTTCGGCTTGAAAAATAAGCTGCGACGTTTCGACCAGAGTTCGGTGGCGCCGCCTGGAAAATCTTTTTTGTCATAAGTCGGAATTAAGACTGTTTCGATTGCAGCCTTATCATCGTCACTCGCTCCGGCTCGTTGCAGCCAATCGCGGCTGGTGAAGTCGATGAGGCGCTCTTTATCGGCGAGCAAAAAATATTCGCGCGGTTGAGGCGACACGATCATGTTTCCTGTCGACCAAACTTCTCGCAAACCTTTGTGTTCCGGTTGATCGAGTAAAAAATCGGTTGAGCGATTGTAAACAAAATCAAAATCATGACCAGGAACAATGGCCGACGCTTCACATATCTTTGGCTTCCAACCCCAAGAAGAAAACAGCTCGTGATACATCAAAAACTCAGAATACATTTTCTGTTCTGCGAGTTGATCGTCGACAATCGCAATCTTGCATCCCGCTGAAGCGCCTTCTTCTTCAAATGATCGGCGAAGTTCATTGGCCCAATTTGATTTTACCGGCGGTTCATTGGTGTACACGGAATTGGTCAGCATCGAGAAGATGTAGCCTGAAGCGTTCGTGTTGATTTCCACCAAATTTGCGTCGCCTGCGGACGTCGTATGAAAATCGTACGCCATCAAGACCGAATCATTTTTAATCGGAAACGAAAATTTCTCGTCCGCCTTCAACATCTGCTGATAGGAACTCTGCCGGCTCAAGCGATAGAAAGCTCGAATCGCCGTTTCCGCTTTGGTGTAAACGGCTTTCGGTAATTTTAAAGCATAAGGCGAAACGAGGTGTTCCCACGAGACTTCGACTTCCTTTACGCGCGGGAAAGATGATTCCGCGACATTTCGGAGCTGATTATAAAACGACGTGTATTGCATCATGGGATTCTATCTTTGAAGGGAGCTTGAAGAAGGCTCGGCGGTCTCTAGGAAAAAACCGCCGGCATAAAATTCGAACAGAGCTGCTGATATTAACCAGCAACGACGTGTTTTTGGCCCGGTTTCCAGCCGGCGCCGCAGAGGCCGCCAGATTTCAAACCCTGAAGTACGCGCAAGATTTCGCCTGCATCACGACCGACATCTAAATTGTGGATGCCCATGTACTGAATTTTGCCTTCAGTATCGATAATGAAAGTGCCACGAGTCGCAACGCCTTTATCTTCAAGCAACACACCGTAATCGCGAGAAACGCGTTTTGTAACGTCACCGATCAATGGGTAACCGAGTTCGCCCAAATCATCTTTGATCCAACGACGGTGCGAGTGAACAGAATCAACACTGCAACCGATCACTTCAGCGCCGATGTTTTTGAATTCCTTCAAAGCGTCGCGGAATTGCGTGATTTCAGTTGGGCAAACAAATGTGAAGTCGAGTGGGTAGAAAAACAAAACGACCCATTTGCCACGGTAGTCTGACAAATTAACGTCTTTGAAATCGCCACCGGCAACAACGGCTGGAGCGACAAACTGTGGCGCGGGTTGACCAATCATCGGCATTTTAAATTCTCCTTTTAATATTATTATCTACCTCACCTTGATGTCACAGAAGACGGAGACCATCAAGTATTGACAGGTTTGACAATCTGGCATCAGGTAAACGCCATGAAAATCATCTCATGGAACGTCAATGGAATTCGCTCCTGCGCACAGAAGGGGCTGTTTGATTTCTTAGCAAAGGAAAATCCCGATTTTCTCTGCCTACAGGAACACAAAGCGCACCCCGATCTCCTCGAAAATTCGATAGTTTCACCGCAAGGCTTCCAGAGCTACTGGTCCTCGGCTCAGCGCAAAGGTTATTCGGGCGTCGTGACCTACACACGTCGCACACCCGACGAAGTTCGGTATGGAATCGGTCTACAGAAATATGACGCAGAAGGCCGTTTTGTCATCCTCCGCTATGGCGACCTCTTGATCTACAACGTTTACTTCCCAAATGGTTCGGCGGGTGAAGATCGCCATTTATTCAAACAAGAATTCTTACAGAAGTTCGCGTTTCATTTAAAAAAACAAATCGATGCCGGTCTCAAAGTTATTGTGCTCGGCGATTACAACGTCGCCTACTTAGAGCACGACGTGTTTGATCCAGTTCGCTTGTCGACCATCAGTGGCTTTTTACCCATCGAGCGCAAATGGTTCGGACAATTTTTGAAAGATGGATTCATCGACACCTTTCGGTACCTTCATCCAGATGAAAAAGAGCGCTACAGCTGGTGGTCTTACCAGGAAAACGCGCGCATGGTGAATCGTGGATGGAGAATTGATCACATCTGTGTGACACAAAACTTGAAAGCGGCGATCCGTTCGGCGAACATTTTAGAAGATCAAATGGGTTCAGATCATTGTCCCGTTGTGTTGGAGATGGATCTCAAAGCATGAAGTGGATCTTTTTAGTGGCCTTTGGTGTGATGTCATTCACACAAGCACACGCACAAGCGGTCTGCACGCGCTCAGCGATGACAGTGCTTCGTAAAGGGCCGGGACCCAAGTTTGAAAAATCTTGGGTCGTTTCTAAATACATGCCGTTTCTAAAGCTCGAATTAAAAAATGGCTGGCTCAAACTGCAGGATATGGATGGCCAAATTCACTATGGTCGGGCCGCCGATTTTTCACAATCGATTCGCTGTGTAGTGGTGAAGACGAACACAGCTGAAACGCGACAAGGTCCGGGAGCCGGTTTTCCATACGGCGAATTTAAAACTCTCGATCGATACACGCCGCTCAAACGGATCGGGATCGATACGGGCTGGGTGCAAGTTGAAAACGATCTCGGATTGAAATCATGGATTTCAGAAACCAAAGTGTGGCATCCAGTCAAAATGCAAGCAGTGAAATTCTAAGCGGCGTGTCCTTTGATCATACGAACCTCAAGTGCACCCGAATCGGTTGCATAATAAATTTTTCGGCCGACCGTTCCGCCTACGTGTGCTTCGAGAATTGGAATTCTAAAATCAGTTAATATTTTTTTTGCGATCGCGATGTTTTTTGGTCCAATCGTTTGGCCTTGCTTGAGTTCATGCAGGACTGACGCGCCACCGGCGATTTTCGCCTCAAGGCGATCAATGGCAACATGCGATCGCCGGCACAGTTCTTCGATGAGAATCTCAATTGCGTCGTCGCCAAAGCGAAGTCGATCTTCAATGCTACGTGGTTGGTTCTTTTGCTCTGATGTGGCCGTTGGCAGAGTGAAGTGAATCATGCCCGCAAACGAAGTGCCTTTCGCCCGCATGCAAACCGAGACGCAGGAGCCGAGCACAGTGCAAAGACGAAGTGGTTCCTCTGAAATAACCAGCTCGCCAATATTGAGATGATAAACTGGCAATTCCATCAGCTGGCCTTCTCAAAGATGGAGGGCTGGAGAAAACGCCAACGAGTTTTTACGTTTTGCAACGATTCTGAATGGCCAATGAAAAGTCGCGCGCCGGGAGAGGCGACGTCATACATCTTCTCAACAATGGACTGAACGATCTCTCGCGTGAAATAGATGAAGACGTTACGACAGAGAATAAGATCGAACGGTCCATCGGTTGGGTAAGTGGAACTCAAGAGATTGAATGGCTTAAATGAAATGTGTGATTTCAACGAATCACGCATTTTCATCCAGTGTTCGATGTCGCCAGTTCCGAATGAAAACTCTGAATGATACTGCGAGGGAACCTGTTGCAATCCCGCTTTGGGATAAACACCGTTACTCGCGATTTCCAGCATATTGCTGTCGACATCCGTCGCGAGAATTCGAAACTGCGATTGTGCCAAATGCTTGTTCAAATGGAGCGCCAATGAATACGGTTCTTCACCGGAAGAGCACGCGGCCGACCAAATTTTGGGGTGAGTCTTTGTTTCTCGCCACTTCGGGTAATGATCTGTTTCCAGATAGTCGAAATGTCCGATCTCGCGAAACCATTCGGTTTTGTTGGTTGTTAAAGCGTTGATGAAACCTTGCAGCTCAACTGAACCAGGCGACATGGCCTCAGGTGATTCGAGACGTGCGCGATATTCGGCAAATGAACGAACGCCAAGCGCATTCATGTGCGATCGAATTCGCGATTGCACGAGCTCGCGTTTCGCATCAGAAAGCGTGATGCCCGCCTGCTGCTGAATGAGATTGCGGAAAAAATCGAAGTCTTCTTCTGCGATTTTTTCCGGTTCTCCCAGGTTCCAATCCACGTCCTAGACGTCCTCAAAGCGAGGGTCATTCGGCGCGGGTGCGTTTTCGAAACCCGCCGCTTTCTTGATCGGCTCGCGACCAGCGCTCGAGCTTGCTTTTGGCGTTGGCGCAGATTTGTTTTTCAAATGAAGAATCTTTGGATTGGCATTTTGCGAAACTGGTCTTACCGGAGGTGTTTTGGCACCGACGGGTCTGTCCGCAACAGCCTTACCGCCGCGAATTGTCTGAATCAAAACACCAACGACACGTTTTAGAGTTTCTGCTTGGGCAGAAAGTTCTTCGGATGAACCCGCAGCCTCTTCGCTCGTTGACGCATTTTCTTGCGTGACCTGATCCATTTGTCCGATGGCTTTGGTGATTTCACTGATGCCTTGTGCCTGCTCTTTACATGCCAGTGAGATTTCGTCGACCATTGTGTTCACGGCAGAAATATTGGTCACGATCTCCTCAAGGACGGAGCCACATTGTTGCGCGACTTCAGTGCCAGTATCCACTTTGGTTTTTCCGCTTGCCACCAAAAGTTCGACCTTTGCTTTGGTTTCATTGACGATGCCTTCGACTTTTTGAATGCTACCGTTGAGCATGTCAGAAATTTCTTTTGCGGCATTTCCACTCATTTGTGCCAAGTTACCGACTTCCTCTGCGACGACCGCAAAGCCTTTGCCGTGTTCGCCGGCGCGAGCCGCTTCAACCGAAGCGTTGAACGAAAGCAGTTTCGTTTGGAAAACGATGTCGTTGATGACTTTCGTTTTATTGCCGATCTCCAAAATCACTTTCACGATTTCTGAAATCTGTTGGTTGCTCTCGTTGATTTGTTTCATGATGTCTTGGTTGCTTGAGCTGATGCCCTGAATGGCATCGATCATGTTCTCAACGATCTTTTTACCTTTTACGGCTGACTCACGACTTGAGTTTGCGCTGCTCGACGATTTGGTCGAGTTGTCGGCATTTTTTTGTAACATTGAATTGAGTTCTTCAAGAGCCGATGACGTTTCTTCAAGAGAGGCGGCTTGTTCCGTTGTCGCTTGCGACAGTTGCGTGGCAGCCGATGCGACCTGCTGTGAGGCGCTCGAAACTTCGTTTGAACTATCGTCCAAATTAGAAATGACTTGATCAATCGAGCGACCAACTGCGGTGAGAATTAGCCACGCGAGGATCAATCCCACAAGGATAGAAATCGAGGCCGTTGCAAGCACGGTGAGGCGAGCGGTATTATAAGTTTGCGCCGCATGAACGACCGCTTCGTCCATTGCCTTGGAGTTAAACGCGACGAGGTCCTCAAGTATTTTAGTCATTTTCACTCGAAGGGGCACCGATTTTGTGTCACTCATTGCCTTGGCGTCTTTTTCTTTTCCTTGGCTGGCAAAATCTTGTTCAATTTTGACGTATCCCGACCACTCCGTCATGAGCTTGTTGAATTCGTCAAATTTTGATTTCGCAAATTCGCTGGCCATCGGACGCCAGGTGGTGATCTCTTTTTCGATCGAAGCGTGAAAGTCGTCGAATTGTTTAGCGTCTTCGACGATTTGGCCTTTGTCCTCTTGGTGAATCATATCGAGTTCCTTGATAGCCATCCGTCTTTGCAAATCGCGCACCGTCTCGGCATGCATGACCCTGACGTGATAGACTTCCGCGATTTCAACAAGGGTTTCATTGATTTTATTCATGCGGTTCAGGCCAAGAATCGCAAGGGCGATGGCGGTGACGACAAAAATGCCCAGGACACCCGACATTTTCGCATTAAGACTCATATGCTTCATTCTATACTCCTGCCTTACGCGGCGGTTTTTTCGGTGAGGATTGGCTTCGAAAAACCAAGGGTTTCGTTAATGTCCAATAGTAGAACTAGTCTGTCTTTTTCGCGGATGACGCCTTTAACGGATTTCGAATTTTGCTCGCTGGAGTTTGGCGCTGGTTGAATTGTTTTAGGATCGACTTCGATGACGCTTTCAACGCCGTCTACGAGCACGCCAACGTTGGGTGTGGCGATATCTAAAATGATAATTGCACGTTCATTTGCTTTCACTTCGGTCGCTTTCATTTTTCGACCGAGATCAAAGATCGAAATGACGGTTTCACGTAGATTCAGAACACCTTTGAAATAGGGTGGAGAATTGGGCACCGGAGTGAAAGCTCCAACACCAATCACTTCCTTTACGTTGGACAGCGAAATCGCATACGACTCGTTGCCCAACTGAAAAATCATGAAGCGATCATGACTCTCCACGTTTGCCTCTAACGTGTTGTCCACTATGTTTCCTTTTTTGGAGTGCCTATCTGAATCGGCCTGTTGGTCGGGAACTTGATATAAATCAGCGTCAAGAAATTCTGACTGGCGCACATTGAGACGGAGTTACATCGAGCGATGCTTATTGTTTAAGCAATTTATGTTTCCGATAAGTCGAAGCATTAATCAAACTATGCGAAAGTCCTGCCAAAGGATTGGGGAACTGGACCAAGGTCGTAGCGAAAAAAATTGTAAGAAGCTTTAAGATTTTGTACTTGCAAAACCACTCCCAGTGATGTGTAAATAGTTCAGTTCCAAATTGGCACTCCTCGAGAGAGCCGGGGGGGAACGGGGAAAGCCTGCCGGGGGGCGGGTTTCAACGATCACGATAGGGTGATCCAGAGGGGGAAAGTACCATGGCTAACTTGCCGCAAGATCTGCTCGAAAAATGTAAGCAGAAACTCATCAATGCTAAAGCCGACATCTTGAACCGCGTTCGTGAGTCGCGCCAAGACCTCTACAACACCGAAGATGCAAAAGGTGGCGACGAAGGCGATCAAACGATGCGTGCGCTCGCGGAAAGCGAATTCCTGAGCATGCACGAACGTCTTCGTAAGCAATTGATGGAAATCGAATTGGCGCTCAGCCGAATCGATAAAGGCATCTACGGTATCTGCGAAGAAACCGAAGAGATGATCGAAGCGGATCGCTTGCTGGCGATCCCTTGGACACGTTTGAGCATCGAAGGCGCGGAAATCCGCGAAACGATCACCAAACGCTACGCGCGCTAGTTTATAGCTATTAGCCATCGCTCCAGATGCCACCTTTCGGTGGCATCTGTCGTTTCAGACCTACTCTGCCTGATGTTGGCTGAGCACGGTCCAGCCACACATCTTATAAAGCAAGCGGGCGCCCACGTTGGCGTCCCATTCGCTGCCGCCATCAAGTGCCGGAGCGACTTCGTTTAAATCAAAGCCGACGATTTTTCGTTTCGCCACAACCAATCGCGAAATTAAAAACGTGAGTTGATCAAACGACAGGCCACCAGGAACGGGTGTGCCGGTGTTTGGGCAAAATTCTGGGCTCAATCCATCAATGTCGATCGAGAGATAAACCTGTTCAGGTAAATGATTAATGATTTCGTCGCAAATGTCGGCCCACCGTTGGCCTTCGAACAATTGCGTTTTGAGATCGAGATCAAAAATTGTAATGATGCGATCGCTATCAGTGATCGTGTGAAATTCTTCTTCGCAGAAATCGCGAATCGCGACTTGCACGAGCTTTGCCGGTTTCGAAGGACCATTGAGCACATTGTGCATGATCGAGGCGTGGGAACGAGTGAAGCCCTGATAAGCGACACGCAAGTCTGCATGTGCATCGACGTGAAGCACGCCGACTTCGTTGTCTTCGCAAACGGCGCGAATCAAACCTTCAGGCGACGAGTGATCGCCACCAATCACGGCGGGAATTTTTCCTTCGTTCAGGATTTGTTTTGCCGTTTGGTAAACCCAATCGCTCATTTTGGCGCAGGCATCGTTGATCTCTTGCAAAGCTTTTTGGTTGGCGGCTGAGAGCTCACCTTTTTCTTCAAGCTCTTCACGAATCTTCATCGCTTTTGGTTTCAATTGGTCATTGAGCGTCTGCCACTGTTCTGGAATGGGTAGTAAATGATAACCACGTTCATAAGCTCGACCGGTTTGACGATCAAAAAGATCCACTTGTGCAGAGGCTTGCAGAATCGCTTCAGGTCCACGCGAAGTTCCTGAGCCATAAGATGTCGTCACTTCCCAAGGGACCGGAATCAAGATGATTGCGGCGTCCTCACGTTTCGTGGGAATTCCAAAAAGACCAAGTTTGCTCGAGCCCGTGGCATTGGGATCCAATTCTGCCTCCAAATAAAGATTCATCTATATATACGGAAGACGCGTGGAAATGAAATGTTGATAATTGCGGCACATGAGCTAAATTTGACCCTTGTGCGAACATTTGACGCGGAGGGGTGCAGCGTGCGAGCGGCTTGTTTAGTTTTGATCGTGTTTTTGGCGAGTTCGTCATTTGCGAAGAGCAAAAAAACAGAAATCGGCAGCTCGGAAGCCAAGCGTGGTGGCACGCTCAATCTCAATCTTCCCGCCGAACCTGAAACTCTCAATCCCATCACTTATGTGGATGCCTACGCAGGGCTCGTCGAATTGTGGGTAATGGAGTCGTTGCTTCGAATCAATCCTGAAACTTACGAATTCAAACCAGGCCTCGCAGAAAAATACGAAACCTCAAAAGACGGCATGACTTTTACCTTTCACTTGCGAAAAGGTGCGACGTTTAGCGATGGTCAGCCGATCACTTCAGCCGACGTGAAATTTACTTTCGAATGCTACAATGATCCTCGCTTCAAAGCGCCACACCGCCGCGCCTACGTTGAAGACATTGCTCGCGTTGAAGCACCAGATGCGCAAACCGTTCGTGTCGTGATGAAACGCAAGTATTATAAAAGTTTAGAAATGCTGGGTGCGCAGATTCGAATTTTGCCAAAACATATCTACGAAGATCCAACGAAGCCTTTAAGCAAAGTGATGGTCGGAAGCGGTCCTTACAAAATCGGCAACTACGATCACGGTAAAAATCTTGAGTTGGTTCGCAATGACAATTGGTGGGCGTATAAAACATCAACGCCAGAGACTGCGAATCAAGGCAAGTTTGATAAAGTCGTGTTTCGTTTTATCAAAGACGACAATCTGCAGCTCGAAGTTTTAAAGAAGCATGAGCTCGATGTTCTCGACTATGTTGAGCCAGAAGTTTTCGTGCAAAAAGCGGTCGGCGATCCGTTCGGCAAGCAAATCATCAATCATAAAGAAGAAAACCAAGATCCGGTTTACAAGAAGTTCAACTTCATCGCTTGGAACTTGCGCAATCCGATCTTCAAAGATCGCGACACGCGGGTGGCCTTAGCTGAGTTGATGAATCGCCAAATGATGAACGAAAAATTTCGTTTCAATATGTCCGATCTGGCCGCTGGTCCTTCTTGGCGTAATGAACAAACGATCGATCTAAAAGTAAAACCGTTGCCGTTTGATCCTGCTGCTGCTGCCGAACTTTTGAAAAAAGCCGGTTGGGAAGACAAAGAGAAAAAAGGCGTCTTGCAAAAGGTGATTGACGGAAAGCCGGTCGAATTCCGCTTCTCGCTCGTGTTTGCTCTAAAAGATCTCGAGAAATACTTTACGACTTACAAAGAGGATTTGAAAAAAGCCGGCATCGATATGGAAGTAAAGTTTGTCGAATGGGCGACCTTCGTAAAACTTCTCAACGAACAAAAGTTTGATGCGGCCGCGCTCGCATGGAGCATGGGAAGTCTCGAGCCGGATTACAAACAGATCTTTCACTCTGAAAGTGCTGGCCCGGGTGGTTCCAATTTTGGGGGCTACGCAAATCCTGAGGTTGATAAACTCATCGACCAAGTTCGCGTCGAAATGAACGCGAAGAAGCGTAAACCAATGTGGCAAAAAATCTTTCGTCTGATTGCCGAAGATCAGCCATACAATTTCATGTTTGCGACCAAATACGATCTTTACTCGGCCTGGGAAGACGTCGGCATGAGCAAAGGCACCCTCAAGTTTGATCGCGGTGAATACTGGTGGTGGAGAATGCAAAAGTAGATGGCGAAGTACGTCTTACGCCGATTACTTTTGATGGTGCCCACTTTGTTGGGCGTCACATTCGTTTGTTTTCTTGTGATCAATCTGGCGCCGGGCAGTCCTTTCGAGCAAAAGCTCGCCGCCATGAAAATGTTGAGTGTATCAAGCGGCGGTGCGCAGATGCCGCCCGCCCAAATCGAAGAGCTCAAAAAACAATACGGCTTTGATCAGCCGATTCATATTCGCTATTTGATTTGGCTTAAAAACATCGCGACTTTGAATTTCGGCAACAGTTTTAAATACGAAGAGCCTGTGATCGATGTGCTGCTCGAAAAACTTCCGGTTTCGTTGCAGTTCGGAATCGCCTCGGTGATTTTGATTTACCTAATCAGTATTCCGCTCGGTATTCGTAAAGCGGTTCTCGAAGGAAGCTCATTCGATGTTTCAACGAGCGTGATGCTTACTCTGCTTTATTCTGTGCCGCCTTTAATCATGGCGATTCTGCTTCGTTCCTATTTGGCGGGTGGAAATTTCTTTAGTCTATTTCCGGTGAGCGAACTGTACTCGGACAACTACCGTGAGCTGACGCTCATGGGAAAAATCGGAGATCGCTTCATGCACTTTGTACTGCCGCTGACGTGTTACGTGGTCAATGGTTTCACCGTGCTGACGCTGCTGATGAAAAATTCTTTGCTCGATGAAGTGAAACTCGATTACGTGCGAACCGCGCGCGCAAAAGGCTTAGACGAGCGTAACGTCATTTACAAACACGCCCTTCGAAATGCACTGATCCCAATTCTTACGGGCCTTGGTAGTTTTCTCACTTTGTTTTTTGGCGGTTCAATTATCATCGAGCAGGTTTTTAATCTCGATGGCATGGGACTTTTAAGCATCAACGCGATTTTTGCTCGGGATTACAACGTGATCATGGCGCTGATTTTTATTCAGGCCGTACTTTCCATGATCGGTCGTTTGATTTCGGATCTCACTTATGTGGTCGTCGATCCAAGGATCAATTTCGAATGACGGAGCTGACGCAAAAACGCATTCGGCGATTTCGTTCGATGAAGCGCGCCCGCGTGTCGCTTTGGATTTTCGTCGCGATGTTCTTCTTTGCAATGAGCGCAGAAGTTTGGTCGAACAATCGGCCACTCCTTATGAGCTTTGACGGGCAAATCTACGCACCGGTTTTCAAAGACAATCATCCGAGTGTGTTTAAGCAAGAAGGCTTCGTAACGGATTATCGAAAGCTCGCGACGGATTGGTCGGTTTGGCCGCTGATTCGTTGGAGCCCGGAAGAAGCCAATTCAGCCGTGAACACCTATCCGTCGCCGCCAACTCGCGACAACTGGCTCGGTACGGATGATCGCGGTCGTGATGTTTTATCGCGATTGATTTACGGATTTCGCTACAGCATTTTTTTCGCGGGATCCGTTTGGATTTTATCATTTGCTCTCGGGACAGCTGTGGGAGCGGCGATGGGCTACTTCGGCGGTCGCATCGATCTCATCGGCCAACGCTTTGTCGAAATCTTCGATTCACTTCCGTATGTGCTGGTGTTGCTCACGCTCGTCGCTCTCTTGGGAGCGAATCTAACTCTGTTGGTGTTCGTCGCCGTGATGCTCGGATGGATGCGCATTTCGCTTTATATGCGCGGTGAGTTTCTCAAGCTCCGCAAACGCGAATTCGTTGAAGCGGGAAGAGCACAAGGAATCGGAACCTTCGGCATCTTGTTCCGCCACATTCTTCCGAACGCGACGGGGCCGCTCGTGACCTTCTCGCCACCAGAAATCGCGGCCGGTATCTACACCCTCGCGATTCTGGATTACTTAGGATTAGGAATGCCAGCACCGACCCCCAGCTGGGGCGAACTCCTTCAACAAGCCAACAGCAGTTTCACGATCGCCTGGTGGTTAGCGCTCTATCCATCGCTCGCCATGATCACTGTTCTCACGACTCTGACCTTCATTGGCGAAGGGGCTCGTGTCGCCTTTGACCCCAAAAAATAGCGGCTGGCGTTCCGAAGTTGTTTAGGAATTAGTCAGTCAGGAAAGAAGGTTACGGGTTTCAAGAATTTCATCTGGTAAAATTTTCCATTTCTTGACGCAAATCGTCATATCACGTAGAAAGAACCCCGTAACACTTACCCCCGGAACGAAAGTTCTCTTGTAAGAAAAAGGAGTATTTCTATGCGTAAGATCATGTTGATCGCAGCCCTCGCCGGCATCGGGTTCGCTGGAAGCGCCCGCGCCGACAAATCAGCCCCGCCGACTTTACCGGCGATCGAGCAAAACGTAGGTAACGTTATTGCTCCAGAGAAGCTCGAAATCGCTCACATCTCGGATGTGTCGATCGATCGTAGCGGTATTGAAATTTCCCCAGGTGTTGTTGTTCCTGGCTGTGTCATCCGTGTTGAGCTTCAACTTCCAGATGGTTCGGCAATTCAACTTCAAGGTGACACACGCCTTGGAAATGGGAATGGTCGCCTCACTCCAGTGAATTTGTTGGTCAACCTTCCAAATTCATATGAGTTGGGTCGCTTCGCTCTTGTTGGTCGTCGAGCTGTCGTTCTTGAAATCCGCGGTGCAAACGGTTTGGCTTTGATGGGCTTGTTCCGTGAAGCAAACTTGCAAGGCTCAAGCGGTCTCGTTCAAGTTATGGGTACTGGCTGGATGGTAACAAACGGTCACGTACTTCGTGATTTCAAACAAGACATCAGCACTCGCTCTTATTCGACTGAAGAATTGGCTGGCGCTTACAACCGCGCGCAGACAATCGCTGACCCAGCTCTTCGCGCTCGTCAGTTCATGCTTGAGTTCGTTGGTAACGGTGAAGTTCCTGACGTTCAACAAACATCGTCTTGCCGAATCAACTGCGGTCGTACACCAGGTTCTCTCACTTATGTACAACCACTCCCCGGTCCAGCAGTAGGTGTGACAGTAGATCCATACCTTCGCTAATTAAGTTTATATTCTGAAAAATTAAAAACCCCAGCTCAAAAGGCTGGGGTTTTTTTATGTCCGGAGATTGTCTCTAAAGGGTGGTTACCACCCTTTAGAGAATTATTGGCCGAGGACGTAGGCGAACATGAGTGGCGCTACGATTGAAGCGTCTGACTCGACGATGAATTTCTTCGATGATTTATCGAGCTTACCCCAAGTGATTTTCTCGTTTGGAGTGGCGCCCGAGTAGGAGCCGTATGAGGTTGTCGAATCGCTGATCTGACAGAAGTACGCCCATTTGGCTGTGTTGCGTTCGAGATCTTGTTGCAACATCGGAACAACGCAAATTGGGAAGTCACCAGCAATACCGCCACCGATTTGGAAGAAGCCGATTCCCTGTTTGTTTTCAGTCTTCATGTACCAGTTTGCGAGTTCGACCATGTAGTCGACGCCCATTTTCAAGCAATCGCGAGTGATTTTCTTTTCAATCATGCGGCCCGCAAAGATGTTACCGAGAGTGGAGTCTTCCCAACCCGGAACAAAGATCGGCAGATTTTTTTCACAAGCTGCCAACATCCAAGAGTGTTTGGGATCGATTTGGTAAGAGCTCTGAAGTTTGTTGTCGCGAATGATTTGGTAGAAGTACTCGTGCGGGAAATAAGCTTCTTTTTTCTGCGAAGCAGTTTCCCATTTTTCGAGGATGTGATGTTCGATTTTACGAATCGCTTGTTCCTCTGGGATGCAAGTGTCAGTCACGCGATTGAGGTGACGATCGAGCAAAGCCATTTCTTCGTCTTGTGACAATTCACGCCAGTTCGGAACACGCACGTAATCTTCGTGTGCGACCAAGTTGAAGATATCTTCTTCGAGATTGGCACCGGTGCATGTGATCGCATGAACTTTATCCTGACGGATCATTTCAGCGAGCGAAATACCAAGCTCCGCCGTGCTCATCGCACCCGCGAGCGTGATCATCATCTTGCCGCCGGCTTCCAGATGAGCGTTATAGGCATCAGCCGCGTCTTTTAAAGTGGCCGCGTTAAAGTGTCTGTAATGTTTGGTGATGAACTGACTGATCGGACCCATTGAATTCTCTCCTCGAGAGTTGATTGTAAAACGGTGCGTTTTGTTCTTCGGTTAAGTAAGTGTAGCTCGTCAGCCCACGTTCATAGTGCTCCATGAGCAAGCGAGCTTCTTGGCGCGAAATGGTTCCGCGCAAGATGCCAGTCTCAGTCGCTTTACGAACACGTTCCAAAAGTTCTGGCTTTTGATATTCCACGTACTCGAGCACTTCGCGGATGTCGTTACCTTCGACCACGTGATCGATCGTGTATTGACCATCTTCGGTGAGCGATACGTGAACGGCATCGGTGTCGCCAAACAGGTTGTGCAAGTCGCCCAAGATCTCTTGGTAAGCACCGGTCAAGAAAACGCCCATGTAATAAGGCTTTCCTGGCTCCAGTGCGTGCACTTCGAGATATTTTTGAATGCC
>Ga0105239_10004095_pt1 | contig 17531 bp, 18 predicted proteins | sample KBSC44metaG_FD_92761 | JGI IMG/M metagenome (GOLD analysis project Ga0105239, IMG submission 92761) | Corn rhizosphere microbial communities from Kellogg Biological Station, Michigan, USA - KBS C4-4 metaG | ecosystem: Host-associated > Plants > Roots > Rhizosphere > Soil | place: Michigan, USA...
CTCCAGGCCTCGCGCATGTAGGCCAGGCACGCGTCGGCGTCGTCCGGTCTCAGGGACACCCACTCGCGCAGCGGCCGCTCGGGCTGGCCGCGGTCCATGACCCCGCCTACGCCGGAGTCGATCAGCTCCGTCACCCGCGCCTCCGGGAGCTTGACCACGAGGTCGTCGCCGCGCTCGAAGCAGAAGAACTTCCCGTTCCCGCTGCGCAGGCCGATGCTGTGGAGCATCTTGCCGGTGGCAAGCCGCTCATCTTCGTTGAGCAGTTCAGCGCTGGCCGCCTCGAACACGGTCATCGCGACAGCCACGGATCAGCACCCGGGTCGGCGCCCGTGGCGGCCACGGCCAGGCGCGACAGGTAGTGCTCCCAGCCCTCGCCGTGCGCCGACGCGGAGTCGGCCGGAAGGGCGTGGGTCAGCCGCACGAGCGTCCCGGCGTCGGTGGGCTCGAGGTCGATGGCCACCGTGCTCGCGCCGACCGGCACCGTGCCCTTCGAGCCCGGCTCCCAACCCCAGGTCCAGACCGCCCGCCGCGGCGGGTCGAGCTCGACGAACTCGCCGCTCGCGACCTGCCCGGGCAGAACCACGACGCGGTACCGGCCACCGGGCTGCGGGTCGAGCGTTGCCTCGATGCCCATCCAGCGCACCGCCTTCTCCGGGTCGACGAGGAACTCCCACACCGTCTCCGGGCTGGCGGCGATCGCCACCTCGCGCTCCACGCGCGTGGTCTCAGCCGTCGTCTCCATGCTTGCGCTTCTCCTCTCGCTCCGCTTCGCGCTTGAGCGCCTCCAGGCGCGGGTCCCAGAACGCCTCGACGAACGCCTTGACGTCCGCGAGCCCCTCCGGCCGCGCGCGGTAGAGCCGCTGGGTGCCGTTGCGCCGCTCCTCCACCAGTCCGGCCTCCTTGAGCACGGTCAGATGCTGCGAGACCGCCGGCCAGGTGACGTCGAAATGCGCCGCGATGTCGCCGGCACAGAGCTCCTCGCGATGGACGAGGGCGAGGATGTCGCGCCGGCGGGGCGCGGCGATGGCCTTGAGGGCGGCGTCCACGGAGTAAGTGAAGCAGACGCTAATGAAAGAGACAACTTAAATTATGCCGGCTGTCAAGGGTCAGACCCTGTTGAGGGTGGTCGAGACTCAGTACTGCGGCGTTGGCGGCAGCGGGCGTCCGGCCCGGAGCGCCTCGGCCGCCTCGCGCGCCTCGGGCTCGCGGTACTCCTCGCCGTACACCGCGCCCTCGCGCGGCGGCGCCTCCATCGGCGCGGCGTCGGCCGTGCCGCCGAGGTCGACGGGAACGAAGCCCGCGTCGGCGATCAGCCCCGAGACCACCTTCTTGGCCTCGTCGTCGTCGCCGCACAGGAACAGCGCGACGCGGTCGGCGCCGGTGCGCGGTGACGCCTCGGCCTGGAACGCCGCGGTCAGCGTGTTGAACGACTTCGTGTAGCGGGCGCCGGCCAGCCGCTGCGCGTTGACCTGCGCCGCCGTGCGTCCGTCGAGGTCCTCGACGCCGCCGGGCCCGAACTGGTTCGTCGTGTCGATGACGATCTTGCCCTCGAGCGAGCCCAGCGTCGGCACGATCTCGTCGATCAGCCGCCACGGCACCGCGAAGACGAAGGCCTCGCCGAACGCGACCGCGTCGGCCGGCGTGCCGACGTCCCCGCCGAGCTCCTCGGCCAGCGGGTCGTACGAGGACGGGTCGCGCGACCCGCTCAGCATGACCTCGTGCCCGACGCGGGCGAGCATGCGCGCGCAGCCGCTACCGATCCGGCCGGTCCCGACGATTCCGATCCGCATGAAGCGGAAGGCTACGTGACGGTGAGCGTCCCCTCCATGCCCTGCTGCTTGTGCGAGTCCACCGGGCAGTAGAACGTGTACTTGCCGGGCTTGAGCGTGACGCTCACGGTCGAGGTGCCGCCGCTGGTCACGGTCTGGCCGTCCTTGTCCACGCCGTTGCCCTCGACGGCGATTCCGTGCGGGACGCTGGACGGGTTGCTCATGTTGATCGTGACCGCGCCCGACTTGGTCGAGAGGACCTTCTTGTTGAACTTGAGCGCCCCCGACGGATCGGCCGAGAGCGACAGCGTCGACGAGTTCCCCGCCGCGTTGTTCGCCTTGGCCTGCGTGGCGGTCGACTTGACCTTGGCCGGCGCCGACGAGGAGCTGCTGTTGTCGGACCCACCACAGCCCGCCATCAGCACCCCTGCCGCGAGCGGCCCGATGACGACTGCGAGCAACCTTCTCTGCTGCATCACTGCGCTCCTCTCAGTAGCCCATCACGGCTCCGCGCAGGGCCGCAGGCTTCTTGGACATGCGCGGTGTCACAAAAATCTGACCGTACTCCCCGCGGCGCACCGCTGCGGTCAGGGAGACCTCGGCGTGGCCGTTGCTCGCAGTCTGGAACGTGCCCGCGCTGATCCAGCGCCCGTCCCAGCGGACGCACCAGAGCTCGTAGGACCGGTCGCCGGGCAGGCCGCCGGCGGCCAGGCGCACGGAGGTCCCCGCCGGCACGGCGTGCAGCCAGGCGGTGCCGTGCGCGCGCGGCGCGCCCGGGCCGCCCTTCAGGACGGCGGCGACGGCCGACGGCGGGTTGACCGGGCTCGCGCCGCCGCCGGCGAGCAGGACGACGGCCAGCGTCACGGCGACCGCCAGGGCGGCCACCGCGCCGACGAGGCGGCCGCGCCCGCGCAGGATCGACCGGCGCGTGCGGACCCCGACACCCCCGGCCGCGGCCGGTACCAGCGGGCCGCGCTTGGGCGTCGCGCGACGCTGACGCGCCGCATGCTCGCGTCGCGCGCGCCGCTCGCGGGCGTGGGTGTCGAGGATCGACTCCTCCAGCGTCGGCGCGGGGCGCTGCAGCGCCTCGTCCGGCGCCTCGATGAGGTCGAGCTTGGCCGGCAGCTCGGCGAGCTCGGCGTACTCGCGGGCGCAGTCCGGGCAGTGCGCCAGGTGCTCACGCACCTCGCGCTCCTCCTCCGGCTCGAGCCCGCCGAGCACGTAGGCCCCGAGCTGCGGGCGGATCTCGTCGCAGGTCTTCATCCGGTGCCCTCCATCTCCTCGAGGGTCAGCCGCAGGCTGCGCATGGCGTACCACGCACGGCTCTTGATGGTCCCGATCGGCAGGCCCTTGGCCTCCGCGATCTCGCGCATGGTCATGCCCTCGTAGTGGGCGAGGCGCACGACCTCGCGGTGCTCGGGGGTCAGACGGGCCAGCGCGGCGGCCACCTGCCACCGCAGCGCGGCCTGCTCGATCGACTCGTCGAGCGCGCCCTTCTCGTTGTCGGGCGTCTCCTCATAGACCGAGAGCGCCGGGCGGACGGCCCGGCGCCGGCGCTTGTCGATCACGGCGTTGCGCGCGATGCGGTAGACCCAGGTGCGGAAGCTCCCGCGGCGTTCGTCGTAGGTGTGCGCGTTGCGCCAGACCGACGTGAAGACGTCCTGGACGACCTCGTCGGCCGCCCCGCGGTCGCCGAGCGCCTGGTAGGCGAAGCCGTAGAGCTCGTCGGAGTAGCGGCGATAGAGGGTGCGCAGGCTGTCGCCGGTGCGGTCGTCCTCTATGCGCTCGAGCAGTTCGGGGTCGGTTGGCGGCATGGCGTGTCGACGCTATACGCAAGCACGACGCAGGAGGTTGACCACGAGTTTCAGCCGCTGGTCGGCGTGCCCGCGCGCGCCTCGCCGGCGCGCAGCAGGCGGTCCCGCAGCCCGGCTTGCTCCTCGGGGGAAGGATCCCACTGCGCGACATCGGGCAGCTCGGACAGCGCCTGCAGGCCGAAGAGCTTGAGGAACAGGGGCGTCGTGCGGTAGAGCACGGCCCCGAATTGGGACCGCCCCGCTTCCTCGATGACCCCGCGCTCGAGCAGCGTCGCCGTCGCCGACTCCGAGTTCACGCCGCGGATGCGGGCAACTTCGGGCCGCGAGACCGGCTGCAGGTAGGCGACGATGGCCAGGGTCTCGGCCTGGGCCGGGGTGAGCGGGGGCGTGCGCGGCCGGGCCAGGAGGCGCCGGGCAGCGGGCTCGGCGTCGGGATGGGTGGCCAGTGTGTAGCCGCCGGCGACCTCGCGCACGACCAGGCCGCGGCCCTCGTAGTCATAGTGCTCGCGCAGGTCGGACATCGCCTTGTGGACCTCGTACTCCTCGACCCGGGCGGCGGAGGCCAGGTCCTCGAGCGAGACCGGCTCGGGCGCGAGGAAGAGCAGGGCCTCGACGGTGCGCTGCAGGGCGTTCATGCCACCCGCTCCCCGGCCGGCTTGGCCCGGCCTTCGATCGTGATCTCTCCGAACGGCTCGGGCTGCTCCCAGGTCGCCTCGCCCTGTTTGTAGAGCTCGAGCAGCGCGAACAGGGTGACCGCCACCGTGATGCGGTCGGCGTCGGCCACGGCCTCGTCGAACGTGAACCGACCCCGCCGCAGCAGGCCGCGCAGGTGCGCGAGCCGCTCGGCCACCGACACCCGCGGCGCCACCAGGTGGCTGGTGTCGACCGGCGGCGGGACCCGCAGCAGCGAGCCGAGCGCGGCGCCGAGCGCCTCGGGCGCGTAGACGCCGTCGGGCGCGTGCTCCAACGAGGCGCGGCGCAGCTCGGGCGGCAGCGGCACCGCGCGGTAGCGGTGGCCCTCCTCGGCGGCGAGCCGCTCGTGCAGGTAGGCCGCGGCGCCGCGGTAGCGGTGGTTCTCGAGCATCCGCGCGAGCAGCTCCTCGGCCGCCTCGCCCGCCTCGAGCTCCAGCTCCGCCTCCTCCTCGTGCGGCAGCATGAGCCGCGACTTGAGCTCGAGCAGGGCGGCGATGAGGACGAGGAACTCGGTCGCGACCTCGAGGTCGAGGTCGCCGCGCGCCTCGAGGTGGTCGAGGTAGGCCAGGACGACGTCGGCGAGGTCGACCTCGAGCAGGTCGACCTCCTCGCGCAGGACGAGCGTCAGGAGGAGGTCGAAGGGTCCCGAGAAGACGTCCAGGTCGAGCTCGAGCTCGGCGGCGGTCCGCATGAAGGGGTGACGTTAGCGCGGGGGTCCGACGCCCATGGCCTGGCGCACGTCGTCGACCACGCCGGACGTGATCGCCCGCGCCTTGTCGGCCCCCAGCGCGAGGATGCGCTCGAGCTCGGCTTCCTCGGCGCGGATGGCGTCGTAGCGCTCGCGCACCGGCGCCAGGTACTCGACGACGGCCTCGGCCACCGCGGACTTGAAGTCGCCGTAGCGGCTGTCGGCGAACTCCTGCTCGATCGCCTCCGGCGTGGTGTCGCGGGCCACGGCGAGGATCTCGATCAGGTTCGTGATCCCGGGCTTGTCCTCGCGGCGCACGATCTCGGTGCCCGAGTCGGTGACGGCGCGGCGGAACTTGCGCCGCACGACGTCGGGCTCGTCGAGCACGAGCACGGTGCCCTGCTCGGTCCCGCCGGTGGTCGACATCTTGCGCTCGGGCGCCTGCAGGTCGCGCACCCGCGCGCCCACCTCCGGTAGCCGCACCGCCGGCACCACCAGCACCTCGCCGAAGCGGGCGTTGAAGCGCTCGGCCACGTCGCGCATGAGCTCGACGTGCTCGCGCTGGTCCTCCCCCACCGGCACCTCCTCGGCGCGGTAGGCGAGTACGTCGGCGGCCATCAGGACCGGGTAGAAGAGGATCCCGGCCGAGACCAGGTCGCGCTGCCCGGCCGACTTGTCGCGGAACTGGTGCATGCGGTTCAGCTCGCCGACCGCGGTCACCGACGTCAGCAGCCAGGTCAGCTCGGTGTGCTCGCGGACGTCGCCCTGGCGAAAGAGGATGCAGCGCTCGGGATCGAGGCCGGCGGCGAGCAGGATCGCCGTGGTGTCGTGGACGCGCTCGCGCAGCTCGGCCGGGTCGTAGGGCACCGTGATCGCGTGCAGGTCGACGATGCAGTAGATGGCCGGATCGCCGCGGTCCTGGCCTGCCACGTACTGCGTTATGGCCCCGATGTAGTTGCCAAGATGCTTGCGGCCCGTGGGCTGGATTCCAGAGAAGATGCGCACGGCGGCGCACGATATCCGTGCCTCGCTCGTGCTCGCCGCGACGGTGGGGGCGCTGGTCGCGACGCCGGCCCGTGCCGCCTACGCGCCCCAGCTCAGCGTGACCATCGATCCGTCGGCGCAGAGCACGTCGAGCGCGCTGACCGCCACGATCAGCCAGGCCGCCGGCGGCGATTCCACCCGGGCCATCGCCATCGAGGTCCCGAACGGGTTCGGGCTCACGCTCGGCGGCACCGCCTGCGACCCCGGCCAGGAGGCAGCCTTCGCCTGCCCCAGCGCCAGCAGCCTCGGCCTGGCCCAGGCCGCCACGAGCCAGGGCGCCTACAGCGGCGGGATCTACTACGGCGGCCCCGGAAAAGTCATCGTGCTGCTCAACAACGGCGGCCTGGTCCCGCAGCCCATCGCCCTCGAGGGCCGCGTGGACACCGCGCTGAGCTTCGACAACGTGCCCAGCGTCGGGCTCACCGGCCTCACCCTGCGCTTCGCCGGCGCCCCGCGCCCGCTGCTGACCACGCCGGCACAGTGCGGCCAGTACGCCTTCGTCGGCCACTTCACCAGCGCCGGCGGCGCGACCGCGGACTCGCGCGCGACCGTCGGCGTCGACGGCTGCACCGAGGTGCCGCCGCAGATCTCGGAGATCGCCGTGTCGCCGCGCGTGACGCGCGCGGGCGTGCCGGCGACGGTGCAGTTCAAGCTCAGCGAGGCCGCCACGGTCGCGGTCCGGATGAGGAGGGTCGGGCGCGATACGGCGAAGCTCGTGGGCACGCTCGACGGACGCACGGGCAGGAACGCCCTCGCCGTGGCGACGCGCGGCGTGCGCCCGGGTGCCTACGCGCTCGAGCTGCAGGCCACCGACCCGTCCGGCCTGCAGCGCACGCGCTCCACGCGCCTGCGCGTCGTCCGCCGGCGGTGATCAGAGCGGCTGGCGGATGACCGGCCGCTTGGCGGCGCCGGCCTCGTCCAGGCGGCGCACCGGCGTCGTGTAGGGCGCGTCGCGGGCCACGTCGGGGTCCTCGGCCGCCTCGTCGAGCACGTCGCGCAGCACGGCGGCGAAGTGGTCCAGCGTCTCGCGCGTCTCGGTCTCGGTCGGCTCGACCAGCAGCGCCTCGTCGACCAGCAGCGGGAAGTACACCGTGGGCGGGTGGACGTTGTGGTCGAGCAGACGCTTGGCCACGTCGAGGGTCTTGACCTTCAGGTCGCGCTTGGCCGGCGCGCCCGAGAGCACGAACTCGTGCATGCAGATGCGGTCGTAGGCCGCGGGCAGGTGCTCGGCGACGCCGTTTTCCCGCAGCTTGGCCAGCAGGTAGTTGGCGTTGAGCACCGCCGTCTCGGACATCTCGCGCAGGCCCTCGGCCCCGAGCGAGCGGATGTAGGCGTAGGAGCGCACGAAGGTGCCGAAGTTGCCCTGGAACCCGCGCAGGCGGCCGATCGACTTGGGCCGGTCGTAGTCGAGGTCGAAGCGCGGCTCGCCGCCGTTTTCGGGCGCCCGGCGCACCACCTGCGGGCGCGGCAGATACGGCTCGATGCGGTCCGAGACGGCGATCGGGCCCGCGCCCGGGCCGCCGCCACCGTGCGGCTGGGTGAACGTCTTGTGCAGGTTGAAGTGGACGATGTCGAAGCCGATGTCGCCGGGCCGCGAGATCCCCACCACCGCGTTCAGGTTCGCGCCGTCGTAGTACAGCGTCGCGCCGACGTCGTGGACGATCGCGGCGATCTCCTCGATGCGACGGTCCCACAGCCCGAGCGTGTTCGGGTTGGTGAGCATCAGGCACGCGACCTGGTCGTCGGCCTTGGCCCGCAGGTCCTCGACGTCGACGCCGCCGTCGTCGGCGGTGGCGACCTTGACCACCTCGTAGCCGGCCATGGTGACGGTCGCCGGGTTGGTGCCGTGGGCGGTGTCGGGCGTGAGGACCTTCGTGCGCTGCTCCCCGCGGTCCTCGTGGTAGGCGCGCGTGAGCAGGACGCCGGCCAGCTCGCCGTGCGAGCCCGCGCTGGGCTGCAGCGAGACGTGCGGCAGCCCGGCGATCTCGCCCAGCGCGCCCTGCAGCCGCCACATCAGCTCGAGCGCGCCCTGCGCCTTGCTCGGGTGCTGCAGCGGATGCAGGCGGGCAAAGCCGTCCAGCGCCGCCACGCGTTCGTGCAGCTTGGGGTTGTGCTTCATCGTGCACGAGCCGAGCGGGTAGAAGCCCTCGTCGAGGTGGAAGTTCCGGGTCGACAGGCGCACGTAGTGGCGCACGATCTCCGGCTCGGAGATCTCGGGCAGCTTCGGGCCCTCGCTGCGGCGCAGGCGCGCGGGGATGAGCTCGTCCAGGGGCTGCTCGGGCACATCGAGCGCGGGCGGCACGAACGCGCGGCGGCCCTCGACCGAGCGCTCGTAGATCGTCGTGGCCCGGTCGCGCTGCTGCGCGGTCTGGACCGCGGGATCGCGCCGGGCGATGGGGCGGAAGCCCTCGATCTCGGGGTCGGTGTGCAGGCGGTTGTCAGACAGCGGCTCGTTCACGGCGCTCCTCCCGCACGGCCGCGCCGAGCACCTCGGCCAGCCGGTCGATGTCCGCCCGCGAGCGCTGCTCGGTGATGGCGACGAGCAGGCCGTCGCCCTCGAGCGGCAGGCCGGGGTCGATGCCGTGCTCGAAGCAGCGCTCGCGCACCCGCTCGGCGGGCGCGTCGAGGCGCAGCGCGAACTCGCGCACCACCGGCTGCTCGTGCAGCAGGGCCACGCCGTCGAGCGCGCCCAGGGTGGCGCGCGCATAGGCCGTCCGCTGCACCAGCAGCTCGGCCAGCTCAACCATCCCGCGCCGCCCCAGCCAGGCCAGGTAGACCATCCCGCACAGCGCGTTGAGCGCCTGCGCGGTGCAGATGTTCGAGGTCGCCTTCTCGCGCCGGATGTGCTGCTCGCGGGTCTGCAACGTGAGCACGAACCCGCGCCGGCCGTCGACGTCGGTGGTCTCGCCCGCGATGCGCCCGGGCATGCGCCGCAGCAGCGCCTCGGTGGCGGCGAAGAACCCGAAGGACGGGCCGCCGAAGTCCAGGCGGTTGCCCAGCGGCTGCCCCTCCCCCACGACGAGGTCGGCGCCGGATTCCCCCGGCGGCTTGAGCAGGGCCAGCGGAATCGGGTCGGCGGCGACGACGAGCAGCGCGCCGGTGGCCTTGGCCGCCGGAGCGAGCGCGTCCAGGTCCTCGATGGCGCCGAGGAAGTTCGGGTGCTGCAGGAACACGGCGCCGGTGTCGTCGTCGACGGCGGCCGCCAGCGCATCGGGGTCGGTGGCGCCGTCGCGCAGCGGCAGCTCGACCACCTCGGTGCCGTAGCCGTGCGACATCGTCCGCAGCGTCTCCAGCGAGTGCGGGTGCAGGCCGGCCGAGGCCACGAACTTCGGACGCTTGTTCGCCGTGCGGGCCACGTAGCCGGCGGCGCCGACGGCGCTGGGGCCCTCGTAGACGCTGGCGTTGGAGACCGGCAGGCCGGTGAGCTCGGATATGGCGGTCTGGTACTCGAACATCACCTGCAGGCCGCCCTGCGAGATCTCGGGCTGGTAGGGCGTGTAGGGGGTCAGGAACTCCGAGCGCAGCGCGATCGCGTCCACCAGCGCCGGCACGTAGTGGTCGTACATGCCCGCGCCAACGAAGCTGATCTCGTCGGCCGCCGAGACGTTGCGGGCTGCCAGCGCGCGCAGGTGGGCATAGACCTCCTGCTCGGCCAGCCCGGCCGGGAGGTCGAGCGCACGCGTGAGCCGCAGCTTCTCGGGGATGTCGGCGAACAGGTCGTCGACCGAGGCCACCCCGATGGCCTCGAGCATCGCCGCGCGGTCGGCGTCGGTGGCGGAGGTGTACCGGCTCACGTCAGGCTCTGGGTGTACGCCGGTTGGTCCATCAGCGCGTCGGCCTCGGAGGGGTTGCTGAGCTTGATGCGCACCATCCAGCCGGAGCCGTAGGGGTCGTCGTTGATCGCCTCGGGCTTGTCGCCCAGGGCCTCGTTGACCCCGACGATCTCGCCGGAGAGCGGCGCGAAGACGTCGGAGACGGCCTTGACCGACTCGACCTCGGCGTAGGGCTCGTCCTTCGTCACGGTGGTGCCGACCTCCGGCGGGTCGAAGAACACGACCTCGCCGAGCTGGTCCTGCGCATACCAGGTGATCCCGAACGTGGCCTCCTCGCCCTCGATCCGCGCCCAGTCGTGCTCGGCGTGGTAGAGCAGGTCCTCGGGGTAGCTGGCCTCGGCCATGGAGCTAGGAGTCCTCCCTCGTGTAGAGCGGCTTGCGCTTGACGACTGCCGGTCGCGTCTTGCCCCGCACGTCGATCTCGAGGCGCGTGGCGGGCGCGGCCCGATCGGTGGGAACGTAGGCCATGCCGATGCCGACCCCCAGGCTCGGCGACATGGTCCCGCTCGTGACCTCGCCGCCGCCGACCACCGGGTTGCCCGGGCGCGGGATGCCCTGGCCGTCGATGACGAACGGGGCGAGCTTCTCGCGCGGCCCCTCCGCGCGCGTGCGCGCGACTGCTTCTGCGCCGATGAAGCCGGTGGCCTCCTTGGCCGCCCAGCCCAGCCCGGCCTCGATCGGGCCGCGGTCGACCGACAGGTCGTTGCCGTAGAGCGGGTAGCAGACCTCGAGCCGCAGGGTGTCGCGGGCGCCCAGGCCCGCCGGGGTCGCGCCCGCCGCCACGATGGCGTCCCACACCTGCGGCGCGCGGTCGCCGTCCATGAGCAGCTCGACGCCCTCCTCGCCCGTGTAGCCGGTGCTGGCCACGAGCATGGGCACGCCGGCGATGTCGCGCTGGCAGCAGTGGAAGCGGGCCGGCAGGCGGCCGTCGGAGAGCGCGCGCACGAGCGCGGGCGCCTCCGGCCCCTGGACCGCGAGCATGGCGTAGTAGCTGGCGCAGTCGCGCACGTCGGCGTCGAACTCGGACGCGTGCTGCTCGAACCAGCGGAAATCGGGCTCGTGGTTGGCGGCGTTGGTGACGGTGAGGAAGTGCTCGTCGGCCAGCCGGTAGGTGAAGAGGTCGTCGAGGATGCCGCCGTCGTCGCGGCAGAGCACCGAGTACTGCGCGCCGCCCTCGGGGATGCGGCGCACGTCGTTGGAGACCAGCCGCTGCAGCAGCCCCGCGGCGTTGCGGCCGCGGGTCTCGATCTCACCCATGTGGGAGACGTCGAACACGCCCACGCCGGTGCGGACCGCCTGGTGCTCTTCGCGGATGCCCGTGTACTGGACCGGCATCTCCCAGCCCGCGAACGGCACGAGCTTGGCCCCGAGCGCCTTGTGACGGTCGAACAGCGGCGTGCGCCGAAGCGTCTCCGGTTGGGCGGCCATTCGCGCCGGAGGCTAGCGGGTGGCCACGGGCTATTCGGCGGGTGGATCGGGGTCGTGCCAGATGTCCCCGCGCGGGGGGATCTTGTTCGCTTCCTCGGGGCCCCAGGTGCCGGGGTCGTAGGGCACGACCGGCACGGCGTCATCGAGGATCGGGTCGACCACCTTCCAGGCCGCCTCCACGTAGTCCTGGCGGGCAAAAAGGCCGGAATCGCCTTGGAGCGCGTCCCCGAGCAGCCGTTGGTAGGGCGGCAGGTCGTCGGCGGCGCTCTCCTGGGCGATGAGCTCGATGTCCTCGCCGACGAAGCCCTTGCCCTCCTTCTTGACCCGCATGCCCAGTCCGAGCGCGATGTCGGGCTGGAGGCGGAAGCGCAGGGTGTCGTGATGGCGGCGCTCGCCCTTGAAGACGGCGACCGGGGGCGGGTTGACGCCCACGAGGACCTCGCACACCGTCTCGGGCATGCACTTGCCTACCCGCACGACGAAAGGCACGCCGGCCCAGCGCCAGGTGGGGATGTGCAGCCGCAACGCGGCGAAGGTCTCGACCGTCGAGTCCTTGGCCACGCCCGGCTCGTCGCGGTAGCCGCGGAACTGGCCCCGCACGACGTCCGACTTGCGCAGCGGGGCCATGGCGCGGATGAGCTCGGCCTTGCGGTCGCGGATGGCCTCGGGGTAGTGGCCGGCCGGCGGCTCCATCGCGAGCAGGGAGACGATCTGGAGCATGTGGTTCTGGACGACGTCGCGGATCGCGCCGGCGCTGTCGTAGAACGAGCCGCGGCCCTGGACGCCGAAGCTCTCGGCCAGCGTCACCTGGACGCTGGCAATGTTGTAGCGGTTCCAGATCGGCTCGAGGAAGCCGTTGGCGAAGCGGAAGAAGATGAGGTTCTCGACCGGCTCCTTACCGAGGTAGTGGTCGATGCGGAAGATCGCGTCCTCCGGGAACACCTTGTGCAGCACGCGGTTGAGCGCCTGGGCCGAAGCCAGGTCGTGCCCGAACGGCTTCTCGACCACGATACGGGTGCCCTCGGGGGCGCAGCCGGAGTCGTGGAGCGACTGGGCCACGGTGCCGAACAGCGACGGCGGGATCGCGAGGTAGTGGAGAGGGCGCCGTGAGCGGCCGAGCTCCTCGCGCAGGCGCGTGAACGTGTCGGGGTCGGCGTAGTCGCCGTCCACGTAGCGCATGAGCTTCTTCAGCTTCGCGAAAGCGCGGCGGTGAACCCCGCCGTGCTCCTCGAGGCTGTCCTGTGCGCGCTTCTTGAGCTGGTCGAGGTCCCAGCCCGCCTTGGCTACGCCGATCACGGGCACGTCGAGGGTGCCCGCCTTCACCATGGCCTGAAGGCTGGGGAAGATCTGCTTGTACGCGAGGTCGCCCGTCGCCCCGAAGAAGACGAACGCGTCGGAAGGGGTCGCCATGGGCGCGACCCTAACGACTGTGGCGCTTGCGCTTCTTCGTGACCCGCACGACGGTGGCTCTCGCCGTGGTGCGCTGGCCCGCTGGCGCGTTGGTCAGGGTCACGCCGACGCGCAGCCGCTTGTGGGCCCGGAGCAGCGCCTTTCCGGCGCGCGTGGGGGTGAGCTTGCCCTTCAGGGCGGCGCCGGCGTACGGGCGCTAGCGCAGGAACGGCGGGATGTCGATCTCGTCGTCCGAGATCTCGAGCGCGGAACGGTCGCGATCGTCGAGGCTGACGTCGCGCCCGGCCCTCTCGCCCTGGCGGCCGGTACGGCGCGGCAAGCGCGCGACCGGGCGACTGGAGTCGAAGCCGGTGGCGATGACGGTGACGCGGACCTCGTCGCCCATGCCCTCGTCGACCACGGCGCCGAAGATGATGTTCGAGTCGGCGGCGCTGGCCGTGGAGATGATCTCGGCCGCCTCGTTGACCTCGAACAGGCCGAGGTCGCGCCCGCCGGTGATGTTCAGCAGCACGCCCGTGGCGCCTTCGACCGACTCCTCCAGCAGCGGGCTCGAGATGGCCATCTTGGCCGCCTCGGTCGAGCGCGCCTCGCCGCCGGCCGTGCCGATGCCCATCAGGGCTGAGCCCTGGTCCTGCATGATCGTGCGGACGTCGGCGAAGTCCAGGTTGATCAGGCCGGGGATCGTGATGAGGTCGGTGATGCCCTGCACGCCTTGGCGCAGGACGTCGTCGGCCTCCTTGAAGGCGTCGAGGATGGTCGTCCGGCGCTCGACAATCGAGAGCAGGCGCTCGTTGGGGATCACGATCAGCGTGTCGACGTCGTCGCGTAGCCGCTGGATGCCCTCGGCGGCCTGCTTGGCCCGCTTGGCCCCCTCGAACTCGAACGGGCGCGTGACGACGCCGACCGTGAGCGCGCCGATCTCGTTCTTGGCGATCTCGGCGATGACCGGGGCGGCCCCGGTGCCGGTGCCGCCGCCCTCGCCCGCCGTGACGAAGACCATGTCCGCGCCCTTGAGCGCTTCCTTGATGTCGTCGCGCGACTCCGCCGCCGCGCCTTGGCCGATATCCGGGTTGGCCCCGGCGCCGAGCCCCTTCGTGAGCTCGTGCCCGATGTTCAGCTTGATGTCGGCGTCGCACATCGCGAGCGCCTGCGCGTCCGTGTTGACCGCGATGAACTCGACCCCGCGCAGTCCTGCGTCGACCATGCGGTTGACGGCATTGGTTCCGCCGCCGCCGACTCCGACGACCTTGATGACCGCGAGGTAGCTGCCTCCGCTTTCCATGTTGCGACGTCCGACCCTTCACTTAGCCTTGAGAGTTTGTGGGCCCGGTACGCAATCCGCTCCCAATTCCGCACGGTAGGCGCATTTCCTCGACTTTGTCAACCGAGTGGTACGCACGCAAGGATGCTTGCAGAAGGCCCAACTCTCGATCAGTGTCGCAGAGTTGAGGGTTCAGGTGGTCGAGACTTGCGTGAAGCTCTAGTTGAGGTTTATCCCTAGGGAGAAGCCCCTGCTAATTGCGAATCTTGGCTGTCGGTAGCGGTGTTCGTGCCGTCGGCCGAAGGGTCGCTCGTGCCGGCCGGCGGGTCGCCGGTCGTGTCGGTGCTCCCGTCGGCGTTCGGGTCGGTGCTGTCGGCCGAGAGCGGGTCGGTGGTGCTGTCGCTGCCGCCGTCGAACGGCTGGCCGGTGGTCGGGTCGATGCGCTCGCCGGTGGTCGGGTCGATCTCCGGCGGGAGGCCGCCGGCCACCGGCCGGCGGGGGATGCGGACGTCGAGATAGCGGGCGCCCTTGGCGGTCGGGTCGCGCAGGACGATGGACGCGGCCATCCACTTCGCTTGCAGGAGGTCGGTGCCGCCGAAGACCAGGGTCCCCCCGCCACGCAGGATCGCGCGCAGGCCGCCCTTGCCCTTGTCGAGCTCGTCCACACGCGCGCGCAGCGCCGCCGGCGCGGCGGCGAGGACGGCGATGGCGCGCAGGGTGCCGGGGTTCGTGAGCTTGGTGCCGATGGGCAGGGCGTGCATGGGCACGGCGGGCAGCGAGCGCGTGCGGTCGCCGGGCAGCAGGGTGCCGTCGGAGGCGACGGCGATGCTGCGGCGCCCCGAGGTAAGGGCGGCGACGGGCACGCGCTGCGCGACGATGATGTGCAGCGTGTGCGGGAAGTCGGCGTTGGCCTCGATCCCGCGCACGGTCGGGTAGGCGGCGACGGCCTCGCGCAGGGCGTCGTCGTCGACGTGCAGCGTGGTCATGTCGCGGGCGGCGGCGGTCAGGCGCGCCTCGATGCGCCCCGCATTGCCGCCGGACACGCCGTCGACGCGGACGTGCTCGACGCTGACCAGCGAGGAGTCCCGGAGCCAGAAGAAGTACAGGCCGGCCAGGAGGCCGAGCGTCAGGACCATGCCGACCGTGGCCAGACGCGCGCGCGGTGGCAGGGCGTGCAGAGCGGCGGCGGGGGCGCGGACGGCGTCTTGCGTGAAGCGCGCGACGCCGTCGGGGACGTGGAGGATCGGCGCCCGGCGCCGACGGCGACGGCGGCGCGGCAGGATGCGGGACTTCGCGGCCGGGCGCCGGCGGCTCAGGCGGGGCAAGCGCATTCGGGGAGGAATTCGACCCGGGGCGGCGGACCCCTACCTCGCGGCGACGAGGTTTCGCCCCAGCGTGTCGATGTCGCCGGCGCCCATGACCAGACACAGGTCACCGGCGCGCAGGAGGCCGTGCAGCACCGGCGCGGCGGTGGCGAAGTCGGGTAGCCAGTAGACGGGGCGCCCGCCCGCGGCGTCGGCGGCCGCGGCGGCGACCAGGCGGCCGGTGACCCCGGGGAAATCCTCGGCCCGCTCGCGGGCGGGATAGACGTCGAGGACGGCGACGACGTCGGCGCGCGCCAGCGCGGCGCCGAACTCGCGGTGCAGGCCGCGCGTGCGCGAGTAGAGGTGGGGCTGGAAGACGGCGACCACGCGGGCGGGCTCGAGCGTGCGGGCGGCGGCGATGGTGGCCGCGACCTCGGTCGGATGGTGGGCGTAGTCGTCGTAGACCGCGGCGCCGGACGCAGTGGTGCCGAGGAGCTCGAAGCGGCGGCCGGCGCCGCGGAAGTCGGCCAGCGCGGCCACGGCGCGGTCGAGATCGGCGCCGGCGGCGCGGCAGGCCTCGAGCGCCGCGGCGGCGTTGAGCGCGTTGTGGGCGCCGGGCACGGCGAGCGCGACGTGGTGCCCGCGCCAGTCAAAGCGCACGCCGTCGGGGCGCAGCTCGGCCTCGGGGGCGTCGAAGGTCACGACCTCGGCGTCGCCGGCGTCCATCGCCAGCTCGACCAGGTCGGGCCGGTCCCACACGATGCGGCGCGGGGCCAGGGCCAGGAACTGCGCGAACGCCTCCTCGAGGTCGAGGCGGCTGGCGTAGGTGGCGTGGTGGTCGAGCTCGACGTTGGTCACCAGCGCGACCGCGGGCTGGAGCTTGAGCATCGAGCGGTCGGACTCGTCGGCTTCGACCACGGTCCACTCCCCCGCTCCCCAGCCGGCGTTGCTGCCGGTCGAGCGCACCTCGCCGCCGACCAGGTAGCCGGGGTCGGCCCCGGCGCCACGCAGGGCGTGCACGGTCATGGCCGCGGTCGTGGTCTTGCCGTGCGTGCCGGTGATGGCGACGGTCGGGCGCAGGGCCGTGATCTCGGCCAGGACGTCGGCGCGGTGCCGCTCGGTCAGGCCGCGCTCGCGGGCCCGAGCGCGCTCGGGGTTGTCGGGGCCGACCGCGGTCGAGTACACGAGCTCGACGTCGTCCCCGTCGGGGAGGTTGTGGGCGTCGTGGCCGATCGCCGGGTCGATGCCGGCCTCGCGCAGGCGGGCGACGTAGGCCGACTCGGCGCGGTCCGAGCCGGTGACGTCGGCGCCCAGGGCCGCGGCCACAAGGGCGATGCCGCTCATCCCCGCGCCCCCGATCCCGACGAAGTGGAGCCGCCGGCCGACCCAGGGCGCGCCGCCGGTCACCGAACGACCCACGCGGCCGCCGGTGGAGCCGCCACGTGGGCGAGCTTGTCTGCGGTCAGCACGGGGTGCAGCGTACGACTACGTCTGGTTGCTCTTGACCCGCTTGGGCGACAGTTACGCGACGCCGGTGACGCAACGCGGCTCGGCTCAAGGAGCCGGGAAGGGGTCAAGTCTTTCGTTGCCGTACCGGAATCCGTTGTGGCAAGGAAAGACTTGACCCCCTCACGCAGCCGCGGCCGCGTGGTCGCGTGCTTCGCGTGGCGGCAGCGCCGGGGTCGCCCCCGGCGCCGCCGCGACCCGGGTGGCCCTACACCCGCGCCTCGAGCACGAGGTTGAGCGGCGTGCTCGCCGCCAGCCGGACCGAGCTGTAGCCGGCCTGCGTGAGCAGCTCGGTCAGGCGCGCCACGCCGACCTGGTTGCCGAGCCCGAGCCCGCCGTCGTCGTGCAGCGACGCCGGCGTGCAGAACATCGTCGACGCCGCGTACATGAGCCGCCCGAGCGGGTGGTGGTTGTCCTCGGGCCGGTCGGCCGCCGCCGGCTCCACCACGAGCACCGTCCCGCCCGGGTTGAGCGCCTCGCGCACGTGGCGGGCCGCGCCCACCGGGTCGCCCATGTCGTGCAGGCAGTCGAACATGCACACGAGGTCGTAGGTGCCGGGGAAGTCCTTGGCCCCGGCGACCTCGAACGTGACCCGGTCGCCCACGCCCGCGTCGGCCGCGCGCGCCCGCGCCGCCGCGATCGAGCCGTCGTGGTAGTCGAAGCCGACAACCTCGGCGTTCGGCCACGCCTGGCCGATCATGATCGTGGCGGCCCCGTGGCCGCAGCCGACGTCGGCCACTCGGGCGCCCTGCTCGAGTCGCGCCTCGACGCCGTCCAGGGC
>Ga0105239_10004096_pt1 | contig 17528 bp, 13 predicted proteins | sample KBSC44metaG_FD_92761 | JGI IMG/M metagenome (GOLD analysis project Ga0105239, IMG submission 92761) | Corn rhizosphere microbial communities from Kellogg Biological Station, Michigan, USA - KBS C4-4 metaG | ecosystem: Host-associated > Plants > Roots > Rhizosphere > Soil | place: Michigan, USA...
GCCGTTCGGTGAATCGCTCGTACTGGGCAGCGTTGACCTCGATATACGAGCTGCTGTGGCTTGGAATCCCTTGGATGTCATGGTGCGAAGCTGTCGACCGGATCTGACATAGGTCATGGCAGCCATCACCACCATGGCTCTTTGATGGTGCCGTTGGCGTTCTTTCAAGATCTAAATGGTGGGCCTCGATCGGGTCTGATTGGATGGGGATCGTCCCGGTTCGCGAGATGGCTAGGTCTCCCTCAATGGCATCATGATGGAGTTCGCCAGTCATTCTGATATATATTGCAATTGGAACGAGAAAGAGCGGTCAAATATTCCTCGTCCAAAATTTGATTTTTCAATAAAGAGCGCGTTTTGTATCTGAAAAGAACGAATGTGTCTCACTGAGCCCCATGAGGAAGGGGTAGTTGGGCTAGATATGAACGATAGATACTAAAACACGGTGAGCAATAACTGGATCCAAGTAGGTAGCACTAAGGCAAGTTTCAGAAAATAGAAAAATGACTCAGATTGAATCCTGGGGCAAGATAGGTTGATTTCAATGATCTCAGGGCGTGTTGACCGTCTTGAAGGACTCTCGCCGTATCGCTGAACCGGTTCAGGACGCCGGGGCCCATTCGCTTGTCAGGGACCAGATGCTCGATCGTAGCCAGTAGAAAGTAAGGCATACAGCTCCGGTTTGGCCGGTCTCTCGTCTCGATAACAAAGCTCTGCATTTGCTCCAACAATTCGAAGTTCGAGTGAAAGGACCACAGGCACTGAAAGAACCTGGATCGAATGAATTCCCACCAAAAGACCGAGATCGGACATACTGGCAAATTGAAGGGATCTCACTGGCTGAGCTTATCTGGCCCTGCTTGCCGTCTTCCGCCCTGGCGAATCACGGCGATTGTTGGCTCAGCATCGCCGGCAGGGGAAGAGGAAAAAATTATCTCGATGACCCCAATCCTTTTGTGGGCTGCCATTCGAGAGTGACGCTGCCGACGGGCCGAGAAGGCTGTCCCAAGCGTCATGTGGAGAGGGTTCCGTCGGCTCAGAGTGGCGCAGTAAATATTGGTGTCAGATATGGAGTACGTATTGGTAGGTTGAGCTCTTCTCTGTGCCACACAAGGCTAGCATACTGTGGACAAATCAAAAGGCCTCCCCAGAAAAGATGGATGGGTATTCAAGTACAGAAACGACCACTATTTACAATTTCGACCCTGTACCAGCTGACTTCGTCCTCAGCGAATCTTTCAGCTGCCGCCTCAAAATCTTTCCACTCGCACTTTTGGGGATCTCGTCGACAATGTAGAGTCCACCCCTCAGCTTCTTATGATTTGCCACTCTGGAATTCAGCCATTGATGGATGCTGTCGACGATAGCCTTCTTGTCCTTGTTCTTTGCGTTTGGTTTGACTACGATGAACCCAACTGGAAGCTCGGTGGCTTGCTCCTCGACCCAGATGCCGACAACGCACGCATCAGCGATGTCGGGGTGTTCCAACAGCTTGCCTTCCAGTTCAGATGGGATGACCTGTAATCCCTTGTACTTGATGAGTTCCTTGATGCGGTCCACAATTGAAAGAAATCCTTCTTCGTCGATAGTCCCAATGTCTCCTGTCCGCAGCCACAAGGTCCCATTTTCATCCTTGGCAAACCCGTTGTCTGTTGCCTCCTGGTTTCGATAGTATCCAATTGTGACATTAGGTCCCCGACACCAGAGCTCTCCCTGTTTGGAGGTGCCATTGGAATCCGTCCCCACGTCTTTCATGGTTTCTGGGTCGACTACCCGGAACTCCATGCTAGGAGTTATATTGCCAACTGTATGTTGTTTGTCAAGGCGTGATACATGGAGTGCTGTTGCCAAAGGACTAGTTTCCGTCATTCCCCATGCCTGTATCCCATACATCGTTGTTCCATATAGCTTCTTAAACCTTTGTTCGACTTCCTGGCGCAATTCCACACTCAAGGGTGCCGCCGCGGATATGATCCTTTTCACGCTGCTCAGATCATACTTTTCCACCAAGGGATGCTTGGCCAGGAACAACATCACGGGTGGCACCACCACGCACATCTCGGGTTTGTATTTTTGCAAGTTCTCCAGGAATAGGGCAGGTTCAAATCGTGGCAAGATAACCACTGTGTTTCCCACCAACAGACTCACACACACATAATTGGTCAAGCCGTATATGTGGCTCAGAGGTAGGAAATTCACATATGTCGAATGGCCCTTTACATCCTCAGGAAAGTGCACGAACCATTGTTGAATATTGGAGACCATATTTCGATGTGTTGTCATCACACCCTTGGCACGACCTGTTGTTCCAGAGGAAAAGCACATAAAACTCAGATGCTCTTTTGCTTCCCGAGGCTCAATGCTAAGGATATCGGTAGCAGGACTAGTTGCGGCAAGAAACTCTGCCGTAGGGTTCCTATGCTTGTCACGATCCCCATCTGCTTGGATGAGTTGGACCTGGGGCATCGACTGTATCGCTTTCTCAGCGACATCGATCAATGATGAATGGGCGATCAAAATCTTGGCAGACGACGTTTCCAGTTGCGCTTGCAGCTCCATGGGAGTATACGCCGCACTCACTGGAGAGACCGTCGCGCCTGCGGCCATGATGCCATAGCATGTAATGGCATAGTCGATACTATTGGGACTGAAGAAGGCGATGACATCTTTCGGCTTGATTCCTCGCTCGCGAAGAGCATGGCCGAGGGACTTGGTCCCCTGCTTTATATCTGCGAATGTGCGAGCTGTCCCAGTTATTGCGTCCACATAAAGCGGCCGATCCTCTGGCGTATTGTTCGGATTTGAGAAGATGAATTTCACCAGGTCGATATCAATTGGCTTGATATCGGGGAAAGACGAACGATAGACCTTGACAGGCATCTGGGGCGAGTGTAACAAGAGATAATTGGCCCTACAGAACAACGAGTTGGCAATGGAAAAAAGATCGTGATCGGCCACCGTCAGAACTCGGGCCAGCGGCGATGAAGCGGGACAAAGACATTAAGTAAACCATCGTGTCCTGAGCTCTCGGCCGCATAGTCAAGATACGATGGGTCCAGAGGGGCGTCAAAGCCTCTAACAGTAGTGCCAGACTGGGGGAGGCATCAAGGTTGCCTCTTCTGGAAGTCGGGGAAGTCTCTGGACAGCTGACCACAGTCTTTCATTTCTGCCGAGTTAGAGCTGAAACCGCAATGGTGTGATCAATAATAATAATAATAATAACTGTTAGCGAGTGGCAGCTTTGGGTGAAATTAGGGTTCAGATCCAAAGAGTCAAAATACGGGGTGGGAGACTCCCGAGGCCAAAAGCAGAGGTGAAAAGAAGAACCTTCTGTCAGACGAACTCACAACTCGTGAGATCTCGAAATAGTTCTGAGTCCGTCTTAGTCAGTCCTCAGAGGCAAGTCAAAACATGAGCTTCGCGAACGTCGGGAAGCGAGATGCTGATTACCCCTGAGATAAACGCGTTGTTCTGACGAGGCGCATTTTCGGCTGGAAATCATGATATTATGGATTAGTGAACTTGCCACGAGGAATAAAGTCCGACTGAGGTAATCATTGGTAGCCTCGTTTAACTCGAGGCTCGGCTTTTATTGGCAGGCAGGCAGGCAATCACTATTGTCAGCATAACTAATTGAATTTGAAATAATGCGGATCTTCTCCATGCGCATTGTACAAATCGGATGAATCTTAAAGATGAGATTTCTGGAAGAATACCTAGGTGCTCCGTAGGACAATCTCAAAACACCTAGGCACCCAACCAAGGTACCTAGTAAATCTACCTATGTAGTTACATGTAATTGGCATAGGCATTACCCCGGATATTCATTATTCCGTAATATGCACAAGAGTCCGACTATGGGTTATCTTACCATAGCATGCAGCACAATTCGCCGCCTGAAGTGCTAACTATACATCTAGCGCGGTGCCAACGATTAATGAAGATCCCTGGCTCGGTTTCGAAATGACGAGTGCTTCTTCAAGTTTCTCCTCGCTGATGTCTGGAAATTTCTTGAAATAATATTCATCCTTCAGCGCCTGGGTAACAGCGACCACCTTACTTTGGGGGACCAAATGCACTGTGCAGCCACCCCAGCCAGCTCCAGTCAGACGAGCCCCGTACGCACCAGCCTTTCGAGAAATTGAACAAATGTCATCGATTTCAGGGCAAGAGCATTCGTAGACATCCCTGCATGAATCCTGGGTTTGGTTCATGAGTTCGCCCAATGACAGCAACTTATCTTGGTCAAGGCTTCCTGTGTTGCTTAGAATGTCTTTGAATTTGAGTACGCGACCTGCTTCCTCCAAAACATGCAAAGCTCGCTGTTTGAGCTTGAATGAGTCAGCTCTGATTGGAAACTTGGACATATATTGTTTTTCAAGCTGTTTGACAGAGATTCCCAGGATCTGTGAGATATCGTCTCGGGTGTAGCTGGACTTTCCAAGTTTCGTTTTGATTGCCTTCGTGACGACTTCGACTTGAGAGCTTGCATCACTGGCGCAAAGCCCTTCCTTCTTGACAAATTCTTCTTGGAAGTTCCGCAAGGAGAATCCAAGAGAGCTGTGATCTGGATTTAATGATATTTCATGCAGCTTGGCCAGTACTAAGGTGGCCAAAGTCACCTCTACAACTCGAAGGTTGTAATGGATTTGAGCGGTAACAGCCTTATCCGAAGTAATAAATGATTGTGCAATCAAGAAGGTTACCTCGGGATCAGATGTGGGGACTGGTACATGTTCGGCCGAGAACTTGGGGAAGAAGGTGCAGTAGAGAAGGTAGCCTCTTTCGGAGAATATTGAGGCAGCTTGGTCCATGCCTCCGGAGAAGACCCCAACAGCACGCTCTGAAACGATGCATAGGTCGAGAAGATCTTGTTTTGATATCGGGTAGTCATTGCTTGCCATGACTGCGAGAGCAGATGCGCACACAAATGCAGCGCTGCTGGAGAGGCCACCTCCCGCAGGGACATTGCCATCGATGAGAAGTTCTAGCCCGTTGGTGATGAAAGACTCTCCGAGTTTATCACGAAGATATTTCAATGATCCACTCAAGCCGGCCAGGAAGTAGTTGCTCCAGGAATGGTTCTCTTTGTCCACTTCGATCATGCCTGACTCTGGGACTGTCACATCTTTGGAGGGGTACTTGGATGGATTGATATTGGCGATTCGAATGAGCGGCTGGCTTTCCGAATTCTTGATCACGCGAACGGCGATCAGAACATCCACAGTGACCGCTGTAGGGAGGACATTGTATAAGGAATAATCGACATGTTCGCCAATGATGTTGACTCTGCCAGGACTCCGTGATACGAAGTCTGGTTTCTGACCATATTGCTGCCTGAACGATTTTATCAGGTTGATGAAGCGTTGCTCCAGGGCCTTGGGGACCAGATTGCCCTCACCCGCACCAGCATAGACATTATCTAGACTGTTGACTTGCGGGACTAAAGCAGCCATACTTTAGGGAGCTGATATAATTTCTGGGGCGAGACGTTGCGAGGGTAGCCACAGGAGGGGCAGATTGATATGGGAGTCTGGATCTCTTGGCAATGAGCAGTCAGTTCTCCGTAGTCAGAATGGTTAGGGTAGTGTTTCCAAACACCAATATTTATATCTGGATCAGACGAGAAGAATTGTGCCCAACTACTTAGAGCCAAAGAGGAAAGTTTCGAGAATCAAATTTGAGATGAGGGCAGAGTAGCATTTGCGAATCTTGAGTCCTGGTGCCAAACTATGGAGGGTAGGGGGTGTTTGCGGAAAACTCGCCAGCACTTGCATTGCACAGGCGGAAAACTATTTAAACCACGACTAAATTGGCTCTTTTCCTGTGGCCAACGTCAAAGGCGTTTGGAAGCCGCTGATGAGGTTTTGGCGGTTGACTCACTAGTATGTACTAGTGCATGATCAACCCCACTCAATTCACCTAGAGTTTCGGTACGGAAAAACGTCATTGCGTCTGCTAGATGGACTTCTGCAGCCTAGGCATCCTCGCTGCAAGCCTCGTCCCATCTTGTTAGTTTGACCACCAATTCCCTGAACAACTTTCATCACCTCACACGACCACCTTCTATCCTGGTCCCTACGATCAGGGCAGCATCGCCCTTCCGTCCATTCCCCTTCGACTCTATCTATTCCGGAAATCCAGGTCGGTGGAACTCAACTCCGCTCTATCCACCTCCCCGCGTCCCCCACGCAAAAGCACAACACAGCCGAGGGCAGTGTCAATCTGCCCTCCCCTGCCCTAACTGCACAATGAGTTCTGAGGACTCCGACACCAGCCTTCTGAACCACTCCGCCCTTTCCGATAAGCCAGATGATAATGCGCAGGCTCAGAATGCTCCGGAAAGACCCACAAACCTCTCTCGGACCTCCACTTATGGCAAGAAATGTTGGATATGTATGAGTGAGGCGAGTGAAGATGATCAGACCAATCCTCCAGTATGGAGATCACCGTGCAAATGCAGCCTAATAGCACATGAAGATTGCCTCCTAGATTGGGTAGCTAATCTGGAGGATCCGAAGACCATCAGGCGGAAAGGCCCTCCACAGATACTATGTCCGCAATGCAAATCGGAGATCAAGATTGCAAGACCAAGAAGTTATGTTGTTGATGCTTATCGTACGGTGGACAGATCCCTGGCCAAGCTCGTCTTGCCGGCAGTGGGATTGTCATTTTTTGGCTCCATGTGGACGGGATTATGGATTCATGGATTCAGCTCTGTCTATATGGTGTTTGGTGAACAGGAAGCGGAACGCATATTCAACTCTGCACTGTCATCTCGCCATTATGGATCGCTCGCAGCCTACGCTCTCATCCCCGTTAACCTTATCTTTTCTCGCACCAACTATGCCGACTTCGTCCTCCCCTCAAGCACCCTATTTCTCTTGTCAACGCAGATCACTGAGAGATTCGAGATCGACATGACAATTTGGCCTCCTCTGCCAAGTACCGTATTTGCATGTCTGCCTGCTGTGAGAACAACATACAATTGGGCCTACCATCAAGCTTTTTGCGATTTAAATAAGAAATGGCTCGCGGAGGTACAACCTCGGCATCAAGACACAGTCGAAGGACAAGAAAACAACGTGGTAGATGCGGTGAATGCGGAAGAGGCAGTTCAGGAGGCAGCAGAGGGGCAACAGCCGGTTGTGGCTGAAGCCGCAGTAGAAGAAAGAGTTGAGGGTGGAATTGTCATCGAGTTTGAACTGAATGGTGGGGCCGAGGAGAATGACGCGAATGGGGCTCAGGCTGGTAATAATCATGTCCACCGTTTACTAGGTGACCGCGGCGATATGATCGTGGAGGGGACATCAAGCATCGGACAGACTATCTTTGGTGCGCTCGCATTCCCTCTCGTGGCATCTGGGATGGGCAGCCTCTTGAAGCTTGCATTACCGTCGACTTGGCTAAGTTCTGCGAACACCCTGAACGGCCGGCCAGGTCTGCTGCGAACAAAATGGGGGAGAAGTGTAGTCGGAGGAGCTTTGTTCGTTGTACTGAAAGATGCGCTGGTGCTATATTGCAGATGGCGTCTGGCACAAAGCCACCGCCAGCGGCGGATCATGGACTACAATAAGGAGACGAAGAAATATGTGTCATGATATTTTGGATGGGATGAGGCAACCGACAATCGAATCGGCCTCCCGAAGGAACAGTCTACACGATGAAGATAGGGCCATGGCGACCGTTCATCGATCCCTATTTTAATGCAACAAGATAGATACCCCGAGATGTCTAGAATCTACATCTTGTCAATTACTAGGACTTGATACCACCTGTCTACCCAGATAGGGAGTTCCGAGATCTAAACTACTTGCAAGTTTGCTGTGTCCCTCAAGCGAACCATCTTGATATGGACAACTCGTCATGTGCCTCTAACCTAACTCGTGGGAGCAACTTGCACGAGCGAGTCATAAGCAGCAAACACGCCAAGACGCGAGCCTCGCGCCAAAGAAACTTCCCCAATTGCGAGCAAGGAGCTTTTCTCTCCAAGGAATTCACTTCGCATCAACACTTGACTTCACTACCATTACCTCCAGCCTTCTTCCCTTTCCGCGAAGTGTGTGACACGGCAAGGCGATTTCCATCGGCAACGCCAACGACAACGATGCACGGCTCGTCGATCCGCTCAGCGCTCGCAAGTGCTTTTCAAATCCCACTCCGCCCGGCCGCGCAGTCCACAGTTCTTCGAGCCATACAACCAGCACGCTTGGTGTCACTGGGCTCGAGCAGCACCAATGGCCTAATCAAAGCTTCTGCCACATTCGCAATGCCGAAACCCTTGACGGCGTCGCTGCCGAGCTTCAGATCCTCGTTCTCAACGACCGCAGCACGCGCCGCGAAGAAAGGAAGGGGCCATCAGAAGAAGGATCACAGAATTAGTGAGTGGCCCAATTTGTTCGGCGAGCTGAAGTCTTAGTTTTACGTTGATGGCGGAGGATCTCCCCTCCAATACCCTTGTTTTCTCCTCTGTACTCCTCTCTGGAGCGATTCATCAGAGAGGGAGATGGAGACTGGAAGGGACGAGGGCAAAGACTCACCCAATCCCTCCCGATCTCAATCACCATTCAATATAGCTTTTCTTTTCTTTTCTATATTTCTGTTTCTACCCAGCAGGCACTCCCTCCCATCTCCTATCCAGTCTCTATACCACTCTAGCTAACGCGTGGCTTACTACAGCACTAATCCGATACTTCCTCCACCACCCGACAACCCTCCAACCACGACCACTCCGCTTCTCACGCAATCGATACCTACGACATTGGACTATCCAGCGGGCGTGGAACCTATATCAAGCCAAACTGAAACAAACCCGACAACTTGAGCTGGAACGGCAATACAACGCAATGGCTGCGGCGAACGAGGAGCTGCGGTTGGGGGCGGGTGACGGTGGACGCCTGTTCAGGCGCGGCCAGATGAAGACGGGTGTCTGGAGCATTCCGGAGCGCGGGGGCGGCGTGCCCATCGAGTATGCCAGAGGCCTTGTCGAGTGGGTCGGCTCGACTGGCATGGGTGGCGTGTCGGCCGAGGGCACCGTCGGCCAGAAGGCCATGGTGTGGGATAGTAATTGGAGACGCTTTTAAGAGATTCTTCGAAGCTTGGAAGGGAGGGTGGGTGAGATGAGCAGGATGTGATCCCCCGAGCTGTGTGGAGTACACGGGTATATGACGTGGGGGGACCTGATTTGGCCAGCTGCTTGCGCGTCTCCGTGTGGATTTCCTTTTTGCTACTTTCGTCGCGGAATGGAACAGCCACGTGCTGCCTATGACTTTCGGCCGAGGGAAGCTAACTAGCCAGGCTGCAACTCCGAGACATTGAGACGAGCTACGGCATAGGAAAAGGGGCTTCACTCTGGACGCATTCGAGAGGGGATTGTACAACACGGGACACACAACCGAAGGACTTGAAAACTCCAGACTCTGAGACTTAGACAAGAGTAATTTCACAAATACTCTGAGCAGTACCACCATGGCGGTGGTTGAATGCGCACATATCGAAGAGGTGGTCAAAAAGAATGATTACAACAAAATATGTATCTATACATCAATCCAGCTTTTTTGTTTTCCTTGACCCGGACCCCAACTCCCATGGATTGTATAAATCAAAATCAACCAGAAGGAAATGTTGGAATGAGAGGATCCTTCATTGTAAATCGCTAAGGTCGAGCAAATAAAATTTTAGTGGCATGAGACAAGAAATGGTCGTTGTGCTGAGCTTCATGGTCAACAAAAGATGTAAACTGAACACGGGCTTCGATAAAATGCCCAACCATGGGACACAAGCACTGGCAGGTGTCTGGAAATATGCCCTTCAACACGGATCATTGTATCCGTGTCTGTAGAAATGGCCGTGAAACACCGTAGAAAGAAACAGCCTCCATCATAACCCAGGTTCCGAAATTGGATCGTCACGGAAATTCCAACATTTCCAAGAAAATATAAGGCAGCGTCATGAGAGCTGCTTTGTTAGTTCAAGTTGCTCAGAGGATGACGCAGCAACCACCACCACCTTGTTTTCCATTAAATGTCAAGAGTGCTGCTCGGGTTGCTGCTTCGAACACATCGTCGACGCCCTCACCTGTCAGACTCGAACATTCAAGGTACTTTCGTGCCCCACAAGCTTGTGCCATTTCTTGTCCCTCCCGTGCGGTAACAAACTTCTGACTTCTCCTTCGCATTTCTTCAATGGCCAGGGGGTCTTCTCTCAGATCTTTCTTCAAACCGACCAGGATGATAGGCACGTCAGGACATCGTTCTCGAGCTTCTTCAATCCATTTATGTCGCACGTTTTCTAGACTGTCTGGGCTGTCGACGCTGAATCCAATGAGGATGACGTGTGATTTGGCATATGCTAACGGTCTCAGTCTCTCATAGTCTTCCTGCCCTGCCGTATCCCATAATGCTAGCTGAACAGAACGACCATCCACCCGACAATCTGTGACGTAGTTCTCGAAGACGGTAGGCACATAATGTGTGGGGAAATATCCTAAGGTGAAGACGGAAAGTAGAGATGTCTTTCCGCAGGCACCATCACCTATTATAACAAGTTTTCTATCAAGCAATCAGTAAGTGCTTGGCTAACGCGTGGCTGAGGCAGAAAGAAAATGACGACAGTGGCCTGAATTCAGGGCGGGATGGTGCACATCTAAACGTACCTTCGCATGACATTTTGCTGTGCCTGATTTTGAGCCATGGTGGATAGGGTTCAGTCAACTCGACACCGGGTACGGGCGAGCGACTGTGAAGTAGTTGGGAACTGATGGAAGGGGGTGTGATTGCGCCTTTGTTCGCGATGAGTGAGCAGTTTGGAAGATGAACGAAGGCGATAAGACCGGAATAGAGGAGCAATTAAAACGAGCTGAGAGGTGGATCAATAGTGACCTGTGAGCGGTGTACGATGTGACTGTAGCAATAGTCGTATTCGACTATCCGTAAGGTATGAAGGAGTCCCCAAGGTTCGAAAGTGCTTGTATGGGCCACAGACGGCGGCAACACAGTCTCAGATTCAGTCTCAGTCTCGGGGGTCTGAGCAAACTTGGATGGAGACCAAAAGTGTAATGTGAATGCCTGAGACTAGTTTCGAAGGTTAGAATGGTCGTTCGTGGGGTCTAGAGGAGGCTTGTCCAACAGCAAAGCGGAGTTGGTGAGGCGCAGCCACAAATAGACACCGCAATAGAGGCTGGAAGGGAAAATCCAATGGATAGGGGGTAAATGGTCGAGTATGGGGAGGCAGCGATGGAGATACAGATGGCAGAAGGCTGAGAGGGCGTCGGATGGAGAGGTGGACTGAGCAGTTTGAGAGACAGATGTTGGAGGTTAGACGGTGGAAGTGAGGATGGAGATGGAGATGGTGATGCTGAGGCTTTGGGACGATTCAGAAGGGAAGGCGCTGGTCATAATTACAATAATAGCAATAATAATAGCAAGTACTTAATATGTCCACTACGTAGCATGCCCTACGGCTGCCCCGACGACTGCACCTGCCTTCTGGGTGGCTTCTGGGTGCCTTCCAAACCTTCCAGGTTCCATCCAACCTTTTCCACTTTCAAATGACTTCTGTGGAACGTCTGACGGAAAAGCGTTCCGCCGTTAGCCTTATGATCCACCGTATAAATTGCACTTCATGCCTTTACCACCCGCTCGGCTCTCTTGCCCCACGATGTTACGACTGCAGGTGCAATGTCTCTGGAACGACCAACTGCCTCAGACTCTATCCCATTTTCAACAAACAACCATCCCATCCCTTCCTCCCGCTCTGGCGGTTTCTCTACAACCAAGATGCCTTCCAAGAAGAAGGGGACCTCAATCACCAATACTGTCAAACCTCAACCTCTCCCTCTGAGCCACGACTCCTCGAAGAATGGCGATACCACCGAATCCGCTGCCGAACTTCCCCAGCCTCAAATAAACCGCAAGAAGCAGAAGAGGCGGCAGAAGGAGGCTGCTAAACGAGCTGCTGAGAATGGCATCTCTTTTCCGAATGGACAACAGCAGAATGGTATCCTTCCTCCCACCAAGCAAGGCAGAGGCCCTGTGAAGGGTTATTTTACCGAGGAGCCCGACTATGTCGAATCCCAACATACCTCCACCTACCCTGAGCTTGGAAGCCCGGAGGAGGCCTTCTATAGTGGTGATGACGACCCGGCTTACGCTCCCCAAGACGACTCCCTGCACGACAGCTCATGGCTACATACAAGCAAACGGAAGAAGTCTAAAAACAAAAAGAACCACCACGATGACTCAAATCCCATCTCGAGGACATCCACCGCCCTATCCCGTTCCAATATTCCACCCATGTCCAATGCTGCCATCCGCGCTTCGCATAAGCTGTCCAATGACCAAATATGGAATACCTCCACTCAGGCTGAGAGAGAGAACATCAAGCAGTTTTGGCTGGAACTTGGCGAGGACGAGCGCCGGTCATTAGTCAAAGTGGAGAAGGAAGCCGTCCTGCGAAAAATGAAAGAACAGCAGAAACACTCTTGTAGTTGTTCTGTATGTGGACGTAAGCGGACCGCGATCGAGGAAGAACTCGAAGTCCTATACGACGCATATTACGAGGAACTCGAACAGTTTGCAAACCACAACGGCGATATCTCGAACGCTCCCCAATTAATGGCTCCCGCTCGGACACCATTTAGACGAGTCGCTCAACCCATGGCAGGCTCTTACCCTTCTCGGGGAAGGGTACATGAAGTTGATGAGGACGACGACGAGCTTGAGGACGACGACGAATATGACGACGACGACGACGAGCCTTACAGCGATGAAGAAGGCGACTTTGATGGTCATGGGCTGCCTCCAGGTCCACCCGATTTCTTCCAGTTTGGGAATAGCCTGACGGTTAAGGGTCAGATGAAACAATTCCTTTACTATGAAGATTGTTCATGCTAACTGCTTATCTAGATGGTATACTTACTGTGGCAGACGATCTGTTAAAGAACGACGGCAAGCACTTCATAGATATGATGGAACAGTTGGCCGAGAGGCGAATGCAACGTGAGGAAGACATTCGCTACCCTTCCTCTGCATATGCTCATCGTGATATTCATCAAGGTCACAATCATCCTCCTATAGACGATGATGACGATGATTATGACGACGAAGACGATGACGACTACGATAGTCAGGAGGAGGACGATTTCGAGGGTGACGAAATGGTAAGCCTTCCCACATTTGCGCAAATGGCTCTCCATCCTAACTATTATAAGGACTCCATGACTGAGGAACAGCGAATGGAAGAAGGTCGACGGATGTTCCAGATATTTGCCGCTCGTATGTTCGAACAACGTGTTCTGACAGCATATCGAGAAAAAGTCGCCGCCGAACGTCAAAAGAAATTACTCGAAGAGCTGGATGAAGAATCTCGGCTTGATACCCAGAGAGAAGCGAAGAAGGCCCGTGAGGCTGCCAAGAAAAAGGAGAAAAAGCGACTTCAGAAACTGGCCAAAGACGAAGAAAAAGCCAAAAAGGATGCTGAGAAGCTCGCTCAAGAAGAGTCGGCCCGAAAACTTGAAGAAAAGCGAGCAGAAGAGCAGCGTCAACGTAAAGACGAACAGAGAAGGAAGCGTGAAGCCGAAAAGAAAGCTGCCGAAGAAGATAGGCTCCGAAAAGAGGCAGAGAAGCACCGAAAGCAGCAAGAGCAGCGTGAGCGACAAGCCGAAGCCGAGAGAAAACAGCGTGAGGCCAAAGAACGGGAGCGCTTAAAACGAGAGGAAGCGAAGAAGAAAGATCGCGATGAGCGGGAGGCAAAGGAGAAAGAAGCCAGAGAACGAAAAGCCAAGGAAGACAAAGAGAAAAAAGCCAAGGAAGACCAGGTGAGAAAGGAAGCATCTGTGAGGTCCGAGAAGGAAGCCAAAAATCATGTTGGTCAACATCCACCTCAAAAGCAACAACCAGTGGCCCTTCCACCTAGCCTACATCCTGCTCCCAAGCCTTCAAATGTCCAGTCTCCTCATTTCCAAATTGCGACCCCCGTTGTGCCCCCCAAAATCCCTACACCTAATCGGAATCGGCAGTCATCACAACCTGGACAGCAATCCCATGGCTCATCCCCACGATCTCAGAAAGCGAGCACGGAAATTTCCAGGAGTTCCGCTTCACCTGCAGCCGTATCAATGCCTCAGACTCCTGGACCTCCGCAACCGATAAAGACGCAAGGTCACCCGCCTGTTTTGCATCATCCCCAGCCATCAGCCCCCAGGTCTCCTCTTAACAACCATGGCCGTGGTCAGTATCCATTCAATATGAATGGTCTGCCAGGACTGGGTGTCAATGGACCCCCTATGGGATCTGGTATGATGCCAAACATGATGCCACCCATGCCAATGTATCAAGGTCCACCAATGGGTAATCAACAGAGATTTGCACCAAATGGGATACAATATCCGCCAGGATTTCCACGACCATTTCAAGGACATCAGATGCCATTTGTTCCTCCTGGCCCAGGTCAAGTTCCAGGAATGCCGAATCCACAGCCGGTCTCAAAACCACCGCCACATTCTCGTCAACCATCGAGTGATACCACCGCTCAACCAGCACCTATTGCCAGGCCCGGACCTATTGCTCGACCTTCAAGTACCACGCCCGATAAGCAAAAGCACCCACGTAAATCACCGGATGCCGATCTCGACCAGCTAACCACACAACTTGGAAGTAAGGCCCTTTTGGACGATTCAGATGAGCCTTTCTTGGGGACCTCTGATGGCCGCATGAACCTTCCTCCTCTTGGCCCCCCTGGATCTTCGAGAATGCCTTTCGTAAGTGGGTTTGGAGAACCTAAACAAGAAGGTTTCGGCCTGAGTACTCCTGGCTGGGGCGGCTTCAATCCTGTGGTACCAGTGGCGGGGAATTGGGGGCCCCCTCCAAATGCACGTCCGAATCCTGGCTGGTCACAACCGCCCTTTGGGGCCATCGGTAGCGGACCCCAGCCCATACCAAGATCACATCTTCCACGACCCGTTTCTGTGAGACTCATGCTTGTTCAGGCTTGTCGTCAATTATCCAATATGCCAGGAGGACGTTTAGACGGATATCATCCTACTCAAAGCGTTATTCGCCAAGTCAACGCCATCAAAGATCCTAGCGAAGGAGTTGTGTCAATGGACGAGATGTTAGGCATTTGTGATACAGAAGGCAACTCACAGAATGGCGGTGGCTCATTTGAGGTAATATTCGATAAGACCGGAGTACAAGTCCTGAAATTCGTGGAGGAGGCTTCCAATCAACCGAGGAACAGCGTCGGTGAGATTCGAAGCCCCAGCCTGGGACATAGTCAACATATTCAGACTAGTCCTTTTGGCGGAATCGGGCAAAATAGCTTCGGACCTCCTGGTAGGAGCTTTTAGTGGTCGACTCCTCCAAGAACAAAAGTGAGGGATGTGACCCCAGTCAGTCCTCGACTTTACGAGATGTTCGCACCACACCGTCGAAGCAGGTCAACAAGGTGATCTGATGGTGAATGCCGCCAGTTGCATTCATGAATGTATCTATACCTAGGCAATACTGTCCTGTGTGTGTCGAGCGAGCAGTGCAACGTCTCATCTGGGGCCCGCGAAAAGGGCGTGATCTTTACCTCTTCCTTGATCTTACACCGTTTAATAGCGCACCGTTACCGGAAGGGGGTGGTTGGGGAAGAGATCTCTGCACCCTTCCCTGCCACAGTTCTTGCGAACTTTTTCTACTTTGCAACTAAAATGCAATGCAACCAACCAACACTTATGGGGAAATTGGGGAACTAGCGGCATGGCCTTTTTCAGGTCCAGCATATCATGTTATGCTCTACCATGCCATGGCTAAGTGGCCAAAAGGGACTAGAGTACTTTTAGGCATTATGTATGTCCGTCCTCTGCATACCTAATAGTTTTTCACCCTGGACTGGGGAAGCTTCTCAGGTATATACCTAACTCAAAGTATTTTTCCTCTCTCCATGGTCTCCTGTCATGTCTCACATATCTGCCACCTGTGGCACCCATATACCTAGACTACGTATCTGCCTGCGCCCGTGACAGTATAGTAACTTCATCAACTTCTTCATGTACCAAATTGAGGTCACATTAATCAGGGCTTTCTTCACTTAAAAGGTGGGGAATGAATGGCTTTCTCGTGGGTACCCGCTTAGATTCCTGGCAATTAAATTGAATGAATGAATGAAGCTGATCTTCCCTGGTGCAATCTGGATTTGGATTTCCCCTAGTACATGTATGATGTACATACATAGGTGCTCCTGATCTCTCAAAGTGCAATTCCAAGGCTATCGTTTTGTCGTTCACATGTGCTGTACCCTACTGATTCAATTCGTGATATAGCCTTCAAATCCACGTTTCTCCGGGGCCTCGTCTCTCGCTAGCTTTGATCACCATTATAACCAGCGCACCCACTTATCCCTCTGTACGTTGAATGTCTCCGTCCTTGTATGGCGTGTAGATGACTGGGTGGATATAAGCTGTTCGTGCTTGACTTGGTTTGTCGTGCTCTGATTTTGGCTGCGGGATCCATTCATCCAGGCAGTCGCGTATAGTATCTCTTCGAGTGGTTTCGTTAAGGCACGTCGGTGCGGAAGCCGTGGGCAGTGTGGGTGTTAGTGTTATGATTTCCGTTGTTGGCACCATTATTCTTATTGATATCGTTCCCATCAGTGTTGAGAAGCCGGTGCATGCGCTCTAGAACTTCCTGGTCTTGCTTTGACTTTGGCTGGAAGGTTCCTTGGGATATATTCTGTAGGCCGTTGGTATCGCCAGTAGTGGACGGAATATTGATACTGGCGCTTCTAATACCGTTATCGTGGGATGGAGGTGCAAGATTCTCGTCTGCGCCGGTCGAGAAGGGCACAGAGGTCAAAGTGGGCGTCGGCAGGCTGCCAGGATTTCCCAGGGTCTTGAGCAAGGCCATGTAGAAGCGGGCTTCGTCAATGCTCTCCAGCACGTCCTCACGCGCACTATGTCGCAGCTGCTTGACAGGGACAGCCGCCAGCACTTCCGGCGGCGCCCAGCGCCGCACCATTTCCTTCATCGCGCTCACGTCGAACAGCCGGTAGTGCAGGTGCCCCAGGATCGCGTCCCACGGCGGAACCATCAGGAAGGATCGGTCTGCGTGAATCGAGTTGCCCGCTAACAGTGCGGTGCGTGACTGGGGGACGTGGGTCTGGATGTACTGTAGGATTTGCGACGCGGCAAGGGTGGGTGTTGTTGAGGTGTGAGGGTCGAGACAGAGTGTTGTGAGCCCGGTTGCTGTGTGGGTTGTGATGCACCATTCTGACATGCTGGCCAGCTGTGCCTTGCTGTGGTTGATGTACAGTGTCAGGCCTTCCTGTTCCAGTGGTGTCAGGTCAGATGTCGTGAGAAGGACGGAGATGCTGAGAATTGTGTCGGTTCGGGGGTCTAAGCCCGTCATCTGTTTTGATGATGAATAGAAACTGTTAGCTTGTTCTGGGGCATGTAGAGGGAGATTTCAAAGGAAGTACAGGGGCAGTCTCCCATCTCGACTAAAGGTAAAGACATTCAGAGAGGAGGGGTGGGCTCCCTCCCTCCA
>Ga0105239_10004097_pt1 | contig 17527 bp, 17 predicted proteins | sample KBSC44metaG_FD_92761 | JGI IMG/M metagenome (GOLD analysis project Ga0105239, IMG submission 92761) | Corn rhizosphere microbial communities from Kellogg Biological Station, Michigan, USA - KBS C4-4 metaG | ecosystem: Host-associated > Plants > Roots > Rhizosphere > Soil | place: Michigan, USA...
TCGCGTACCGAACCCTGCTGCTGCGATAATTGCTTTGGTTGGCAGTTTCATTGTTTATTTAATCCTTTCACGAATCAATTTTTGTGCGAGTTCGGGGTTAGCTTTTCCGGCTGACTTTTTCATCACTTGCCCGACCAAGAATCCAATAACCTTGTCGTTACCTTTTTTAAGATCTTCGACAGCTTTGGCCGAACCAGAATCAGCGAGAACTTCGTCGACAATGCTCGCGATTGCTCCTTCATCACTAACTTGAATGAGGTTTTTAGCTTCGGCAATTTTACGAGGATCGTTGGAATTTTTCAACATTTCGGCCAGAACGTCTTTTGCTGCGGTTGAACTCAGTTCATTTGCCTCGACCATTGTTGCGAGTGCAATAAATTGTTCCTGAGATATAGAAATTTTATTTTTTTGAGTAGAGTTATCCCCATCCAACTCTTCGTCGATAGTCATAAGTAGCCATAAGGCAACACGGCGTGCAATAGATTTGTTAGTAGACTCTAAAACTCCCTGGACAAACTGCGCCGTTTCTGATGAAAGTAGTAATGCATTAACGACTGTCGAGTCAAAATCCAATTCCTTCCAGGCTTCACGATAAAAAGAAGGAAGATTCGGCACCGTTGACTGAATCTCTTCAATTTCCTGGTCGGTCAAAACAATTGGTGGAATATCGGCATCCGGCATGTAGCGATAATCCTGAGCATCCTCTTTGCTACGCTGACTGCTTGTCCGCTGCTTGGTTTCGTCCCAGCCACGAGTTTCCTGAACAACTCGCTCACCTTTTTCAAGCAGTTCCACCTGACGACGGAATTCGTATTCGGCTGCCCGCTCTACGCTCTTAAACGAGTTGAGATTTTTTACTTCTGCACGTATACCGAGTTCAGTCGCGCCCTTAGGGGCAATTGAAACATTGACATCAAAACGCATATTGCCATGATACAAATCTCCATGAGTGACGCCTGCATATGTCATCAGTCGATACAGTTCCGTCGCATAGGCCTTTGCCTCTGCAGGGCTGTGAATGTCGGGTTCTGAGACAATTTCAATTAATGGCGTTCCTGCGCGGTTAAGATCGACTAGGCTATAATCACCAAAATGTGTTAACTTGCCGGCGTCTTCTTCCATGTGTGCATGGTGGATGCGGACTTTCACGCTCGTTCCATCCTCGAGCGGCGCGTCAACGTAGCCTGCAAGAATAATCGGATTGTACATCTGGGTAGTCTGGTAGCCTTTCGGAAGGTCAGGATAAAAATAATGTTTCCGATCAAAACGACTCACTCGAGCAATCTCGCTGTTCAGCGCCTTGCCAGCTTTAATCGCAAGATTCACCGCCTTGCGGTTCAGTACCGGTAGCATGCCAGGTAGGCCAAAATCAATTGGACTAACGACGCTATTCGGTGCTTTGTCGCGCGCATCATTATCAGCACCACTGAAAAGTTTGGTTATTGTCGCCAGCTGTACGTGGCACTCAATACCGATTGTAATGTCATACTTTGCGAGTTGTTCTTCGGTTAACATTAGATTGCCCCCACGTCTTTTAGCGCCTGTTTAATATCCGCAAGGGCACGTCTGGCATCATCATAGGTTACTCGTACGTCAGACTCATGAGCAATACGATTGCGTAGTTTGTGTGCCGACCATATGTTATTACGATTTGTAAATAATTGCGCTCCGGCCTTCATGCGCTCGCCCATGGTTTCGCCCTTGAGACCCCGTTCTCGAAGCGCCTGATCAAGCAGCTTGTCGCCGTTTAATACACTCAGGCTATAGCTACCTTGGTCATCTCGTTTCAGTTGCTGCTCAATCTGAAGCCATTTAACTCGGTACTGGTCAACATTCAGATATTTTGAACCTTTTTTGCTCAGTCCGATCAGCGCAAACAATCCGCCGCCAACAATAATAATGGCCGCAAGGAAAAATATAACAGTAATATCCATTAGATAGCCTCCATACTACGCGCAAGTGCCAAAAGTTCCGCATCGCTTCGCCTCGGGCCCATTATCTGAATACCAACCGGAAGACCCGCAGTCGTTTTACCAGCTGGTACGCTGATCGCTGGAATACCAGCTAGTGATGCCGGCACCGTCATAATGTCAGCAAGGTACATCTTAATAGGATCACTTGTATTTTCGCCCAATTTAAAGGCAGGGGTCGGAACGACTGGTCCGATGAGCATATCGTACGACTCAAAAAGTGTATTTAATTCATTAACAAGAAGCGTGCGTGCTTTTTGCGCCTGCAAATAATAGGCGTCGAAAAATCCGCTCGACAGTACGTAACTTCCGATCATGATGCGACGCTTATTTTCTGGCATAAATCCCTCATCACGACTGCGACCGTAGAGCTCTGCGAGGCTCGATACATTTTCTGCTCGTCTGCCGTATCGAATACCGTCGTAGCGAGCCAGGTTACTACTGACTTCCGCTGGTACGATGATGTAATACATTGCGAGTGTATGATGAACGATCGGAAGACTGACTTCTTCAACGGTATGACCAGTGCTCCTCAGTCGTTCAATATATTCGTTAGTGCGAGCGAGTACTTCCTCGTCAACGTCGTCAGTCATAAATTCTTTAATCAGACCAATTTTGCGTCCTGGTGTAATTGAGCTAATTGGCGTAAAGAAGTCAGGTAATGTTGTCGTATCTTTAGGATCACGTCCTGACATTATATCCATCACAAGTTCGGCGTCACTGACATTAGTTGTAAATACGCCAATAACGTCAGTGCTACTAGCCATTGCAACGACGCCGTAACGACTGACCGTACCATAGGTTGGTTTCACTCCTACGACACCATTAAAACTTGCTGGCTCACGAATTGATCCACCAGTATCGCTTCCCAGCGCAAACGGTACAATGTCAAGCGCGGTCACAACCGCTGAGCCACCACTGCTGCCGCCGGCTACTCGTGATTCGTCATACGCATTTAGTGTCGGGCCGAATGCAGAGTTCTCGGTGCTCCCTCCGTGAGCAAAAGCATCAAGATTAGCTTTGCCAATACAAATCGCTCCCTCGGCTTCAAGCTTTTCAACTGCAGTTGCCTGCAGTGGTGCGTTAAAGTTCTCGAGGATTTTGCTTGCCGCGGTTGTCGGTGCTCCATACGCCAAGAAATTGTCCTTTACGACAAAGGGTACCCCAGCTAGCCTACCGGTAATTTCACCGCGATCAACTGCATCCGCACGCTCCAACGCACGGGCTTCGGTCAAATTAAGCAGTGCGTGATAATGATCATTTTCCTTCGCCTTAGCGATTGCCTGAGTCACATTGTCGCGTGCACTCTTACCTATAAAGTCAGAAATTTTACTCATAATTATAGAACTTTTGGTACCTTAATTTGGCCATCACGAGAATCAGGCGCGAGGGCGAGAAGCGCTTCGCGAGAAGTTCCGTAATCGTCTACAACGTCATCACGCCATACGTTCTCAAGGCCACTTACTTGGTAGGTCGGTTCAACGCCGCTCGTATCAAGCTCGGATAGTTGCTCTACATAGTTAAGAATATTGCCTAGATCAGTCTGCAGAGAATCAATTTCGTCTTCATCAAGTGCCAAGCTACTTAGTTGTGCCAGGTGTTGCACGTCATCACGAGATATCTGTGTCATTGTTTTATTATACCTCAACTACAAAAAAATAGCCCTTGTAACTAAGGGCTATTTTGAGTGAACGAGGATATTGATTTAACGTTGGATATCGATAAATGTGTGCGCTTTACCACTTGCACCAGCACGGCCGGTTCGACCGATACGGTGAATGTAATCTTCGTAGTTCTGTGGCGTGTCGAAATTAATCACATGTGTGACGTTTGGAATATCGAGGCCACGAGCCGCAACATCTGTCGCAACAAGTACGCGAACGCGCTCGTCTTTGAACTGCTTCAAAGCACGCTGGCGCTGCGATTGGTTCTTGTTACCGTGAATGGCAACTGATGGAATACCGCTGTTATCAAGGTGATCGCTGAGACGTTGAACACCAAACTTCGTTTCGCCAAAGACAAGGACTTTTTCGTATTCTTGGCCTTTAAGCATTTCTGTAAGAAGTTCAACTTTGTGATTCTTGTCACGAGCTTCGATAACAGTCTGCTCGACGTGCTCGCTAGTCTCACTAGTTCGAACTGATACTGTTACAGGATCTTTCAGGAACGTATTAACAAGTGCCTGAATATCAGGTGTGATCGTGGCACTAAAGAATAGCGTTTGACGATCTGTTGGCATCTCGTTAACAATGGCACGAATATCAGGTAGGAAGCCCATGTCAAGCATACGGTCAGCCTCGTCGAGCACCAATGTTGTCATGTTACGTAGGTCGATCAGCCGACGGTTCATGAGATCTTTGAGGCGCCCAGGAGTTCCAATAATAAAGTGAGGGCGACGCTTTAGATCGCGAATCTGACGATCAACGCTAACGCCACCAACGATAAGTGCAGAATAAAGATCTAACCCACTTGCAAATTCACGGAACTGCTCATCAATTTGCTGTGCAAGTTCACGTGTTGGCGCAATGATAAGCACCGTTGGACGAAGACTTGTACCAATCTGACGATCGATAATAGGCAGTAGGAATGCTGCCGTTTTGCCCGTACCAGTGTTAGCAAGCCCGATGAGGTCACGACCCTCAAGGATGTGAGAAATCGACTGATCCTGAATCGCGCTTGGTACCACGTAGCCCTTACGAACGATGTTGGCATGAAGTCGTTCGCTAAAAGGAAAGTCTGCGAATTTGTGAGTTGACTCATATACAACCTCATCCGCTTTTGCGACTGCCTTATTAATAAATTTTGACGGGTGGATGTATTTTTTTGCTGGTCCGCGGCTTCCTGTGGCGCGACGAGCACCACCAAAAGAACCGCCCCGACTTCCGCTTTGTGGACGTGAATTACTTGAACCGCCGAAACGGCGCTGTTGATATGCCATAGAAATATAGCCTTTCTGTTATGTAGTTGCTGTTTTGCAGTCATACGACCTACAAGTTGTGGGTCTAAGAGAACAGCGAGATTATATTTCGGTGGCCGCGCGTGGCGCTAGTCTTTGAAAGAGGCTCGACATTCATCGAATGCAATAGAGTAATCATAGCACAAGCTGCTTATTTTTGCAAGCACTACTTAGTAATGGATGCCTCGAGTGTAATAGGACGATGATCGGAACCGCTATCACGCCGTCCTACTCCAAAATCCTTTACGACGATGCCTGGGCTATGCAAACTATGGTCTAGATCAATAAAAGGTATAGAAGGAAAGAACTCGGATCCTCGTAGTCTCGGCGTGGCGGTGTATTGGTGGCGTGGGTCGGCATCTGTTAGCGCCGTCTTAGAAGCAAATGTATCAAGTGTCGTGCCTGTTGCCATATCACTGGCGCGAGATACGATGTCGCTGAGCACATCACTCGGTATGACTTGCGAAACTTGTTTCATGAACCCGCTTCTCATGAAACGTGCTCGACTACTCTGACCATACATAGCATTCATGTCACCCTGAATGATTAATTCTGTTTTTGAACTATTTGCAAGTTCGACCAAATCGCCTACCTCACGAAGACGAAGCGCTTCACTACGATCTTCAAAATGCACCCCAACAATCTGTACCATTTTGCCCGTATCTGGGTCTGTCACAGTGACAACTGGCATATTTCGAAGGTCGCCTGGTCGTATAGTTTCCGTGCGGTTGAATGCTAGCTTACTCATGATGCGTAGATACGGCTCATCGACGGCACTATAGGTACGGACGGGTCCACCTGATTGGTATTCGACGTCATAGATATGCTCATATCCAATATTGGCAATTCTACCCTCGATCCTCGCATTGATACCTATTGATTTGTCGTACGCTTCAGGAAGTATGACGACATCCGCATCGAGTCGCTCAATCTCATCAACAATTTTATCTGGTGTACCACGGCCATGAGTTGCGTAAGGGCTGAGTCGGCCTTCTATGTTCCATGATGCGATTCTTATAGACACTAGATTTTTGCCTTTATTTCCGAGATGAGGTCACGAAGCTCTGCAGCTTTTTCAAATTCCAGGTTGGCACTAGCAAGTTCCATTTGACCAGTAAGTTCTTTGACCAGAGTTGGATATTCATCCTTCGGTATTTTCTTGAGATTAAGCTTCTTTGAGTCATCCTCTTTTTTAGGAATGAGTGCCCGTAGGCCTTCATCAATTTCTTTAGCAATACTTTCAGGCGTAATGTCATGCTCTTTGTTATACGCCTGCTGGATAGTCCGTCGTCGATTAGTCTCATCGATCGCTTTTTGCATCGAATCAGTCACTCGGTCTGCATACATAATAACTTTACCTTCAAGGTGCCTTGCAGCACGGCCAATCGTTTGAATAAGTGCATTAGCGCTACGGAGGAACCCTTCTTTGTCGGCATCCATAATAGCGACCATACTCACTTCAGGTAAATCAAGACCCTCACGAAGAAGGTTGATGCCAACCAGCACATCATAGACCCCCATTCGGAGGTCTTTGAGGATATCGCCGCGTTCCAGCGTATCCACTTCACTGTGAATATAGGCTGTTTTAATCTGAATATCCTGGAGGTACGAAGAGAGGTCTTCCGCCATGCGCTTTGTGAGGGTTGTTACCAGCACGCGCTGATTCTTGCTAGTGCGGTCGCGAATTTCAGCGACCAGATCATCAATTTGATTTTTAGTTGGACGAATCACAATCTCAGGATCGATAAGTCCCGTTGGGCGAATGACCTGTTCGACCGGTTCGGGACTATGCGCTAGTTCATAATCGCCAGGCGTTGCCGAGACATAAATTGCCTTATTGATATGCGCATCAAATTCTGTGAATGTCAGCGGGCGGTTATCAAGAGCTGAGGGCAAACGAAAACCATATTCGACTAATACTTCCTTGCGTGCGCGATCACCGTTATACATGCCCCTGACTTGAGGCAGCGTCATATGGCTTTCATCAACTAAAAGTAGGAAGTCGTCGTCAAAATAGTCTAATAATGTGGCGGGTTGTTCGCCAGGTTCACGATTCGTCAGGTACCGGCTATAGTTTTCAATACCTTTAACAAATCCCGTCTCCTCTAACATCTCAATATCATACTTAGTGCGTTGAGCCAGGCGCTGTGCCTCTAGTAATTTGTCATTCTTTTCGAAAAACTTCATACGTTCATCGAATTCTTTTTTGATGTTTTCAATTGCAACAGCTAGCTTTTCTTTTGGTGTCACGTAGTGACTACTTGGAAAAATACTGAGTTCTGTCGGCTCAGCCAGTATTTCACCCGTCAACGGATCAATCCGCGTAAGTCGGTCAACGGTATCGCCAAAGAATTCAATCCTATAGGCGACGTCGCTTCCTGCCGGAAAAACATCCACGATATCACCGCGCACACGGAAGGTTCCACGATGAAAATCAATGTCATTACGTTGATACTGAATGTCTGTAAGTAATCGAACGAATTTATCTTGTAAGCGCCTCTCGCCGACTTTCACTGTAATCGACATCGCCGAGTAATCTTCGGGCGAGCCAATACCATAGATACAACTGACACTGGCGATAATAATCGTATCTCGACGTGTCAAAAGCGCAGTCGTTGCAGCATGACGCAGCCGATCGATCTCATCATTAATTTTGCTGTCTTTTTCGATGTAGGTGTCGCTACTTGCCATGTAGGCTTCTGGTTGATAGTAATCAAAATAGCTGACGAAGTAGTGAACTTCATTTTCAGGGAAAAAAGCTTTAAATTCACTATATAGCTGAGCTGCGAGCGTTTTGTTATGGGCAAGAACGAGCGTTGGTACCTGACGATCAGCAATAATATTCGCCATGGTAAATGTCTTGCCGCTCCCGGTGACACCCAGCAGCGTTTGCTCGCGTACATCGTTATTAAGCCCGTCAATCAACTGGTTAATTGCAGTAGGTTGATCACCGGTAGGCTTATACTCCGAAACTAGTTTAAATTTCTGACTCACTACAGTCTATTATAGCAAATTCGAACCTGGTTACTTCTTGCCTTCGGCAATCCAACGATCCTTCAGGCGGTAGGCGCGTTCAAACATTTCTGTACGCGCACCTTCAAGAGTCTTTCCACTAATTTGATCAATAATTTCACCCATGTCGTCTGTAATCGTATAAATTTTTCTGTCTTCGGCTTCCACTGTATGATATTTCTCCGCAAGCACCTCTTCGATATACGTATCAAGCGGCTCCCAAAAATCTTTTCCTAAAAGTATAATTGGTACTTCAGGAATCGTTCCTGTTTGAACCAGAGTCAGAATTTCAAATAATTCATCGAGCGTCCCGAAACCGCCCCCTCCAAAGATATAGCCGCTGGCATCGAGTGTCATTGCAACCTTACGGCCAAAGAAATGTTCAAAACGATAACTTTCTGTTGTGTAGTCATTTAATTTTTGCTCCATTGGCAAGTGAATGTTAAAGCCAATAGACGAGCCACCTGCTTTCATCGCTCCGTGGTTTGCTGCCTCCATGACGCCGGCCCCTCCACCAGTAACAACAGCGTAGCCATGCTTGGCAAGCGCCCAGCCAACAGCAAATGCTTGCTTGCAAACTGGATGATCCTCAGGCAGTCGGGCTGATCCAAAAACCGTTACGGTCTTTTCATATTTAGCTAATATATCAAACGACTTCTCGAACTCTTCGGTCACCGTTACAAGCGTACCTTCCGCGGCTTCAATAAGCCTCTGACGAACCAGGAGGTGATTTTTTGCATCCTCTGACTTTAACGAAGGAACAGGAATCGGCTTATCAAGCATGCTACTAGCCTTCGAAATCCGTCACTTTGTACCAATCAGGAGCATCAGCTAGAAACTTTTCAATCTCTTCACGACTTAGTAGTCCGGCCTGGGCACCTACTTTTTGAACGACACTTGCACTATTAATAGGAGCCCATGTAAGCGCCGTTTCCATCGTTTCGCCATATGCTAAGGCTGAGACAATCGTTGAGGCAAAAGCGTCGCCCGCACCAGTACGATCAACTGGCGGCGCTGGATCAGGGTAGTTCGGAATGGTAACGAGTTTATAATCATATGACGCGTATGAGCCGTTTGGACCATCCGTAATGACCACTTTTTCAGGACCTAATTCATGAAGCCCGACTGCAAGATCACGAATCGAGTCATACGAACGACCGGTAATATCGACGGCTTCTTCACGATTCAAAACAATAATATGGCTTCTACCGTATATACCTTTTAGTTTTTCGACGCCCCATTTGAAGTGGAAGGTGCCGGGCTGGAACGCAAGTTTTACATTCGGATGTTCTTCGAGGTATGCGAGCAAATCAACATGGAACTTCCACGAAGCATCGCTAATCAGCGCAAGGTATATCCAGGCTGGTTCTTCGGCCGGTGGCGTCCATGTATATTCAAATTCTTCATTCTTAACCAGGATAGTACGCTCAGCACCGTAACGGAGTACGAAATAGTAGTTTGTCTTGATTCCCTTTTCAATCAGCATCGTTTCTGTAGAGACGTGTTCACTCTTTAGGTAATCAATTGCTTCCATGCCAACCGCATCGTCCCCAATAAACGAATCCAGGCCAGCATGGAGGCCAAGTCGCGCCACCGCAACGGCGGCATTTGGACCGGGACCTACGGCACGCACAATGTCAACTTCGTCATAGGGTGGCTTTGATCCTAGAGGCAGACTAATACGCTTACTACCATCTGGATCAGTGTCAATCCGCGCGACTTCCTCGTTGAGCTTAATAAATGCATCAGTAAAAATGTCACCAATCGCCAATATATACGGTTTCATAGTATTCGTCTCTTCCTTTACTTCAGTTTGATTATCTTTGGGCTCATTATACCACTTATGCTTATGCGCTAATATCCCACTTTCATCAGCAATAGTACGGACAATTTCACTATCTGTACGCGGATGATCATGATAGCGTTTTACAATTTCTTCGCGTAGCCTCTGCTGCCCATGAGCGACAGCTTGCTTGTTATAAGGCAAGTTCTTTTCGGCATTGGTGATAACGTCAGCCAGATTAAAAGACACAATGCCATCGTCAAATGACATCAGTGTGTAATCGCTCTCTTGGAGTAACTCTTCTGCTTTTTTAGAGGCAACGCTTGATAGAAGCGCCTGGTATAGTTCGTGGGCAGTCGTATCAGCCACATCTAGTCCTAACTTTCGCATTACTTCATGCGCTGAGGCCGTAATATCAGCAATAAGCCTCGTATCGATGCCACTGTGTCCGCTGGTTTTCTCGAGATCACGCAAGGTCACAGCAAATAACGGTTCGACTGGGGCAAGTAGTCGTTCAAGAAAAGAGGCTATGGCTAGAACTCCTTTTCAGTAAGTGGCATGTCGTGAAGTACGACGCCTTCGTGCAAAATTCCTGCTTTTGCCCCAATGACTGTAACAACTGAAGTTGAGTTAGCGCTCGCAAACAACATGGCGTCTTTTATCGACTTGCCTTTCACGATCTCGGACAAGAATCCAGACCCAAACGCATCCCCGCCGCCCGTTCTATCAATTACAGGTACATCCTCATACATCCCGGCGGTTACAATTGTCTTTCCGTCAGTCGCCACCGCTCCGTGTGGACCGTCGGATACAATTGCAATTGGTACGTAGTGAGTCGCATGTCGCGCTAGTTCCTCTATGGTTTGGCCTTCAACAATCTGTTGAGCTTCTTCTTTGTTAACTGCGAGGACATCCACATCCTCAAGCAGCGCACGTAGCTTATCAATCTCTGCAAGTTCGGCTCCTGCGGGGTTCAGAAAGACTTTCACGCCGTGCTTTTTGCTCTTCGTAATTAAAAACTCCAAAAGATCCATATCACCAAGCGCAGATAAATAAACCCAATCTGCATTTTCAAATGCCGCAAGGTCTAGCGCCGAACCGTCACTCGCGAGTTTTGTCCCGTGGTAGTTTAGTATCGTTCGTTCACCACTACTTGCCAGAAGAATTGTTGAGTAACTTGCACGGTAACTTTTATCCTGACGAACATGAGAAGTGTCAACCCCCTCATTATCAAGATCCTGAAGGACTGCATGGCTTGCAAACTCGGTTCCCAATGCCCACAAATATCGACTATGAAGGCCTTGACGCGCAAAAGTGACGGCGGCATTCGTGACATTACCACCAGTCGTTGAAATTACCTCGTCTAGATCAAGCTTTTGGCCCAGAGGCAACTGCTCGTACAGAACACCTTTATGTTCGTGCGGTTCAAACGCCTTTGAACTTTTCAAAAAGACGTCTTGAGTAGCTTTTCCAATCGTTAAGATCAGAGGTACGGACATTGCTAGATGACCGCCTTGCCCGCACTGTCAAAAGCACTAATTTTCTCTTCGACAACTGCCTGAACAGCATTGTAAACCTGAGGCATAAGTTTGACGACAGCGTATTCGTCGGGGTTTTCTTTAAGAACCTTTTCAAGTTCCGTGCGAAATACATAGCGCATATCACTATTGATATTTACTTTACTGACACCGATTTTAGCTGCTTCCTCAAAGAAGTGTAGAGGCGTATCGCTTCCACCATGAAGACTAATCTGACAATCAATTGTATCGCGAATTCTCTGTAATAATTCAAGGTCAAGTTGCTTTGGTACCGGGTACTTACCATGTAGGTTGCCGACAGCTGCCGCAAACGTATCGATGCCGGTAGCGTCGACAAACTCCTTCGCCCCTTCTGGCGTCGAAAATGTTTTCTTGATTTCTTCGTAGTCAATATCTTCCGTGTGAACATTTGACGAACCACCGAAGTAGTGTGGTTCGCTTTCAACGAGTGCGCCTGTAAATTTAGCGTATTCAACTACTTCTTTTGTTTTGTTAATAATGTCTTCTGGTGTCGCGTCGTGATTCTGTTGGGAAATATCAATGTGAATAAACTCAAAACCAGCATCAATCGCCCGTTTACAATCTTCAACTGTCGGGCTGTGGTCAAGATTGATATAAATCTCAATACCGTACTGCGCTTTATAGTTGTCGACCATGTCACGAATGTTATCGAGACCGAGCGCCTTAACTTCACCATCACTCACTTCAACAAGGACAGGTGCATTCAGCTTTTGTGCAGCTTGCGCAACGGCAATCAATGTCTCTTGGTTATCAATATTAAAGGCGCCAACCGCAAAATGTTGCGCACGTGAGCGCTGCATTAAATGTCGTGCCCTGGTTGTGTTGTCGCGAATTTGGTTAATTGTTAGGCCCATTAGATATACTCCTTAGTATTGTTGATGATATTGAGGCGTGTCGTGAACGAATTTAGCAACCGTTTCGGCAATTTTAGCACCGGTAAGACCAAAGTAATCAATGAGTTCATCTGGTTTACCTGACTCGCCGAACCGATCCTGCATGCCAAGACGTTTTAATGGTGTTGGAAGTTTTTCACCTAAAAGTTCTGCGACCGCTCCACCCAGTCCGCCAACAATCTGTGCCTCTTCAGCAGACACTGCGCGGCCGGTCTTTTTGATACTGGCGAGGAGCGTCTCTTCATCAAGCGGCTTGACCGTCGGAACGTGGACTACTTCAGCCTCAATGCCCTGTTCAGCTAGACTGGTAGCCGCGGCCAGCAGCTGATATGTCATTGTTCCGGTTCCCATAAGCGTTACGTCAGTCCCATCACGAAGTACATATGCCTTACCGATTTCAAATGGTGAATCAGGTGTACTAAAGATTGGGGTTTTCTCACGTGCCAAACGTATGTAGGTAGGCAGATTATTTTCTGCCATTGCTCTCGTTGCTTTTTCAGCTTCAATGCTATCACCAGGCGCTATGACAATCATATTCGGCATTACTCTCATAATGGCAATGTCTTCAAGCATTTGATGTGTTGCCCCATCTGGGCCGACACTGATACCCGCATGGGATCCGACGACTTTAACTGGCTGATTATTGAGTGCAATAGTTGTGCGAATTTGCTCCCAGTTACGGCCTGGACTAAAGGACGCATAGCTGCTCACAAATGGAACCTTACCCGCACGTGCCAAACCCGACGCCACCGTCACGAGGTTTTGCTCAGCAATGCCCATTTCGATGAAACGATTTGGAAATGCTTCTTTAAAAAGCGACATTTGCGTACTATCAGTAAGATCTGCGCATAGTGCAACGACTTTATCGTTTGTTTCTCCCGCTGCCTTAAGGCCTCGACCAAATCCTGCACGGATTGGTTCTTGCGGAACGTCATCACTCCAGAGCTCTGGATTTAATTGATAACTACTCATATACCCTGTCCCTCGTGGGCAATCTTGCCGTCAAGTGTGCGCAGTTTTGCAAGAGCTTCTTTGGCTTGGTCGCTGTTTGGTGCCACACCGTGCCAATGATAATCGTACTCCATAAATGGAACCCCCTTGCCTGGAATCGTATGTGCAATAATAACTGTTGGGCGATTGGTGATCGCACGTCCGGTACTAACTGCATCAATAATGCTCTCAATGTTGTGGCCGTCAATTTCAAGAACGTGCCAGCCAAATGACTCCCACTTGCCGCGTAGATCTTCAAGAGGCATGACATCTTCGGTAGAGCCATCGATTTGAATGTTATTACGATCAACAAAGGCAATCAGTTGTGATAGTTTGTATTTACCTGCAAACATTGCCGCTTCCCAGATGTTACCCTCGTCCAACTCGCCGTCACCCATTACAACGTAAACAAAACGATGCAATTGATTATCAAGATACTGTAAGCTGTACGCGTAGCCTGCAGCCTGGGATAATCCTTCACCCAGCGGACCACTGGTGTTCTCAAGACCTGGCAGACGCTCTCTCTCAGGGTGACCTTGCAAGCGACTACCAAATTTACGAAGGGTCAAGAGTTCTTCTTTATCAAAATAGCCTGCTTCCGCCATAGCAGCGTATTGTACTGGTATAGTGTGACCATTGCTCAAGAAAAACAAGTCTCGATCCTCCCATTCAGGGTTTTTGGGATCGATGTTCATAATATTAAAGTAAAGTGCTGTTAAGATGTCCGCCAGATCCAGAGGGCCTGCGCTGTGACCACTTCCAGCTGCCTCAAGCATGCTAATAATATCTTCACGAATGTCGTTGGCTTTTTGCTGTAACTGCGAAATTGTTAATTGCCCACCCATTAAATAACTCCATGCTTACTTATTTCTTTTACCAGTGTAGCATAAGCGGTTCCAGGATCGGTAGCTTGGGCGATTGCGCCTCCGGTATTCAGCACGTCGACACCGCCTTGGGTCAGGGTATAGGCGTTATCAACACTCACCCCGCCGTCCCAGCCAATCTCGACATTAGGATTAATAGCCTTGATAAGTCGGACCTTTTCAAGCTGCATAAGGCTCGCTGTGCCACCATAGTGACCAAGATCACCGCTAAATACCATGACATGATCAGCCGCCTGAATAAACGGAGCGACAGTCGAAGGAACGGTTGGTTTCAAAAGTGCTACACCAGCTTTAATCCCAGCTGCTTTGATCTGTGCCATCAGTGGCAATAGATCAGTACCAGTTTCGGCGTGAAAGGTGATGAGGTTAGGCTTTAAAGCAATAAGCGCCGCCACATGTTCCGCTGGACGCGCCACCATCGCGTGAATATCGACAACCCATTCCTTTGGCCACCAAAGTTGCGACTCGCCTAACAGGAATGTCGGCGCAAACTCTCCGTCGCTAATATCAAAGTGAACACGCTGAGCAAACGGTTGAATTCTCTCGATCGCTGCCCGCAGTTCGTCAACTGTTTCGACAGTAATAGTAGGCGCGACAACACTCATCCTTTCTATAACTCGTCAATCTGCGCATTACGACGCTTAAAACGTACCGCGCCCGCAAAGGGAGTCGATAGCCAGGTCTCTAAAATTCCTTGCCAGGCAGCATCGTCATCTTCAAGAACTCGTGCAGGTAAACATAGGATATTACTGTCGTTATCACTTCTCGTTACTTTAGCTTCGTACGCATCCCAAATCACGCTTGCCCTAATGCTACGGAAACGGTTAGCAGCAATTGCCATGCCTTGGCCGCCACCAGAGATCAAAATTGCCCGAGGGTCTTTATCTTCATCACCAATGACTTTTAAAGCTGCTGCCTGAGCAAATTCAGGAAAGTCATCACTAGGGTCAAGTTCACCCGGACTAATATCTTCGACATCATAATTGTGTTTTGCAAGGTACGCAAACACCTTCTCCTTCAAATGGAAGCCTGTGTGATCAGACCCAAGATAAATCTTCATGTCATAAGTATAAGCGGTTTTAACAATAAACAAAAGACTTTAGGTAATGCGTTGTAGTATGATGAATATATGAAAATTGCAGTAACAACCGACCATAGTGGATTTAACGCCCTTGCCGAACTCACTACCTTTTTTGAATCGCTTGGACATACGTGCATTAGCTTTGGACCAAAAACATTTGACCAAAGCGACGACTACCCTGACTTTATTTTTCCAGCTGCACATGCCGTTGCCGAAGGCAGTTGCGATGTTGCGATTATTATGGGTGGTAGTGGTCAAGGAGAGGCCATGGCAGCAAACCGCGTTAAAGGCGTTCGTTGTGCGGTGTTTTACGGCCCTGTTGTCGCCAAAACTGCCATTAACTCAGAAGGCGTCATCAGTGATGATCCGTATGAAATTATCAAACTATCACGACAACATAATAACGCCAATGTGTTGAGTCTCTCGGCTCGTTTCCTTACTATGGACGAAATGAAACAGGCGTCCAAGCTGTGGCTTGAAACGCCCGTTACTGATGTCGAGCGACATCTGCGCCGAATTAACAAACTCGACGGTTAGTTTTATTTTTTATTTATTTAGAGTTTTACCAACGTCAGCAACGAGTTCGACAAGTCGGTTGCTGTAGCCCCATTCGTTGTCATACCAAACCATAATCTTAGCGAGGTTTCCACCAACTACTTTTGTAAGTAGCAGATCAACGACCCCAGAGTGGCTGTTCCCGATGTAGTCACGGCTCACCAGTGGTTCTTCGCTCACCCCTAGGATTCCTTGGTAGAAAGGCTCTTCAGATGCTTTTTTAAATGCAGCATTGATCTCTTCAACGGTTGCATCCTTACTAAGAAGTACTGTCACGTCGCTTATTGACACTACTGGGGTAGGAACGCGAATACTGAGTCCATCGAACTTTCCAGCTAATTGTGGCAAGGTCTTGGTTACTGCAATCGCAGCACCGGTCGTTGTAGGAACGATGTTTTCAGCTGCATTACGACCTTCACGAAGATCTTTGTTTGGAGCATCCTGAAGCACTTGGCTTGCGGTGTAGCTGTGTACAGTCGTGAGTAGTGACTTCTCAACACCAAATTCTGAATCAAGGATTGCCATCACAGCACCAAGCGAGTTAGTCGTACAACTAGCGTTACTGATTACTTCGGTCGCGCCCTCAATTGAGTCTTCGTTGGCACCGATAACAATCGTGTCGACTCCATCACTCTTGGTTGGACCACTAATAATCACTCGTTTTGCACCAGCCGCAATGTGCTTTGAAGCGCCTTCCTTGTCCGTAAAGAAACCGGTTGATTCAATCACCAGCTCTACGCCCAAATCTCCCCATGGAAGCGCCGTTGGGTCGCGTTCTGCAAGCACCTTAATGTGCTGGCCTTTGACAATAATACCGGTCTCGTCAAACCCGACTTCGTTAGCATAGGTTCCGTAGTTGCTGTCGTGTTTTAGTAAATAGGCGAGTGTTTTGGTATCCGTTAGGTCGTTAATCGCAACGATTTCAAGGTCAGACCTTTCAAATGCAATCTTGAACGCATTACGGCCAATTCGGCCAAATCCATTAATAGCTAGTTTTGTTTGGCTCATGAAATTACCACTCCTTTGTAAGCATTAGCATGTCTAAGGGTTAGTATATACTGCACCGCTTATGTTTGTAAAGCTCAGTTATAGAGCGATTAGCTTCGTCTATGACGTATAATTATAGATACGATGCAAAAGAAACAATTGCTAGAACGAGCGGCTCCCCACTACGAGGAAGACCAGATCCTTGAACTTGAGCATGCCATCGATCTAGCTAGCAAGGCTCACCGTGGTCAAAAGCGTAAAAGCGGTGAAGCCTATATCACCCACCCGCTTGCAGTCGCCGACACGCTGATTGATTGGGGAATGGATATCGATAGCGTGCTTGCGGGAGTCCTGCATGATACCGTCGAAGACACTACCGTGACGCTCGATGAAATCGAGAAATTGTTCGGCCACGACGTCGCCTTTTTAGTTGATGGGGTGACCAAGGTCTCACAGGCTCGTGCTGGCATGCAAGACCTCGAAAACTATCTGCCACAGACCAAGGACAACCTCTCAAAGCTCCTCATTGCTGTTGGACAGGACGTCCGCGTGATTATCATCAAACTCGCCGACCGCCTCCATAATATGTCTACCCTGCAGTACATGCCAAAAGACAAGCAGAAAAAGATCGCCCGAGAATCGCTCGAAGTCTTTGCTCCGATGGCGGACCGTATTGGAATGGGTCGCGTTCGTATGCAGCTTGAAGAACTCGCCTTTGGCTACTTAGAGCCTAGTGAATATAAGCGCCTTGAAAATGTCATGAAGAAGCGTTTGGGTAAAAGCACCCGCAAACTGGGTGTTGTTAAGGCAGATGTCCAAACCGAACTCAAAAAGCAAGGCATCGATGCCGAGATTAA
>Ga0105239_10004099_pt1 | contig 17523 bp, 15 predicted proteins | sample KBSC44metaG_FD_92761 | JGI IMG/M metagenome (GOLD analysis project Ga0105239, IMG submission 92761) | Corn rhizosphere microbial communities from Kellogg Biological Station, Michigan, USA - KBS C4-4 metaG | ecosystem: Host-associated > Plants > Roots > Rhizosphere > Soil | place: Michigan, USA...
ACCCTACAAGCACGCTCGCTGCGTTGTATGGTGCCGGTATTAAATATAATGTCGCCGGTAAGTTTACCCTTGGCGCCGAGTTGGGTTATCGTAATGCGTTTACCGATTACCTGGACGATGTTAGCGGCGTATATGTAAATAAAGGTGCAGGTCAAAGTGTTTCGAAGGCCCTAGCCGACCGCTCGGGTGAGAAAACCGGCATTTACCTGGGCATCCCCGGCACCCAGCGTGGCGATTCGCGCCCCCGCGACACCTACTTTTTTGCACAGGTCACCTTCTCGTACACTTTTGTTACGCAGAAGTGTTATTTTCAGTAGGAGTCCGAAAGTCAGTTAAGTCAGTAAAGTCCGAAAGACGAAAAGTGTTAAAGCCTGGAGTTTGTCAATTTCATAGTGTGAATTCGTCATCAATCATCATTGGCATGGAGATCGTTTTAGAATGTGTTGACTGTCCGTTTAGGGCAGGCCTGCGACCTGCCCTGACGAATTGCGCCCCTTTGGGGCTCTAAAGGTTTTTCTTCGAATAAAGATGCCGGGTTTTTAAAAGTAAATAGGAACAAATCATATCGCAAGCATGAATAGCCAGCCCCAAAGGGGCGATGTTCCTCAGCACAGATCGCAGGCCTGTGCGATAAACAGTAATTACTTCGTCCCCCAGAATCCTAAAATCCTCCAAACCTATAAATCTTGATTTTATTTGCATCATTGTTGCAATAAATAATATCCACCCGCGTTATACTGTAAAATCAGCAGCATCTGTTTGCGCTGGTAACCAATTATTTAACCTTAAACTTTACTGTCATGGCTGAGCTAAATCAATCCTCCGGAAAAACAGGTGGAAGGCACACTAAAAGAATGCCTGTCCGCGTTGATCTGACCGCAATGGTCGACCTTGCATTTTTACTGATAACTTTCTTTATGCTGACAACATCACTTGTAAAGCCGAGAGCAATGAAACTGGTGATGCCGGTTCCCGGCCCCGACGGTTTTGTTTCTGAGAAAACCACGATGACCATCTGCCTGGGCAAAAAGAACCAGGCAATGTATTATTTAGGGATGGCAGATAAACCTTTAACTACCCCGAAACTCACCGGCTATGGCGTGCAAATACGTAAAGTAATTGTTGACATGACGAAACAGGTTTATGCATCGACCGGTAAAACAATGATGGTAATAATTAAACCCGCAGAACACTCAATTTACGAAAATCTTGTTAACACACTTGACGAATTGAATATTACCAGGGTGCCTTCATACGCAATAGCTACCATTTCGCCAAAAGATATTGAGTTATTGAAGGATAAGGGGATATATTGATTGGTCGATAAGTTGATTGAATTGAATTAAGTTGAGTAGGTTTGCACGTGGGACAACTTATTCTCAACTGCTCAACTCAATCAATTTCTATGCAATTATCTTCTGAAAAAACCACTCACTTAATCAACCACTCACCTAATCAACTCTTCAATAATCTTTTCCTTCCTCATAATAAAAAAACTACAATTAAGTTTTTACCTTTGTCCCCTGAAAAAAACAGCGCAAGTTGTTGAAAATGGGACTAAAACCGGGTCGATTTGAAATAATAGCTGGCCCGGCTGGTTATTAATTATGCATTTTTCAACCAAAAAAATGCTTTTTGAAGCCGTTTTTTACGGCTGTTATAAACGTTATAATGGGATATAGGGAACAGATTGATTTGTTAAAATTGCCGCAGCACATAGCTATTATTATGGATGGCAATGGCCGTTGGGCAAAAGAAAAAGGCAAATTGAGAATATTCGGCCATCATAACGGGGTGCTTTCGGTTAGGGATGTGGTTGAAGGGGCTACGCTGTTAAATTTAAAGTACCTTACGCTTTATACTTTCTCATCTGAAAACTGGAACCGCCCGAAGCTTGAGGTAATGGCCATAATGGAGCTGATGGTAAGCACCATTCATAAAGAGATCAGAAACTTTATGGAAAAAAACGTGCGCCTTTCAACCATAGGCGACTTAAACATGCTGCCCGACAAGGCCCACCGCGAGCTGGTAAACGCAATGGAACAAACCAGTGGCAACACGGGTTTGGTGCTCACACTGGCTTTAAGCTACAGCTCGCGCCGCGAAATAGTGAGCGCAGCCAAAAATATTGCAGCCAAAGTGCAAAGCGGCGAATTAAATATTGATGATATTGATGAGGAGACTTTTGAAAACAACTTATATACCAAAGGCATGCCCAACCCCGAACTGCTGATTAGAACCAGCGGCGAACACCGGATAAGTAACTACCTGCTGTGGCAAATTGCCTATGCCGAATTGTACTTCACTGCAAAATTATGGCCTGATTTCCGCAAGGAAGATTTGTATGAAGCTATACTTGATTACCAGAAACGCGAGCGCCGTTTTGGTATGACAAGTGAGCAGGTCAACTAAATTTTTAACTTTAACACTTTTTAACAACTGTATAAATTATTTTTAGCCCACTAAAATATTCGAATGAATAAATTTCTTTTTGCTATACTTTTCACTGTAATAAGCACTGCTGCCATGGCCCAAATCCAGGGTAGTCAGCCCAAATATTCGTTGCCAAAGTCCACGTTACCGGCAGATAGCTTGAGCTACCTGGAACCAAAAGATTATATAATTGGCGGGGTTACCATATCCGGAACAAAATCGCTGGACAAAGATGTGTTGCTCACTATCTCGAAATTAAACAAAGGCGACCACATTACTTTGCCGGGCGAGGCTAACGCCAACGTGATAAAAAATATGTACTCGCAGGGTTTGTTTGAGGATGTACAGCTAAACGTTACAAAAATTAACTTGGATACCATATACCTGGAAATTGCTGTTACCGAATTGCCGCGTCTGTCGCGCCTGCACTTAACCGGCATCCGCAAAGGTGAAATTGATGACGTTCAGAAGAAACTATCGGATAAGGCTTACAAAATTGTTAACGCCAACCTTATAAGCACAACTACTGCCATCATTAAAAAGCATTTTAACGAGAAAGGCTTTTTAAATACTACCGTATCAATCAAACAGCGGAAAGATCCGGGTGATGCCAATAGTATCATATTGGACGTTAAGATTGACAAGCATAAAAAGGTAATGATATCTGAAGTTGACTTTGAAGGCAACAAGGATTTTAAAGACAAAAAACTAAGGAAATTTTTAAGTAAAACCCGTACCCGTAAGTTCTACAACATTTTTGGTTCGCGTAAATTTAAACAGGATAAGTACGACGAGGATAAGGAAAACCTGGTTTCGAAAATGCAGGCACGCGGTTACAGGGACGCCGAAATAATAAAAGATTCGGTATTTAAAACCGGGCCAAATACAGTTGGCATTAAAATAAAAGTTTTTGAAGGACGTAAATATTATTTTGGTAACATTAAATGGTCGGGTAATGCGAAATACCCAGCCGAAGTGTTAAACAAAATTCTGAAAATTAAAAAGGGCGATGTATTCAGCGAGGAAGAGCTGAATAAAAGGCTGATAGGCCCAACGCCTGATAACGATGATATTTCATCGTTTTACCTGAACGATGGTTACCTTACTTACAACGCCGACCCGGTACAAACAAAGATTTACAATGATACCGTGGATATGGACCTTAGGGTTTACGAAGGCCCACAATACACTATAAACAGGGTTATATTAAAAGGTAACGACGTAACCAACGACAAAGTGGTTATGCGCGAAATAAGGACCAAGCCAGGCCAGAAATTTAACAAAGAGTTACTGATACGCAGTACCCGCGAAATTGGGCAGCTAGGTAACTTTGATGAGCAAAAAACTGAGCCGAAACCAACCAACATTAACCCGCAGGATGGTACTGTTGATATTGTATACAATGTAGTTGAAAAACCTTCGGACCAGATTGAACTTTCGGGTGGTTTTGGTGGCGGCCAGCTGGTGGGTACTTTAGGGCTTACCTTTAACAACTTCTCGTTGCGCAACCTGTTCAACTTAAAAGCATACAAACCATTGCCAAAAGGCGACGGACAGAAATTGAGCTTGCGCGGTCAGTCGAGCGGGCACACTTATCAAAACTTCTCGTTTACGTTTTCGGAGCCATGGTTGGGTGGTAAAAAGCCAATTTATTTTGCCTTATCGGCCTATACCCAGTTAAGCTCAACCGGCGACTACTATGCCAAAACTAACCCGCTGTATAATAAGCTGCGCATTAATGGTATTGGTGTTACTTTAGGTAAACGCTTAAACTGGCCTGATAACTATTTCCAGCTGAATTACTCGTTAAACTTCGACCATTATAACCTGGATAACTATACTGGTTACCTGTTTTCGAATGGTACATCGTATAATATAAAACTCACCCAGGAGCTTAGCCGCAACTCTATTGATGCGCCTATTTACCCGACATCGGGTTCGAACATTAAATTTACCGTGCAGGCCACGCCGCCATACTCGTTGTTCAACAATATCAACTATAAAATAGCAACGCCAGAGCAGCGCTACCATTTTGTTGAATATTACAAGTTTAAATACGATGCACAGTGGTTTACTAAAATAACAGGTAAACTGGTATTAATGTCGCAGGTAAGGTTTGGCTTTTTGGGCCAGTACAATACCGAAGTTGGGCCATCGCCTTTCGAAAGGTTTAAACTGGGTGGCGACGGTATGCAGAGCTACCAGTTTTTACAGGGTAGTGAAATTGTCGGCTTAAGGGGTTATCAGAACTTCTCGATAATTCCTGAAGGCACACATTATACAGCCGACAACAACCCGGGAAGCGCTATTTACAATAAATATACCATGGAATTGCGCCATCCTGTAATACAGGGACAATCGGCAACAATATTTTTATTAGCGTTTGCCGAAGGTGGAAATGTTTGGAATTCTTTTAATAAATTTGATCCGTTCAACGTAAAACGTTCAGTGGGTGTTGGAGCAAGAATATTTTTACCTATATTCGGCTTGCTTGGATTGGATTATGGCTATGGATTTGATAAGATACCGGGTATACCGGATGCAAACAGGGGCCAGTTCCACTTCTCGATATCACAGAGCTTAAACGGCGGATTTAATTAATTGTAATGAAGAAGACAATTTTCATCCTGTTTTTTACGTTAGTAACACTCACCGGCGCGTTTGCGCAACGGTTTGCTTATGTTGACTCGGAGTACATTTTAAAACAAATGCCCGAATACACATCGGCACAAAAACAGATTGAAGCGCTGTCGGTATCGTGGCAAAAAGAGGTAGATCAGCGTTTCCAGGAAATTGACCGCTTATATAAGGCCTACCAGGCCGACCAGGTGTTGATGACTGCGGACATGAAGAAGAGACGTGAGGCCGAGATTGCAGATAAGGAAAAAACAGCAAAAGATTTTCAGCGTCAAAAATTTGGTCCGGAGGGAGAGCTTGCGTCAAAAAGTAATTCAATAATGAAACCAATACAGGATAAAATGGCAAAGGCCATACAGGCAGTTGCCGAGAATGAAAACCTGGACATGGTATTTGACAAAAACAGCGAAGTAATAATGTTATATGCAAACCCGCGGTATGATAAAAGTGCGGATGTGCTAACAAAACTTGGTTTAAAATCAACAAAAACTACAAAATAAATTTTTATAATTATCCCATTAAATTTAAACACAGAACAAAAAAAAATGAAAAATTTTCTTAAAGTTGCTTTGGTTGCAGTGTGCTTTTTAACGATAGGCAACTTTGCCAAAGCCCAAACTAAAATTGGCTACATTAACACCCAGGCTGTAATGAGTCTTATGCCTGAAGCCAAAACAATAAAAACTACCCTTGATACTTACCAGAAACAATTCGTTGACGAACTTACTTCGATGAATAACGAGTTTCAAACAAAAGGAAAGCAGTTTCAAGCAGGGCAGGCAAGTATGACTGATGCAGTGCGTACATCTAAGCAGACTGAATTGCAGGACATTCAAAAACGTATTCAGGATTATCAAAACGATGCGCAGCAAAAAGTTGATGCCAAGTCACAAGAATTAATAAAACCTTTGTCTGATAAACTTCACGCCGCTGTTGAAGCAGTTGCAAAGGAAAAGGGCTATACTTATGTATTTGACTCAGCCCAAACGGCGTTCGTTGTTGCGCCGCAGGCAGATGACCTAGAAGCAGCTGTTAAACTTAAGTTAGGTTTGAAATAATAAGCATAAAGTAAACATTTTTAAAGCGCCCCCATATACGGGGCGCTTTTTTTATTTTTGATTTTATGTTTTAACTTTTGTAACTTGGAGAAACGGGGATTTATCCTTTCATCAAATCACTTATTGCCATGGTGGTTATAAGTATCTAAACTTTATTACGAAATGAAAACAAAACGAAAAGAAATCAAAAGCTTAAATCATCTCGGAACTGCTTTAAGTAGAGAGCAGTTAAAAGATATAACAGGGGGGCGATGGGTTCATTGCATGTGTAGTTCCTGGCCGCCGGTTGGCTGGTGGGGTAATTACGCTGGTACATATGATGCAATTGTGGAGATTAACGCACATTGTGGTGATGCCGGTGGAACTTGTTCCTAAGATTAAATATTAATCGCTGATTTAGAAAAAGCGCCTTCATATACGAGGCGCTTTTTTTATTTTTGTGCAGATGGTAAACAGTAAGCCTATTGGCATTTTTGATTCGGGGTACGGTGGCCTAACGGTTTTTCGCTCCATATTTAAACAACTGCCGCAGTACGATTATATTTATTTGGGCGATACTGCCAGGGCGCCTTACGGTAACCGGTCGTTCCAGACCATTCACCAATATACCTGGGAGTGTGTGCAATGGTTGTTTAAGCAAGGGTGCCCGTTGGTTATACTGGCGTGTAACACCGCATCGGCAAAGGCGTTGCGCAATATCCAGCAGCTTGATTTGAAAGGCGAGGACCCGGCCAAACGGGTATTAGGTGTTATAAGGCCAACCGCCGAAGTGATTGGCAACTATACCAAAACAAAAGAAATAGGGGTGTTGGGTACGAAAGGCACAGTACAGTCCGAATCGTACAAAATGGAAATTGGTAAGTTTTTCCCTGATGTAAAGGTACATCAGCAAGCCTGCCCGCTTTGGGTACCGCTGATTGAAAATGGTGAATACGACAAACCCGGCGCCGACTATTTTGTAAAAAAATACCTGGATCAGGTTTTGGCGCAATCGGCAAACATCGATACGCTTTTACTGGCGTGTACGCATTACCCGCTGATACAACAAAAGATAACAGAATACCTCCCAGCCAACGTACAGATAGTATCGCAGGGCGATATTGTGGCTCATAGCCTTGTTGATTATCTGCACCGCCATCCTGAAATGGAAAGCAGCCTGAGCACAGGCAAAACACAACGTTTCTTTACCACTACCGATGATACAGCCGATTTTGATTTTTATGGTGAATTGTTTTTTGGAGAGCTGGTGAAATCCGGCTACGCAGAGGTGAAATGTTAAGTAGCCATTATTATTTTTCGCCTTTAATAAAAATGGAACAGCTTAACCCTGCTGCTGCATATTTTTTTTCCAGCTTTTTTTGAATTTGTATTAACACCCTTAGTTCGGGGTTTCGTACTACATTAGTCTCAGACATGCCCCATGTCAAAAGGGATATGCTGGTGCCACCATCACAAACTTTAACGTGATTTGTGTTGCAAAACGGTTTTAATTCCGGGCATTTGCTTGTATCGCGAATGCAAATAACCATCCAGGGCGATTTGCCGGAATAGATGCTGGATGATAAAAATCCATCCCAATAACCAAAAATACCCAGCATAGGTAAAATGCCCCAACAAATAAATATGACGTTGTTCCAGCTTTGAAAAACAGGCCTTAAACTAAACGGGTGTGGGTTTTTGTGTATAAATATGACATACAGGTAGCCCATCATGGCCACATTCCACGGCCAGATTATCGCGTTGTAATTTAACCCCAATGGTCCTAAAAAAATCAATACAAACAAGTGCATTAAGATTAAAGCCACCGCTGTCGTTTTTCTCGTCTTTAAAAATAAAAGGCCTGCCCCGGCCAATAGCTCAAACAAAGCCAAAAAATAGCCACAATGATATAGCCACGAGTGTCGGGCTACAGTAACAGGGATTTTAAGAAACGATCGCAGCATCATTTGAACCCACACGTTATCCAGGAAGCCAACATTCAGCTTATTACAGCCACTATAAAAGTAGGTTGATGCTAAAATGAAGGTAAACAACGGGATAATGGAGGCTTGCTTATTGCGGTTAACCAGGAAAACAAAGACGGTAAATATACACTGGTATTCCCAGGGCTGCCAGCGGTTTTGGTCGAGCAGGCAGGAAAAGATTTCTACAATTAATAATCCGGCTAATATGAATTTGTTTTTTGTGAAGAAAAACACGATTGCAATAAGCAATATCGAAAAGATGAACAGGATAAGGTGTACGACTGCTGGCAATTGGTCAAAACTTTCAAAAACCGGCGCAGTCGGGAACAGCCGGTAAGCCGTAAACATGCGCCAGCCTATTATTTTTACAGTTAGCCAGTAAATGCAGGTTACTTTAAGCAACCAGCTATTTTTACGCGCAATATCAAAGGTTGTAGTGTTACCGGGCATTTTATAATCGGCATAAATTTAATCGGTTTTCATGAACGCACACCATCATCGGTTTAAAATACCACGTAAATTTAAGTCTCTGTCACTCCGTACCTCCCTTGTGTACACCATGGCCAGAATAATGTGTTTGTCTTTGTGTAAGACGCTGTCTTGTCTTATACCCAACTAAACCTACCAATTTTATCAACTATTCAACACCGTTCAACTTAATCAATCAAAATCACTAAGTTTGCAGCTAAAGCAAAGGGATTGAATTTTTATATCACATATTTTATTATTGCGATAGGACTGTTTGGTTTTTCGGCTTTGTTTGCCCTTTTTGGTGTTTACGCTGAACGAAAGGTTTCAGCATTTATACAGGACAGGCTTGGTCCGACCGAAACAGGCAAATATGGTTCGCTGCAAACTTTTGCCGACATTTTAAAAATGCTGCAAAAGGAATTGATAACCCCTGCCGCTGCCGATAAGCTGCTGTTTATTTTAGCTCCGGCCATTATTTTTATAGCAGTTTACCTGGGCTTTGCTGCCTTACCCTGGGGACCAGGATTGGTACCTGCAAAGCTTAACCTGGGATTGTATTACGTCTTCGCCATTATATCGATAGAAACGCTGGGAATTTTAATGGCAGGCTGGGGTTCGAACAATAAATTCGCCATATTGGGTGCTATGCGTTCTGCGGCGCAGATCATATCATACGAGATACCTGCCGGGTTTGCCATTATTTCGGTGGTGATGATAGCCCAGACTCTTAACCTGCAGGATATAGCCGCTCAGCAGGGGATCCTTGCAAACGAAACAACAAAATTTGCGGGTTTTTGGGATGTATCATCCATTGGCGGCTTTTTTGCATGGAATATTTTCCGCGCACCGCATTTACTGGTAGCCTTTGTAATTTATTTTATCGCCTCACTTGCCGAAAGCAACAGGGCGCCATTTGATATACCCGAAGCAGAATCGGAACTGGTGGCCGGTTTTCACACTGAATACACCGGTTTAAGATTTGCGCTCGTTTTCCTGGCAGAATATTCCATGATGTTTTTGGTATCGATGGTGGGGGTGATATTGTTTTTAGGAGCCTGGAACACCCCGCTACCCAATATTGGTCCGGCGCATTTAGCCACATGGACAACCGGTGCAGGATGGGGTATTATATGGATAGCAATTAAAACGCTTGCTCTGGTAGGCATACAAATGTGGATACGGTGGACGCTTCCCCGCTTCCGGGTTGATCAATTGATGACTCTGTGCTGGAAGGTATTGACACCCCTGGCTTTTGCATGTATGCTGATATCGGGAGTGTGGAGGCTGTGGCTAATGTAGACGTTCATTGGTTCACTGGTTCATTAGTTCATTGGGGCAAATTTTGCTACCGGTCGCTTTTCGAATGAGTGAAGAAAGTTGAAAATTTACGGGCGCTTGGCAGGCGTCAATAGAGTATCGAATCAACCACCAATGAACTAATGAACTAATGAACCAATGAACGATATAAAGAAAGGTTTTACTTCGGCATTAAAGGGATTATCCATCACCTTAAGGCACCTGTTTGCTTCGCACAAAAAGCGTGAGCTGCTGCCTGCAAGTGACGCTAATTATTTTAAGCAGATGGAGGGCACCAATACCATTCAATACCCCCACCAAAAGCTGCCCATCCCCGAGGTGGGCCGTTACCAACTGGATGTGGAGATGGATGACTGTATTGTGTGTGACCTTTGTGCCAAGGTTTGCCCGGTTAACTGTATCGATATAGAATCGATAAAAGCAACAGAAGCTATCGGCCAGACATCTGACGGTACAACCAAAAGACTGTACGCCGCTAAGTTTGATATTGATATGGCCAAGTGCATGTATTGCGGTCTGTGTACCATTGTTTGCCCTACGGAATGTATTGTAATGACTAACCAATACGATAAAACTGTTTTCCAGCTAAGTGACCTTACTTACCAGTTTTCGGATATGTCGCCCGAGTTGGCTGCCGAAAAACGAGCCGAGTTTGATAAACAACAAGCCGAGCGGCAGGCTGCCAAGTTAGCTGCGATGCAAAAGAAAGAGGAGGGCGGCACATGAGCTTAGCGCAGGTGCTATTTTATTTGATGGCGTTTATTGCCACAGCCTCGGCGGTGTTTGTGGCAGGCACGAAAAACCTGGTGCGCAGTATCTTTATGTTTTTTATAACCCTGTTTGCTTTGGCCGGATTATACGTACTGGCGCTGGCTGATTTTGTGGCGATAACCCAAATTGTAATATACGTCGGCGGCATCCTGGTGCTGATATTGTTTGCCTTTATGTTATCCGGGAAAGAGACACTGAATGCCATAGGGGAACTGCGCAGCAAATTCATCAGCATAAATAAACTACCCGCGCTACTACTGGCCGGCTTATTTTTAGCTGTGTTGCTAAACATGATTTTTAAGCTTGATGCCGATAATTTGGGATGGGTTAAAAAGGCCCAGGTTACGCATAATATGATATTGCCAAATTCATCCATGACGGAAAATATCGGCATTAATTTAATGACCAAGTACCTGCTGCCTTTTGAGGCGATCTCGGTTTTACTGATGGTAGCATTGGTAGGCGCAGCACATTTATCACGAAAGGGGAGAAGCGCATGATATCATTAACCGATTTTTTGGTTGTAAGCGCCGTGCTGTTTTGCGTGGGTTTGTATATGATAGTATCCAAACACAACGCCATACAGGTTTTGATAGGCATAGAACTGATGCTGAACGGCGCCATATTGAACCTGGTAGCCTTCAGCAAATACGACCGGATAAATAACGGCGGCCAAATGTTTGCGCTGTTCGCCATAGTGCTTGCGGCGGCAACAACAGCGGTTGCGCTGGCCATTATTTTAAATGTATACAAACAGTACAAAACCATTGACCCGGGGAGTATTGATAAATTGGGGGATTAACTCCCCTTGTCATTGCGAGGAACGAAGCAATCGCACGCATGCATGGCGGACTTGCAAAGTTCAGAGATTGCTTCGTTCCTCGCAATGACAATAAGAGATAGAAAATTATAGAGAAACGAATTGAACAACTTTTTACAAGCCATAGATACCCTTACCATAAAATTTACACTCGCGGCAGTGTTGCTGCCCTTGCTTGCCTTTTTAATTAACCTGGTTGTCCCCGGTAAACACAATAAAATAACTGGCTGGGTATCTACTTTGGCGATTTTGTTTAGCTGCATTTTATCCGTAACCATATTTTCAAAAGTTTGGAATACCGGGCATTTGGTGCACCAGCAGTTTGCGTGGTTTACTGTTGGCGACACGCAGGTTTACGCCGGAGTTTTGCTGAATAACCTTTCGGTGCTGATGTTGTTGCTGGTTAATTTGATCGCGCTGCCGGTACATATTTATTCCCTGGCTTACATGAAGGACGATGCCGGCTATAACCGTTATTTTGCCTTCCTTAGCTTTTTTTGCTTCAGCATGCTGGCACTGGTAGTGGTTGATAACCTGGTGCTATTCTATATCGCCTGGGAACTTGTGGGCTTTTCATCATACCTGTTGATAGGCTTTTGGTTTAGTCGCCACAAAGCGGTGCAGGCCAACAAAAAAGCATTTATCATGAACAGGATAGGAGATTTCGGTCTGCTAACCGCCATCTTAATCATCTACGCCACATTCCACACATTTGACATCAACATACTTTTTGGCGACCATTCCATCATCAAAGCGATAACGGTTTATAACAAGGGCGAATGGTATTCGCCGTTGACGGGCTCGTTTACCATCCCCGGTGTATCTTACCATTTGAATGATATTTGGCAGTTCGTTGCCTTCATCGGGATATTTTTAGCTGTTGCGGCAAAGTCGGCACAATTTCCACTGCATACATGGCTGCCTGATGCGATGGAAGGGCCAACTTCTGTTTCAGCATTAATCCACGCGGCAACCATGGTTGCCGCCGGTGTGTTTTTATTGGGCCGGGTTTACCCGATGTTTAATGGTATCGAGCTAAATATATTGGCGGTTGTCGGCTGTTTTACCGCATTTATGGCGGCAACCGTCGCGCTCAGCCAAAACGATTTAAAACGGATACTCGCGTACTCTACTATATCGCAATTGGGTTATATGGTGATGGCTATGGGTATAGGCGCTTACTCATCGTCGTTGTTTCACCTGGTAACACATGCGTTTTTTAAATGCCTGTTATTTTTGGTGGCGGGTATAGTTATTCACCAGATGGCGCATATAAGGGATGATAACAAACTTGATATCGATCCGCAAAATATACAGAACATGGGCGGCCTGCGTAAAAAAATGCCACTTACGTTTATCGCTGCCATTATTGGTAGCTTGGCGCTTATCGGCTTGCCATTTACATCGGGCTACCTGTCAAAAGATGGAATTTTAATTCAGGCTTTCCAATGGTCGCAGGGCAAAGGCTGGTTGTTTATGCTCATCCCGGCATTTGCAATACTAACCACGTGGTTAACGGCTTTTTATGTGATAAGGCTTATCACGAAAGTGTTTTTCGGCGATTTAAGGCTGCAGATGCGTTTCCCAGACATTAAACTGCATATCGGCGATGGAGGCTGGCGCTATGCAGTGCCGTTGCTATTTTTAGCGGCAGGCAGCCTGTTTCCGGTATTTTCGTTTAATCCGTTTGGCTATGAAAATTCATGGCTTTATCACGGCATGTGGCAACCCGGCTCCGCCACTGGCGAAGGCCTGTTTCATGTTATCGTGCCGGTTGGCGTAAATATTTTCAGCGTATTGGTTATTTATGCTGCATATAGTATTTATGCCAAACAAAAGGTAAACCCTTTTTCGCAAACCAGCGCGCTATACAGGCTATCAGCAAACGAATGGTATTTTGATAATGTTTACAAAAAGTACATCGTAATACCTGTGCTGGCCATGGGCCGGGCCACATTCAGGTTAGACAGGCGGGTTATCGACGGCTTTATTCATTCCGTTGCCTATGCGGGGATGGCCCTTGCAAAAGCTGCGATGTGGACGGACAGGTACATCATTGATGGCGTTTTAAATTTGATAGTAGCTGTAGTACAATCCATTGGTAACTTTGCACGCCGTTTCCAGGGCGGCAAGGTGCAGTATTATATTTACAGTATGCTGGTGGTTATTTTGGTAATATTTATTTTAACGAGTCTGATATGAGGATGGGTAAAAGGTTAAAGGCAAAAGGCGAAAGGTTGTATTCCGCCGGCAATTCTTCAGTCTTGATTCTTGACTCTTGGCTCTTGACTCTTAATTCTTTTTCTCAATGAACATCCTGACCCTGCTTATATTCACCCCCATCCTGTTCGCATTTGTTATTGCGGTGTTGCCGTCATCGTGGCGGGCAAGCTTCAAGCACATAACGCTGGCTGCAACGCTCATCCAACTGGGCATGAGCATCTGGATTTATACCCATTTTAAAAACGGGGCAGGCTTTGGCGGTGTTAGTCACGAGGGGCAGTTCCAGTTTATGCAAAAGCTGTCATGGATAAACCTTGACCTGGGGACGATGGGAAAAATGCAGATAGACTATTTTGTGGGGATAGATGGCCTTTCTATAGCTTTATTGGTGATGACTTCGCTGGTATTGGTAATTGCCGCCCTTGCATCCTGGGAAATAAAAAGCAACCTGAAAGGCTTCTTCGTGCTGTTTTTAATACTGGATATGGCCGTGATAGGCGTATTCTGCTCGCTTGATTTCTTCCTGTTCTATATTTTTTACGAGTTAATGCTGCTTCCATTATACTTTCTGATAGGTATGTGGGGTGGCGCGCGGCGCGAATATGCAGCCATAAAATTCTTCCTGTACACCTTATTCGGTTCGGTATTTATGCTGTTGGTGATGATTGGGCTCTACCTGTCGGTTAAAGACCCTGTAACCGGCAACCACACCTTTAGCATGATACAAATGATGAACCCGGCTAATTATGAGGCAGGCTCAGTATTTTCTGTATTAAACCACGCAACTATTTTAGGCATGCCGGCACGTTCAGTTGGGTTTGTGGTGCTGTTCATTGCCTTCGCTATTAAAGTGCCGGTGGTGCCGCTGCACACCTGGCTGCCCGATGCGCACGTGGAAGCACCTACCCCGGTTTCGATTATATTAGCTGGAGTACTATTGAAAGTGGGCGGTTATGGCATTATCCGTATTTGTGTAGGCATCTTCCCCGAAATAGCGCATGCTGATGCCTACTGGCTGGGTATGATAGGGGTTATATCCATCATTTATGGCGCACTGAACGCCCTTGCCCAGCAGGATTTAAAACGCATGATAGCCTACTCGTCGGTATCGCACATGGGCTTTGTATTATTGGGGATAGCCTCAATGACTACCGAAGGTTTAAGCGGCGCAGTTATGCAGATGATTAGCCACGGCTTTTTATCAACCATGCTGTTCTTTTTGGCCGGTGTCATCTACAACCGGGTACACGACAGGGGCATCAACCACTTCCGCGGCCTTGCAGCCATCATGCCAAAATACACGTCGTTTGTGGTGATCGCATTTTTCGCGTCGTTGGGTTTGCCCGGCTTCTCGGCATTTATTGGTGAGGCTTTTTCACTTACGGGAGCATTTAAATCCCCATCGGTAAATGGCCTGTTGCCGTACTGGATGCCGGTATGCGGGTCGGTAGGTATATTGCTGGGTGCCGCTTATTTTTTATGGACGCTGCAGCGCATGTTTTTTGGCACGTTAAACTTAAAAGGCGGCTCGGTATGGAAAACGGCCCTTGCCGATTTGAATATCCGTGAAAAATTAACCTTGCTACCGTTAGCTTTACTTACGCTGGTGTTAGGTTTAATGCCCTCGCTGGTGTTTGGTAAGATAAACGACTCGGTGGTCGCATTTATACAATTTTTAGGTTCGAAATAAATAATTGCGTTTGCCTTGTGGAAAAACAAGTGCAGCCGCATCCTGTAAATGAAAGCTTCCCACTGGATGCTTTGAAATAACAAGAACTATTTATTAAACCTAAAAGATGATGTGTAAGAAATTAATAATGGCTGCATTTGTATTATTTATAGCGATAGCAGCAAAAGCTGATGAGGGCCAGAAGGTGGCATCGAAAGTTGAAAAAGTGATCGTGTTTTTAAGAGGAGCGCAGGTTACACGTACGGCAACCGTAAATATAAATTCGGGAACAACCGATTTGGTGTTTAGTGGAATCTCGCAGGGACTTGACGAACAAAGCATTCAAGTTCACGCCGCAGGCGATTTTACGATAATGTCGGTAAAGCAGGAAATAAATTATTTTGCAGTAAGCGAAGATGCTAAAGAAAGACAAATTGATCAGTTGGAGGCACAGCAAAAAATCATAAGGGATAAGATAACAAAGCAAACAAATATGTTGTCTATTTACCAGATAGAGGAAAATACCCTTTCCAAAAACCAAATTGTAAGACCTGAAAACCAATTTCTTGATGTGATTAAATTGAAGCAGGCTCTTGATTTTCAAACAGAACGCTTGACTTCCATAAAAGAAAAGGAACAGGCTATTACAAATATTATCAACGAATTGAATATAGAGATTCAAAAATACGATAACCAGATCAATGAGATAAATCAGGCTAAAGCGAGCCCAGGTACAAATATAATTGTAACTATTTCCTCGAGAACCGCATTGCAATCAAGCTTTACTTTAAGCTATTTTATCAACGACGCCAGTTGGTATCCTACGTATGACATAAGAGCGAAAAATACAAATAGTCCTTTAACAATTGTATATAAAGCTAATGTTTTGCAAAGAAGCGGAGAGCAGTGGAAGAATGTTAAGCTTATTCTTTCAACCGGTAGTCCGACCCGCAATAATGTAAGGCCGGAATTATATCCTTATTATCTCATAGCTTATAAACCTATTGATAAAGCTTTGCAGGGAAAAGTATATGGTATGTCAACTGCAAGTGTTCAAACGGATGATAGCCGACAGCTGAATGAGGTAGTTGTAGCATCTGCCCCTTCTGTAAGCATAACAGAAGCCCAAACCAGCATCGAATTTAATATCGATAATCCATATTCGGTAACAAACGATGGTAAACCCTGCCAGGTGGAAATAAACCAGGTAAATGTAAATGCCACCTACCAATATTATACCGCGCCTAAAATAAGCACGGACGTGTTTTTAACTGCCAGGGTAACGGATTTGAACAAATACAACCTGTTATCGGGCGATGCCAATGTGTTTTTTGAGGGTACCTATATCGGTAAATCGCGTATAGATATGCGGGCAATGAGCGACACATTGAACCTGTCGCTGGGGAATGACAAGGGTATTTTGGTAAAACGCACCCTCGAAAAAAACCTTACCCAAAACCAAACTTTCGGTTCAAATAAAAAGGAAACCAAAAGCTGGGTAATAGAAATTAAAAACCGGAAAAATCAAAAAATAAACCTGCTGGTTGACGACCAGGTGCCTGTTTCGCAAAATTCATCTATCGAGGTGGAGACACAGGAAGCATCGGGCGCAAAACCTGATGCACTAACAGGCAAGGTTTCATGGAATTTCCTGCTAAATTCGCAGGAAGATAAAAAGGTACAGTTAACATACATGGTTAAATATCCAAAAAGCCAGCAGGTAATAGTTCAGTAAAAGTAAATGCACGATTTAATACCATTTATACCGGGTTCAGTAAACGATGTTTTAGGCAGCTTACCCTTCTTTTTGCCCGAAATTTATTTAACCGCGCTGTTTATACTGGTATTGATAACCGATTTACTGTTCGGCCGCAACTCCGAAAGACTATGCCGGATAATTGCCTGTGCGGGGATTTTGCTGGTAATTCAACGGGATTACCAGCAAATTCAGTTGCTGTTTATGAGCGGCCGGCTTAACGGGCAGTTTTTGTTTAATGAAATGCTGCTGCTTAACCGCATCGCTATCAACTTTAAATTTATTATCGATGCCCTTGCGTTTGTACTGTTGCTTTATTTCGGGTGGGATAACCGTTTAAAATCTCACGCCAAAGGACTGTCGGATTTATATACCATCGTCATCGGCTCCGTGCTTGGCCTGCA
>Ga0105239_10004100_pt1 | contig 17522 bp, 16 predicted proteins | sample KBSC44metaG_FD_92761 | JGI IMG/M metagenome (GOLD analysis project Ga0105239, IMG submission 92761) | Corn rhizosphere microbial communities from Kellogg Biological Station, Michigan, USA - KBS C4-4 metaG | ecosystem: Host-associated > Plants > Roots > Rhizosphere > Soil | place: Michigan, USA...
ATACCGAAACAACAATCCCCAAAATGCACCAACAATTAAAAGGCGGTAAAATATTTGCCAGGGGCAGTGAAAAAAGCCTGATCGTAAGTTCAAAAGGCGATGGCAGCCTGGTATTTTATCCAGGTATCAAAATCGATGAAAACTGGAGCCGCGAAAGCGGGATCGACTTTAGCGATAAAGCACAGGTACTGGCCTGGTTTAAAACAGCCTATGCAGACTGGGATAGCGTATGGCAGGAATTATTCGAGAATGCGAGTTATGCCTTTGTACCGCGCCCGCAATACTGTATGCCTTTTGACCAAACCTGGGCAGCATTACCCAACCTTACCATGCTGGGCGATGCCGCGCACCTGATGCCCCCCTATGCCGGCGAAGGCGTAAATATGGCCATGCTGGATGCCCTGGAGCTAAGTCAGAGCCTGTTTAGTGATGATTTTTCGGATACGCAATCGGCAATAGCTGCCTACGAAACCCAGATGAGGACAAGGGCCAGCGAAATAGCCATGATCACGATGGAGTCAACAGCTGCACTACATTCGCGGCATGCTATTGACTTTATGCTCAGCATCATCGGTTAAGTTTTAAAACAAAACGCCACTCGCATTCTTTAATATGGAATGGAGTGGCATATTGGTTGTTCGGGTTTTCATTATAAAGATTGGAAGGGGCGTTTTTATCCCAATGATCTGCCGCAGCGTAAATGGTTTGATTATTATTGCGAGCATTTTAAAACGCTGGAGCTTAATGTGACCTTTTATCGCTTCCCGCAGTTGTCGTTTCTGCAAAACTGGTATGGTAAAAGCCCGACCGATTTCCGTTTCGCGGTAAAAGCCCCCCGTGTCATTACCCATTACAAAAAGTTCAACGATACAACAGAATTGATCACCAGTTTTTATGATACCATTAACCAGGGATTGCAGGAGAAACTGGGCCCGGTGCTGTTTCAGCTGCCACCCAGTTTTATTTATGATGACGAAAAACTCGATCGCATCATCAACAGCTTGAATCCTTCCTTTAAGAACGTACTGGAGCTACGCCATGTAAGCTGGTGGAACGACTCCGTTTATGAAAAACTGGCCAAACACCACATTACCTTTTGCGGTATGAGTCACCCCACATTGCCAGATACCGTGATACAAAACACACCTATTGTTTACTACAGATTTCATGGGGTGCCGGTACTGTACCACTCGCCCTATTCCAAAGATTTCCTGGAAAAGATCACCAACACGGTAATGCAAAATCCCAATACCCGCGAAGGCTGGTTTTATTTTAATAATGATTTTGACGCGGTTGGCGTGGGTAACGCGAATGATATGATTTCCATGTCTAAATAATTTTTTTATCTCAACAATTAAATACATTTTGCTGCCGGATTTTAAATTACTTATTTATCTATGGAATTTAGACGATTAGGAGAAACTAAACTGGCGGTTTCGGTTATAACCTTTGGTGCCTGGGCTGCAGGTGGCTGGATGTGGGGCGGCAATGATGATAAAGAAGCCATTGAAGCCATGCGCGTATCATACGATATGGGCATCACCTCTATTGACACCGCGCCTATTTACGGACAGGGTAAAAGTGAAGAACTGGTTGGCCAGGCCATAAAAAATTTTCCTCGCGATAAAGTTCAGATCCTCACCAAATATGGTATGCGCTGGGATCTGGCAAGGGGTACTTTTGGTTTTAAAAGTCAGGATAATGACGGCAAGGATATCGATGTTTACAAATACGCAGGCAAAGAAAGCATCATACTGGAGTGCGAAAACAGCCTGAAACGTTTAGGAACCGATTATATCGACTTGTACCAGATCCATTGGCCTGATGCTACTACGCCTATTGACGAAACCATGGAAGCCGTGCTTCGCCTCAAAGAACAGGGCAAAATACGCGAGGCAGGTGTAAGCAATTATGACATACAACAAATGGCTACTGCCGAAAAAAGCATTAAACTGGCCTCAAACCAAGTATCTTTCAGTATGGTGAAAAGGGATATTGAAGATGAGCTGATCCCTTATTGCATCGAAAATAAAAAATCAATATTGGCTTATAGTCCGCTGGAACGTGGGCTATTGACCGGCAAAATGAAACCAGGGCATCAATTTGATGCCGGAGATCACCGCGCTAATGTTAAATATTTCAAAGAAGATAATATCAAATGAACCAATGAGTTCCTGGCCAAAATAAAACCCCTGGCTGATGAAAAAGGCGCTACTCTGGGGCAATTAGTGATCCGCTGGACCATCAACCATCCTGGCATTACCATAGCTCTTGTAGGGGCTCGTAATGCTGCACAGGCTAAACAAAATGCCAAAGCTATCGAGATCCATATCAACGGCGAGGAAATGGAATTTATCAATAATCAGTTGAGTGATTTGGAGATTGTGGGGTAAGGCTTATATAACAAACTGTCATGCTGAGCACAGCGAAGCATCTGTTATACGAGCGATCCTATTGAAGAAGATCCTTCGTTCCTCAGGATGACAAAATATAATTGAAGAATAAAAAAGAGCGGCATCAAAATAATGCCGCTCTTTTTTATTCTTCGCGGTGGCGTCGGTGTTTCTTCTTCTTTGATTTTGATGAGGAAGACTTACTCTTCTTTTCAGATTTCTTCGTGGTGGTAGTTTTCTTTTCCGCGTTCTGCTTAACAGGTGTAGTAGCAGCTACGCTCCCTTTTTTATCAGCTACCTCGGTAGAATCTTTGCTGATCTGCTTTACAGTAAACTCATTGCCTCTTAAGCCGTATTCCAGCTGGCGTTTGGCGCCTGTGGGTTTAGCCTCTTTCCCACTGCCGCTATAGATCGGAAACTCCCGCATCAGTTTGCCATCACGGATATAAAAATTGTCGTTACCCCGATACCCTTTACGTTGCGAGTTGTTCAGTTTTGGAAAATCGAGCTTATTGGCTTTGTTGTTACTAAACTCAAAAGCATAGATACTGGCATAATTGGTGGTATCTTTTGATCTGGCCTGGATCAATATCTCGGGATTACCATCCAGATCCATATCGGCATTGTACGCATCAACTATGGTGCCATCCAGATCACCTGTGGTTGTAGTATATTTTATGGCCGATGAATCGGAATGCAGGATCATGAACGATCCTGCGTCTAAGGAACCACGTCCCCAGCTCAATATATCATAGCTTTGCCCGGGCGATACCTCTATCAGTTTATGAAACCTGAAAGGTGGTATCAGTTCCGGCTTTTTAGCTACCGATGCAATAGCTGCAGGTTTTTTTTCGTTACCGCCGCAACCGGCAATTACAGTACCTATTAATAGCACTAAAAGATAAAATCTGTTGATCATTTTATTTTGCAGGATATTAATTATATAAAGTATCGGCTGTTAATTCAGCTTTTTGTTTGCCCGGCGCGTTGATGAATACTTTTAAGTTACTCGGCCCACCTGCATCTACATATTTTAAAGTAAGCTTATGATAGCCTTTTAGCAATGGCACCGCACCTGATTGTTCGGTAACCGCGTGTTTACCATCATTATCAACCACCGGCTGACCATCAATCAGTAACACCGATCCGTTACCCGAAAGGGTTGAAAACCCGTAATTACCATCAGCATCAATATTCAAATAGCCCGAATAGATAATGCCATATTTACCTTTACTTTTCCGGAAATCAATTGTGCTGAAAGTTTTAACAGCGCCGCTGTCGGCAGCCGGCAAATTTGTTAACTGGCTGGTAGCCGTATAAGTACCCGGAAATAACTGGTATTTTACGCCTGGTGTTGATCCTGTATAATTAACGGGTGCCATTGGTGCTTTATTGTACACTACGGTACGGGTTACCACGCTCCTTTTACCCGATGGGGTGATTACGATGGTTTGCAGCTCGCGATACTGATCAAGCGGAATGGAAAGGTTGAATGGTATGGTATAGATCAGGTCGGTTTCACGTGGCGTATAGCCATCAATGGTATAGTATACTTTTGCCCCTTCTACCGATGGTTTTAAGGTGGCATTCAGCTGCGAACCTATCATCACGGTATCTTTAGCGCCAATAGCCACAGGCACACGGTAGTTGATGTTGTTTTTATCCAGCCAGGCTAAATGACCAGGCAAACGGGTTTCTGAAAAATCCTTAAAGTTCTTGTTGGCCAAAGGCGACCATGCCACTTCCGAAAGGGCCATTAATCGCGGCAGCAGCATATATTCAACCTTAGCATCAGTTGGTATGTACTCGGTCCAAAGATTGGCTTGTACCCCTTCAATATATTTTTGCTCCTCCGCAGTTAAAACGGCCGGCGTTGGGTTATAGCTGTATATTTTTGATAAAGGCTCATTACCACCTATGCTCAGTGGTTCCTGACTTGGTTTGCCCTGACCATGATCAATATATAAACCACCACTTCCCGGGGTCATGATCACATTATGTTTTTGCTGAGCAGCTGCAATACCACCTTCTTCACCTCTCCAGCTCATTACCGTGGCATTTGGTGCAAGGCCTCCTTCCAATATCTCGTCCCAACCGATGATGCTCCGTCCTTTAGAGTTCAGGAATTTCTCTATTCTTTGGATAAAATAGCTTTGCAAACCATGCTCATCCTTTAGGTTTAATTTTTTAATAAGCTGCTGGCAAAAGGCCGATTTTTTCCAGGCATCCTTTGGTGCTTCATCACCACCTATGTGGATATATTTACTTGGAAAAAGCTCCATTACCTCGGTCAATACATCCTCCAGGAAAGCGAATGTTTTATCAGATGGGCAGTAGATATCCGGGAACACGCCCCAGGTTTCGGCTACTTTAACCGGTGTACCGGGATCGCAGCCCAATTCTGGATAAGCAGCCAAAGCCGCTGAAGAGTGGCCTGGCATCTCAATTTCGGGAACAACGTTGATATATCTGTCGGAAGCGTATTTTACCACATCACGGATCTGATCCTGGGTGTAAAAACCACCATATGGCGTACCGTCAAATTGCTGCGGGGTGCGGTCGCGGTAACCACCTATTAAGGTTTGCGCCCGTTGGCTGCTGATCTGGGTAAGCTTTGGATATTTTTTTATTTCGATACGCCAGCCCTGATCTTCGGTGAGGTGCCAGTGAAAGGTATTCAATTTATAAGCAGCCAACAGATCAATGTACTTTTTAACCAGCTCGACCGAGAAAAAATGACGACCCACATCCAGCATCGCCCCGCGGTAACCAAAACGGGGATAATCTTCTATCTCCACACATGGGATTTTTGCTGTAGCGCTTCTTTCCAGGGGCATCAGCTGTAACAGCGTTTGCACCCCGTAAAAAAGACCTGCCCCTTTGCCGGCAACTGTTATTTGCTGTGGCGTGATCGTGAGGCGGTAACCTTCGGCAGGCAAATTTTCTGTACCCGTAGCTGTTAATACAATAGTGGTGTTTGCATCCTTACGGATCTTTTCCATGGTTTTTGCCAAAACAACTTTATGAAAGCTTAAGTTGTTTTCCAGATAGTCTTTAAAAAATACAACGGCTTTATTCGACGGAGAATCGGCCCGGATAACCGTTCCCTGGCTTAGCACAAACTCACCGGGAGCCTTTTTTAATGATACTGGGGCCGGAATAATACCCAGGTTGGGGTCGGTATCCTGAGCGTTGACAACAGATGTACATACTGCAAGCAAGGCAAACAGCATTAGGGATGCTTTTTTATACATATTTATTAATCAGGTTGGTACTGAATGGTGAATATAGATGTTTTTAAAAAAATATAAGAAGTTTGATGTGTAAAAAATGTGTTAGCCCCCCAGCCCCCTGAAGGGGGAGCTTTCTAAAAATCCTAATTAAAACAAAAGCGCCAACTGTTTCCAGTTGGCGCTTTTTATATCTTTTTTAAAAAGCCCTCTCCCTTCAGGGGAGGGTTGGGTGGGGTTTATGCGGTTACTACGTGTTCTTTAGCGGCCAGATAGCGTTCGGCATCAATGGCGGCCATACAACCGGTACCTGCGGCGGTAACTGCCTGGCGGTAGATATGATCCTGGGCATCGCCACAGCAAAATACGCCTTCCACATTGGTTTCTGTTGATCCCGGGCGGGTAAGGATATAACCGGTCTCGTCCATATTTAACCAGCCTTTAAAAATATCAGTATTAGGATGGTGCCCTATGGCTACAAAGAAACCGGTAACATCCAGATCAGTATCAACATTGGTTTGGTTATTAGTAACTCTTACACCGGTTACACTTTGTCCGTCACCAAGGATCTCTTTGGTTTCGGTATTATAAAGTATTTCGATGTTTGGTGTATTCAATACGCGGTGCACCATTGCTTTTGAGGCACGGAACTCATCGCGACGAACGATCATATAAACTTTGCGGGTCAGTTTAGCCAGGTAAGTAGCTTCTTCGGCAGCGGTATCACCGGCACCAACAATGGCCACATCCTGTCCTTTGAAAAAGAAACCATCACATACGGCACAGGCTGAAACGCCGAAGCCACTATATTTTTGTTCCGACTCCAAACCCAACCATTTAGCTGATGCGCCGGTAGCGATGATTACCGTATCGGCTGTAATAGTTTTGTTCTCGTCAATAACCACTTTATGTGGCAGGCTTGAAAAATCAACAGAGCTGGCATAACCAAAACGAATCTCGGTACCCAGGCGCTCGGCCTGTTTACGCAGATCTTCCATCATTTCGGGCCCCATGATACCTTCAGGATAACCGGGGAAGTTCTCTACCTCGGTAGTTTGGGTAAGCTGCCCGCCGGCCAGTAAACCAGTATACATAACGGGTTTAAGATCGGCCCTTGAAGCGTATATAGCGGCGGTATAACCAGCCGGCCCTGAGCCTATGATAAGGCATTTGATGTGTTCAGTTTCTTGAGACATTGTTATAAAAAAATGTATGCGAATTTACGATTTATCTGTTTATCAGACAAGGGGCGAATGGTCAATACTGTGCCATCATTTATCTGTATTGGCCTTCAGCACCCGCATGACATTACCACCCAGTATTTTATCGATATCCTTTTCACTATAATTGAGTTTAAACAGTGCTGCGGTTACTTTGGGGTAATCGGCCACACTATCCATGCCCAACGGAAATGATTCGGAGCCGTCAAAATCTGAGCCTATACCTACATGATCAATACCAATCAGCTTAACTATATAATCAATGTGCTGAATGAGCATGCTTAAAGGCGGCCGTAGTTTGTCGGCCTCGGCCTGGTGCATGGAACTTACCTTGATAAATCCCAGATCATTATCATTATATACTTTGCTGAGCGAGTCGATATCCTTCTTATACTTTAAATAAAACGTGGTTACTTTGGCGGCATAAGCGCTATCCACAAAACCACTGTAAAAATTGACACACACTACGCCGCCATTTTTTGCCAGGGCTTTAAGCTGATCGTCTTTGAGGTTACGCCTGTTTGGATCGATGTTGTAAACGCAGCTATGCGAGGCGATAACCGGTTTGCTGGTGGTAGCCAGCACATCATAAAAAGTGCGTTCGCCCACGTGCGATATATCTACCATTACACCCAGATCATTTAAATGGTGTACGATCTGTTTGCCATAATCTGTCAGGCCCAAATGTGGCAGGCTATCTTTTTTGGTTACCTCGTCACGTGCCGATGTGGCCCAGGAAGTACTGTTGTTCCAGGTAAGGGTTAAGTAACGCATACCGCGTTTAGCTAGGCTATCGATATAATCCATCCTATCTTCGATCATGTGCCCGCCTTCCACACCGATCAGGGCCGCCAGTTTTTTCTGCTCAACCGCTTTTTTCAGTTCAGCGCTGTTACGCACCAGGGTTATTTTATCAGGATTGCGTTTGATGAGCGCGTATAGGGAATCTATCTCCTGGTTGGCTTGCGCAAATGCAGTCCCCTTGCCATACTTTTCACCACACCAGATCGAAAATATCTGCGCGTCGAGGCCACCCTCTTTAGCCCGTACCAGGTCGAAATTGCCTGTACTTTGCCGTTTGGCCAGATCGTTTTTAGTGATCAGTTGGGTTGACAATACATCATTGTGTGTATCTATCAAAATAGCTCTTTCATGTATTTGTTGCGCATTTTGTGCCGAAAGTCTTAATGAAATAAGCAGTAAAGGGAGCAGCAGTTTTTTCATGTTTCAATATAGGGTTTTGGCTGTTGATTTTATAAATGGTGCAAAATGTAATAGATCACCACACCTATCATCAATAAAACCCCGATAATGATGCACACCGGCCCGAGCAATTTAGTTGTTATATTATCTATGATAAAGTGCTCAATGTCTGCCTTATCATAGATCACCGTAACGCGATCCCCTTCGTTATAAGCGGATGGATTAGTGCCGATATCATATCGTTTAGTTACCCATTCTTTTTCCAGGGTCACAAACCTGATTACCGGGTAATACAATTTTGAGCGTTCTCTTCCCACTCCCCACTCCTCTTCCAGGCTAAAAACCACACCTTCTGCTTTGGCACCGGTTTTAAGCAGCTTGCGACGCTCATTTAGTTTGCCAATGCCCAAAACAACCAAAAAAGCACCGCCGGCAATCAACAAAAGCTCATCGATGGTGACGTTCATATGCTTAGGTCTGTATCACACCTACATTAAACGCCTTTTCAATAGGCGCGTGGTTAGCAGCCTCGATACCCATGGAGATCACCTTACGGGTTTCCAGCGGATCAATAATACCATCTACCCAAAGCCTTGCGGCGGCATAATATGGCGTTGTTTGACTGTTATACCTGTCGGTTATTTGTTTCAGTAGCTCAGCTTCTTTTACTTCATCAACTACCTCGCCGCGGGCTTTTAAGCCAGCTGCCTGTATCTGTAACAAGGTTTTAGCCGCTTGTCCTCCCCCCATTACCGCTATTTTAGCCGATGGCCAGGCGTATATCAACCTGGGATCATAGGCCTTGCCGCACATGGCGTAATTGCCCGCTCCGTAGGAATTACCTATCACAATAGTAAATTTAGGCACTACCGAATTGGCTACGGCGTTCACCATTTTGGCGCCATCTTTAATGATGCCTCCTTGTTCTGATCGGCTGCCTACCATAAAGCCGGTAACATCCTGCAAAAATACCAGGGGAATCTTTTTTTGGTTACAGTTCATGATAAAGCGGGTGGCTTTATCGGCCGAATCGGAATAAATAACACCGCCAAACTGCATCTCCCCCTTTTTCGATTTGATCACCTTGCGCTGGTTGGCTACTATACCTACCGCCCAACCGTCTATGCGGCCTAAACCGCAAATAATGGATTGACCATAACCTTCCTTATATTCCTCAAAAGCCGAATCATCCAGCAAACGCAAAATGATCTCGCGCATATCATAGGCTTTTTCGCGGTTATCCGGCAAGATGCCGTAAATATCCTTTTCGTTTAGTTTGGGTTTGACAGATTTTATACGGTCAAACCCAGCTTTGTTATAGTCGCCCACCATACTCATGATATTGCGGATAGAATCCAGGCAAGCTTTATCGTTTGGTTGTTTATAATCTGTAACGCCCGATATTTCGCAATGGGTTGTCGCGCCGCCAAGAGTTTCGTTGTCCACATCCTCACCAATAGCCGATTTTACCAGATATGATCCCGCCAGGAAAACCGAACCGGTGCCTTCCACAATCATGGCCTCATCGCTCATGATAGGCAAATAAGCACCACCAGCTACACAGGAGCCCATAATGGCCGAGATCTGGATAATACCCATGCTGCTCATGATGGCATTGTTGCGAAAGATGCGCCCAAAATGTTCTTTATCCGGAAATATCTCGTCCTGCATAGGCAGGTAAACACCTGCCGAGTCAACTAGGTAAATAATCGGTAAACGATTCTCCATGGATATCTCTTGCGCACGCAGATTTTTCTTAGCGGTTATCGGGAACCAGGCACCGGCTTTTACCGTGGCATCATTAGCAACTATCACGCACTGCCTGCCCGATACATAACCAATACCACATACTACACCACCTGATGGGCAACCGCCATGTTCGGCATACATACCGTCGGCGGTAAAGGCACCCATTTCTAACCAGGGCTTGTCGTCGTCAATCAGATAGGCCACGCGTTCACGGGCCAGCATTTTTCCTTTTTCTTTCTGTTTGGCCGCGGCCTTTTCGCCACCACCTTCATGTATTTTTTTGAGCCTGGTATTCAGCTCATAAACAAGCTGTTTGTTTATATCCTCATTGATATTGAATGCGATATCCATAATTGGTTTATAATAGGAAAATGTAAATTAGGAAAAATTAAAGGATCAAAAGCTAATGAATTGCTGTTTTGTTTTGCACATTATAGCGTAACAAATCTTTTGACATTGCTAATCAACTATTTATCTTGTTCAAACATTCGGGTATCAGCACGCACCAGATAACGTAAAAACACGCATGTGAATGAGCATCAAACGCTATACCTTTATTGCATAATTATTTCATCCCGGATATGATACAACAAACCAAACACTACGGCTGGTTACCTGACCTGCCCGATCACCGCGACTTTCAATATGCAGTTGTACGCCACGAGGCATTGGCTCAGCCCACTCCTCCATTGGTCGATCTCCGTGCACAATGCCCACCAGTTTATGACCAGGGGAATTTGGGTTCTTGTACGGCCAATGCTATAGCAGGCGCTTTTCAGTTTGAACTCATGAAACAAAAGCTGCCGGTATTTAATCCATCACGCCTGTTTATTTACTATAACGAGCGGGTTTTAGAAGGACATGTGAAAGATGATAGCGGAGCGCAATTACGTGATGGCGTTAAATCTGTTGCCACCTCAGGCGTTTGCGACGAAACCCTTTGGCCTTACAATGTTAGCAAATTTGCTAAAAAACCTACCAAATCGTTATATACAAAGGCTTCGAAAAACAAGGCATTGCAATACACCCGTTTAAATAATACGGCTATAAATGAGTTAAAAACATGCCTTGCTGGTGGCAATCCATTTGTATTTGGATTTACAGCTTACCAAAGCTTTGAGGGTGATGCTGTAGCAAAAAGCGGTGTTTTACCTATGCCTTCCAAAACCGAAAGTGTGATAGGCGGACATGCAGTAATGGCTGTGGGCTATGATGATCAAAAGAAGGCCTTTATTGTACGTAACAGTTGGGGCAATAGCTGGGGATTGAAGGGTTATTTTTATATGCCTTATGATTATATCACCAGTACCGATCTGGCCGACGATTTTTGGACCATTAGTCAGGTAGCATAAGCTTCAGGTTGTATGTTTTAATCCCTAATTATAATGAAATCATCGATCATTAAAGCGTTGCAGCATTTAAGTAACAAGCCCGAAAATTTATTTGTTAAAGTTATTGAGCATGGCAGCATGTCGGTTGAGATATACCGGCCTGTAAATATCGATCCGCAAACACCGCACCTACAGGATGAATTGTACGTGATCATCAGTGGATATGGGGAATTTTTGAATGATGGTGTACGCACCAGTTTTCAACAAGGCGATGTATTGTTTGTGAGGGCCGGAATTGAGCACCGTTTTGAAAACTTCACCGATGACTTTGCCACCTGGGTTATTTTTTATGGCCCCGAAGGCGGGGAGTAAATTTCAGATGTGCAGATTTCAGATGTGCAGATAAAAAGTCGAAACATCTGAAACGATGAAACCTTCAACGAAGTTAATATGCACATTCGCATATCTGCACATCCGCTCATCTATCTAATCTATGTAAGGTTCCGGTCTTTAAACCAAACCTCATCAGGTATAACGTTAAAACCATCCATGAGGTTAATCAACTCTATAGGATCACCGGATGTGATCACCAGCTCGCGATTGGTGGGCTTCATGAATTTTTGTTCAACCATTACATCCAGTTGTTTAAGCAGGAAATCATAAAAACCGTTTACATTCAATAGGCCTATCGGGTGTTTATGCAGCCCCAGTTGCAACCAGGTGAGCACTTCAAAAAACTCTTCAAGGGTACCTATACCACCGGGTAGTGTGATGATGGCGTCACAAAGATCATTCATCATTTGTTTACGCTGATGCATGTTTTCAACAATATGCAACTCCGTTAAACCGGTATGCCCAACCTCTTTATCCATCAGGAATTGTGGGATAATGCCGATGGCTTTACCACCGCGTGTCAGGACATTATCGGCCAGCAGCCCCATTATTCCTACTTTACCGCCGCCATATACCAGGGTAATGTCGCGGGTTACCATCAACTCGGCCAGTTGTTCAACCGCTTGTTTCAATGCCGGGTCGCCATTGAAGTTGGCACCACAGAATACGCAGATAGCTTTCATGCCACAAATATATCAGGCCGGTTTGTATTGAAGCTTATGGAATGATTAATTATTATCTGTTTTTTTATTTGTCAGCCCTACATTTAAGGCTTATTTTTATATTTATAAAAACTATATCCTAAATTATTCACAATGAGAAAATTCTTAATCTTATCAGCTTTCCTACTGATGGCCAATTTGCCAGGCTTTGCCCAAAATATTGAAAATCCGGTGGTGGGAATTCCTGAAGACTGGAGCGCAAGGATCACCAAAATTGAAACCAATACTCAATTTACTGCTGTCAGCTTTGAGTATACAGCCAGCGGCGATAATGCATGGGTACAGCTTAACAAGGAAATATTTATTCAAACAGATGTAAACAATGAGCATTACAATTATGTAAAATCCGACAAAATAGCTATAGCTCCAGCCAAACATTTCTTTGCCAAGGCCGGCGATAAACTGGCCTTTAAGGTTTATTTTAAAAAGATACCTGCTGACGCCAAAACTATCGATGTTGTAGAAAGACCCGGATTTAGGGCCGATGGTATTAAGTTTTTTAACTACTATAATGTAAGTCTTACGCAATCATTACCTGCCGGAGCTGTTCAGAAAGTAAAAGTGACGAACGTGGTATTGATGCCCCCACCTCCTGTTGAAAACTTAACCGATGCAGATCAAACCTTAGCTGGCCAAAATGGAATGGCCAATGCCATGAATATGATGGGTCCTATGTATGCTACAATGGCAAAATCCTTGATGGATTCACAACTTGATTATTATAAACAGCCGGGTAAAATAGAAGAATTAGCCAAAGTGAACAAACAATACTTTGATGCCCTAAAAAAGGAAGGTTTTACAGAAGATCAGGCGCTAAGAATAATTACTACCGGGGGTGTATTATCAAGTATTACCGGGGGAAGCGGCAAATAATTCATAACAAGAAAGGGTTACCATTGGTAACCCTTTCTTGTTATGAATTAGAATATTATTTACCTGCTGGTATAGTTAGGGGCCTCTTTAGTGATAGTAATATCATGCGGATGGCTTTCGCGCATACCTGCCGCGGTGATGCGTACAAATTTAGCTCTTTGCAGATCCTCAATATTAGCGGCACCACAGTAGTGCATACCGGCACGTAAACCACCGATGTATTGGAATATTACTTCGGCCATGTTGCCTTTAAATGGTACACGACCAACAATACCTTCTGGAACCAGTTTGGTAACTACATCAGTCTCATCCTGGAAATAACGATCTTTTGAACCTTTAGCCATGGCTTCCACAGAACCCATACCACGGTATGATTTAAATTTACGGCCTTCGTATATAATTGTTTCGCCTGGTGATTCTTCCACCCCGGCAAACAGCGAGCCTGCCATAATAGAACTTGCACCTGCGGCGATAGCTTTAACAATATCACCGGTTTGTTTGATACCACCATCGGCAATTACCGGTATACCACGACCTTCTAATGCTTTGGCACATTCATAAACCGCGTAAAGCTGTGGTACACCTACACCCGCAATAATACGGGTAGTACATATAGAACCCGGACCAATACCTACTTTTACAGCGTCGGCGCCAGCATCGGCCAGGGCAAGGGCAGCATCACCAGTTGCTATGTTACCGGCTATAACCTGTAAATTAGGGTATAGTTTTTTAACTGCTTTAACCATATCAATAACTCCCTTTGAATGACCATGGGCGGTATCAACCGTAACCACATCCACACCGGCGTTAACCAGCGCGGTTACGCGGTCAATGTTATCCGCAGCAACTCCAACAGCGGCTCCCACACGTAAACGACCAAATTCGTCTTTACAGGCATTAGGGAAGTTTTTTACTTTTTGAATATCTTTATAAGTAATCAGGCCTACCAGCTTACCATCTTTGTTTATCACAGGTAGTTTTTCAATTTTATTACCTTGTAAAATAGCTGCGGCTTCGGTTAGTGTAGTGCCTTCCGGAGCAATGATCAAACCTGTTTTGGTCATCACTTCGCTTACCGGTACCGACATATCTTTCTGGAAACGCAGATCGCGGTTGGTAATGATCCCTTTCAGTTTATGATCCGCATCAATTACCGGGATACCGCCAATGCTAAACTCTTTCATAATCTGGAAAGCATCTGCAAGCAGGGCATCTTCCAGCAGCGTTACGGGATCTTGTATCATCCCGCTTTCAGAACGTTTAACTTTTCGAACCTCGTCGGCCTGGGCCTGTATGGTCATATTTTTGTGCAATATGCCTATACCACCGGCCTGGGCTATGGCAATAGCCAAACCAGATTCGGTAACGGTGTCCATAGCTGCCGAGATAATGGGAATGTTTAACCGGATGTTTTTTGTTAAAAAAGTACTGGTGTTAACTTCGCGCGGTAAAACTTCTGAATAAGCCGGGAGTAGTAATACGTCGTCGTAAGTTAATCCTTCGGCAACAAATTTTGATGGGTCTAACTGCATAGCAAATAATTATTTTGGAGTTATTATTTGCCGGGCAAAGGTAATAATTATTTCGGATTTCGGATGTTCGATTTCGGATTTATTTAAAAGTGCAGGGAAAATTGCCTTTGTATGATAAATCTGATTTTTGATTTGGGAATGCAGAATTATAAAAACGCGTCATTGCGAACGTAGTGTGGCAATCCCTTACTTACAGAGTGGCTCTGCTTATTGGGGATTGCTTCGTTCCTCGCAATGACGCGCGGAGAGTTAATTTCTAATATTTCCCTACAATTACCTTATAAAACTGATCGAAGTTGAGGTATTTATTAGCCAGGTCGCGCAATTCAACGGCGGTTGTGGTTTTTACTGTTGATGCATACCTATCGTAGTAATCATAATCTAAACCTGCAAAATAGATGCTTTTAAATTTATCGGCATGTGAAAATACATTCTCCAGGCTGCCCAGTAAAGATCCCAGCATAAAGTTGCGCACCAGTGATAATTCCTCTTCTGGTACCAATTCGGTTTTGAGCAATTCGAGCTCTTTTTCAATTTCGCCGATTGCAGCTTTACATACATCAGCACCAACCTCGGTAGCAATAAAGAAAGCTCCACCCTGTTTAAACGAGTTAAGACCAGAACCTATACCATAGGTATAGCCTTTATCTTCGCGAATATTGGCCATTAACCGTGAACCAAAATAACCACCTAAAACCGTATTCAACACCTGCAAAGGTTGAAAATCGGGATGGTTACGGTTAACTACCGGTAAGCCTATCCTGATAGCCGATTGCAGGGCATCCGACTTTTCGGTTAAATAAAACAGCTCAGCGGCTGGTTTAAGTTCTGGTTGTGACGTATCCGCGGCTACAGGACCATTTGTCCAGCTTTTATCAAAAGTATCCTTGATCAGCGTTAAGGTATCGGGTTCAATTTTACCAGCAATTATTAAAGTACAATTTGCAGGCTGGTACATTTGCTTAAAATGGGCCAGCAGATCTGCACGCTGCAGGCTTTTATAGTTATCAAAGCTTGCACCCAGGCCATAGATAGTTTCTCCGTAAATTGCTTTATTAAAATCGCGACGGGCAAGCACATCATTTTTTTGAAGACTTACCTGTAACTTTTGTTGCTGATTACGCTTAAATGTTTCCAGCTCTTTTTCCGGGAATTCAGAATTTGTAAGGATATCCAGAATAACCGGCAGCGTATGGTGTAAATGTTTATTTAAGCTGTACAGTGTAACCAGCGAATTCTCATACCCGTAATCAACCTGTAAAAAGGCGCCGTAAAAATCAACCTTATCGGCAATTTCAGAGGCCGAAAGCGTTGTCGTTCCCTCAGTAAGCATGGTGTTTACTGCCATGTTTAACAAGGGCTTAGCCGCATCAAAACGCAGGTTGTTAAAGATCCATTCAATCCGTACCAATTCCTGGTCGCCCGAGTTAAAACAATAAACATTACAGCCGTTATCCAGCTTTTTATGTTCAGGTTTTATGAGGTTTATATTTTCAATAGCCTTAAAATCCGGGGCTAATTTTCTGTCGATCATGTTTTTTATTTTTTTGTCTGAATCAGAATTTATTTAAGCTAATGCCGATTCAGTTTTTTCGGCTAAATAAACAAGGGTTGATGAGTTATCTTTCCTGAATATTTGAGCAGCTGTATCTTTTATCTGGGCAGCAGTTACTGCCAGGTATTTAAAAGTTTCCTGATTAAGCATTTCAGCATCGCCCAGCAATTCAAATGAAGCCAGGTTCATGGCTTTATCAAGCAGTGACATTTCTGAAAAAACCATGGTCGATTCGGTCTTGTTTTGCACTTTGGTTAGCTCATCTGCAGGGATCTCTTCATTTTTAACTTTTTCCAATTCTTCCCACAAGGCCGCTTCCGCTTGTTCAATGCTGATATGTTCAAGTGGTTTACCTTCCAGTATAAACATGCCTTTATCCAGACTGCTGGTAATGTACGCATGTACTTCGCTGAAAATCTGCCTGTCCTGCACTAAACTTCTGTATAAACGCGATGAATTACCACGAGAAAGCACATCAGACAACAGCTCAGTTGCATAAAAGTCTTCATCCAGTCGGCTGCCCATCTGAAAACTGATGTAAACATCGTTCAACGGAACTTTAGCAGTAACCGTTTCGCGGCGTTCCTCATGCTGTTCGGGTTCCTGTGGCAGGTTTCGGTGATATTTTTCACCTGCCGGGATGGGTGCAAACCATTTTTCGGCCAGTTGCTTTACTTGCTCCGTAGTAACATCGCCGCCAACCACCATAATGGCATTTTGCGGAGTATAATGCTTTTTAAAGAAAGTTTTTACATCTTCAATACGAGCATCTTCGATGTGCTTAATGGTTTTACCGATAGTGGCCCAACGGTAAGGGTGATGCTTGTAAGCCAGTGGGCGTAGTTTTAACCATACATCGCCATAAGGCTGGTTCAGGTAACGCTGTTTAAACTCTTCTATGACCACATTGCGCTGTACTTCCAGGCTTTTTTCACTAAAGGCCAGGCTCAGCATCCTGTCGCTCTCTAACCAAAAAGCAGTTTCGATATTGGCCGAAGGAAGCGTGATATAATAGTTGGTGATATCATTGCTGGTAAAGGCATTGTTTTCGCCACCTACCCTTTGCAGGGGCTCATCGTAGCTGGGTATATTTACCGATCCGCCAAACATCAGGTGTTCAAACAGATGCGCAAAACCGGTTTGCTCGGGGTTTTCGTCGCGGGCGCCTACATCATACAGAATGTTAAGCACCGCCATAGGTGTAGTATTATCTTCGTGAACAATAACCCGAAGACCATTATCCAGTGTGAAACGGTTGAATTTAACCATGTAGTAATTTTAATTTAAAAACGGGTAAAGGTATAAATTTTTATAGAAGTTG
>Ga0105239_10004102_pt1 | contig 17516 bp, 20 predicted proteins | sample KBSC44metaG_FD_92761 | JGI IMG/M metagenome (GOLD analysis project Ga0105239, IMG submission 92761) | Corn rhizosphere microbial communities from Kellogg Biological Station, Michigan, USA - KBS C4-4 metaG | ecosystem: Host-associated > Plants > Roots > Rhizosphere > Soil | place: Michigan, USA...
ACTTCTTCTTTTTCCAGCTCCAGCCCCAGTTCATCTTTTAGCTTTGGCGCTTTATGTTTGTTATTATTGAGTGCCCATGCAAGCTGTTTTGCCAGTTGAAGTTTTTCTTTTTCTAAATACTTAATGGCAATATGTAACCTTGAAATGTTATTTGCCTGTGCAGCAGTGCGGTTATCTCTGAATTTTTTAATATCATTCAGTTGAGATTCAAAACCACCCAGGTGATAACTATAACTACTCAAATCTATCTTGATATCATTCTCCAAAGACATGATGATCGTCTGCTTGATAAATTCTGCTTCAAGTTTTGAGTTAAGAAAAACGTTTTGAATTGTACGCGGTATATTTTGATACTCTTTGCTTTCAAGCAAAGAGTATCGTTTCATTTCGCTTTTAATACCATCATTATTGCCATACAGAATATCCCTGTATTCCTGGTAGCTTTCAATCTTTCTTTTTGTATAGAAAATATTATTGGCATCAAGCTGCTTTGCAATGCCATCCCAACCGGTGGCCACTTCACCATTACTGCTAATAAAAATTTCTTTGTTATAGTCACCATCAAAAAACCGGAAGCAAATTTTGTTTTGAGATTTATAAGAGACAACACAATAATTTCCTTCCGCTCTTTTTACTTCATAAATTATGTAAGAGTTAGGATACTGAAAATAATAATCAGCATAAGATTTTTTTTCTTTTGCAATGCCTAGCTTTAATGTATCGGCGTTATAAAAAAAGAGGATGGCTCTTAATGCGGTGCTTTTTCCTGCACCCTGCGTTCCTATAAAATGGATATTGCCATCAAGGTTTATTTCTGCATATTTTACCTGCGCACTGTTGATTAGTATAATTCTATTGAGGTATCTCATTCTTCACTTCCTCCGGTATGTTAATTTTCATGATCAATTCTTCCAGGTACTTAAACGATGAAAGTACTTTATATGATTTCAATATTTCATTTTCCATCTCAGCAAAGCCTTCTTTACAGAGCATCTCAACTGCTTTTAATACGATTTCATTGTAGGGAGTTTTCTCTTCTGCCCTTGTAATTTTACGCAACCCATCGGCCTTACTTTTTAATACAGCATCTACGCCAATCTTTACAGTTATTTCAGCAGGTGTAAACCTGTAACCAGATGCAAATGCATTATCATGCGTCTTAAAAAAATCAACGATATCAATCCAACGGAAAGCAGCTTCAAGTTTCCTTTCCAGGTCGGCTTTTGCTTCTGTTTTGGAGAAATAAAAAAATTCATCCCCACGTTCAAGTTTGAAATTTATCGTTTCAAAATAATCAGTCAATGCCTCAAAGTTGTCTTTATCATCTATCATATCATAAAGCTTCCTGGTACGTTCGTCTGATGCATTGGAACAGATAAATTCTCCTTTGCTCAATAACTCAAAAATTTCACCTGTTTGTTTTGGAACGTTCATAGTTGTTATTTAGGATATATCATTGCATATTCAATGTCGTTATAGCTATTGTACTTCTCAGTTACATTGAAATTATTTTCAAAAATGGATATCATCTGGCAATACACTGTAACCCTTTCTTCAAAAGATACTTCACGCGGAAAATTATATTGCATAACAAAATCAAAAAGATGATTGCCCGATGCCATGAAGCTATTATTCAACGCTTCAAGATTTAAATAAATTTCTTCTTCGGCTGATGCCTGCAGGTAATCATCTGTAATTTTTTCTGCGCCTTTATAAATGGGTAAAACACCAGATTTTATTTTCTTATTTACTTTCTTTACAATCTCATAACCATCCTCGTGCAGCAGTTTGTCAAGCGAAATTTTTAAAGGATAGAAAGGCTTTGCTTCAAAAGGAACATCATTGTTATTGTTAAGCACTTCAATAATGTTAGATTTTGCCTTCAGTTCAAACTGGTCTTTAAGGTATTTTAGCTGTCTAAGCTTATCAATAAATTTGCTTTGATATTTTGTTTGATTGATAAATTCTACAATTTGTTTTTGTGTATCAATCAGGTTATGCCGCGATTCATTTAAATACAAACGCAGTTCTGTAATAATGGCTTTTAGTTCTTCATCCGAAGCTGTTTTAAAAAATGTTTGTTCATCCTCTCCTATTAAAAACTCCGTTTGTTCCACTAAAAACTTTATGTCTGCAAGCTTCTTTTTATGATTCTCGAGCTTCAGCACTTTTATTTTATAGTTTGGCTCAGTCTTGAAAGTGTTCTCGATGTTACGGTTAACATCAACAATATTTCTAATCGTTATCCTGCCTATTTTTCGCAGTAATGATTTTATAGACTTCAGATAAGTATATTTCCTGCTATCGCTGCTTTCCTGTAAATAATAAAGAATATATTGTTTAACCTGCTCAATATTACCGTTAATGTAAGAGGTATTGATTTCTTCATTTACTTCAAGTACCTGCTCAAAAAACTGCAGAAACTGGTCATCCATTTCCAGGAAGGCCCCGTTCTGCCTGATAACATCTCTACTCTTCAATAGTTCAATAATATCTTCATTATTATCCAGCAGTTCAAGCGCATAATCATACTTATAAGAAAGGGTTTTCCTTTTCTCAAACATTTCAGCAAGCAACTTATGCCCCCTGCTTAATGTATTCAAAAGCTCACGTATGGAAAGAAAGTGGTTCATTGTAAAAAGCGGCTAATATAGAGCATTATTAGAATTAAGAATGGGTAATTAATAATGAAGAACAGTCTTTCAACTTTAACATATACTTGAATTTATAAAAGGCCGCAAAAATTATTTTTATATATCATGATAAAACTCCTGCTTACCATCTTTCCCACCTTACTTTTGGTTTATGCATATTCGCAAAATGATTTTCTTGTCTTCAAAAAGAGGCACACAACCATCGACAGGTTTTATAAAGATTCATACATTTCTTTTCAGTTGCGCGATGGTGAATGGGTGAAAGGAAAGATTGCAAAAATTGTAAAAGATTCTTTTTACCTCACCAAAGAAATTATCATTTATGGCATGAGAAACGATACCTTACACTATGGTGGTTTTCGTTATTCATTGAAAGATATTTATGCAATGCCTAAACCGGGCGTATTGATTGATTACATAAATGGCAGTTTCCAAATAAGTATGTCAGGCGGCCATCAACATTTTTACTGGATAAAAAGCGGGTGGATTTTCCGCTACGGTGCAATGGGCTACGCGGCGCTAAATATTTTCAATAGCCTTACGCAAAATGATTTTTCTTTAGCAAAAGAGAAAACACCTCTTGGCATTGCTGCAGCCGTTTTTCTGTTTGGCGAAATTTTGCACAGAACCTACAAACTAACTTATCGCCTTGGCAGGAAATATTATTTTGAGTATGTAAAAGTAGATAGCTAACTATCCATACGACCTCGAGTCTCAACTTCTGTCTTCTCTCTTCTCTTATCATTCCAAATTCCTTGTTCCTTACTCATTATTCAAGTCTCCTTCAATTCTCCGCATATTATATTTGTGTTCCCTTATGTCTTCCGGTAAACTTTCAAATAAAGAAATCAAAGGAATCCTTCTTGCCATTACAGCCACTATTGTATGGTCCGGGAATTTTATTGTTGCAAGAGGTGTTATTAAACAAATGCCCCCGGTAAGCCTTGCATTCTTCAGATGGGCAACCGCTTCGGTGATTATTTTTCCTATTGGAATCAGATCCTTCCTGCGTGAAAGGCAAATTGTATTCAATAATATTGGCTACTTTTCGATAACAGCCATCTTCGGTATTACCATTTACAACACTTTGTTATATATAGCCGGCCATCATATTCCGGCGATTAATCTTGCATTGATAGCAACAACTTCTTCGCCTGTTTTCGCTATTATTTTAGCCGCCATTTTTTTGAAAGAAAAAATCAGCTTGGTAAGAATCGTTGGATTACTGATATGCCTTATCGGAATTGTTTTATTGATAAGCAAAGGAAGCTGGGAAAATCTTGCAGCGTTTCGGTTTACTCCTGGTGATTTGTGGGCAATTGCAGGTGCCTTCACATTTGCAGTGTACAACATTTTTGTAAGAAAAAAACCGCAGGGAATTTCTTCTCTTACTTTTTTGTTTACCGTATTTATACTTGGCGTTACTTTTCTGGCGCCATTTTTTATTTATGAAAGGGTTACCAGTCCAGCTGTTATATGGAACACCAATCTTCTACTGGTAATTCTTTATCTTGGAGCCGGTGCCTGCATCATTTCTTACCTGTGCTGGAACAGCGCCATCGCTAAACTTGGAGCGGCGAGAACAGCGTTATTTGGCAACCTTATCCCCATCTTCAGCACCATTGAAGCAATCATTATTCTTCATGAAAAATTTCTACTCATTCACCTGGTAAGTGGCATATTGGTATTGGCTGGATTGATAATAGCAAATATTAAAAAAGGCAGGGCTAAAATTTAGCTTGATGTATTTTCTTCTTTCTTTACAGCAAACGCCGGTAATTTAATTTTTGGCGCATAGATGTACAAAACAACACCAGCTAAAACCAAAAAGCTGGAAATAAGCTCAGCTTGTGTTGGATGAAACCCAAAAATGTTGTACTTGGTATTTACCCTGATTTTCTCAATAAAAAAACGTTCAAGGCCATTTAGCATAAGATATATAGCAAAAAGTCTCCCCGGAAGATTTATTTTTTTTCGGATGCTCCACAGCACGCCAAACAAAATAAGGCAACCGATGATTTCATAAAGAGGCGTTGGGAAAACAGGAAGTGGTAAGTGATTACAATATTCCCCCCAGGTGCATCCGGGAATAGGAATGCCTTCGTGATTTACGTTATTGGGATAAGTATATGCGAAAAACCAATCCGGTAAACCGGCAAATCCTTTAAAAGAAGCAAAATGACTTTCGTTTAAAGAACCAAATTGCTGCGTATAAAATCCGCTGTTTGCAAGCAGCGAGCTTTTGAACATATCAAGTGAAGAAGCTGGCACCACATTGCCCAAACTATCGCTAATATAAGCGCTGTTTAAAATGCCCCAGTCACCATCACCAGAAACCTGGCAGCCAATTCTTCCAAGTCCGTAAGCAAGCATCAGGCCTGGCGCTGCAGCATCACAAATATGAATAAAAGGAATTTTGTTCTTTCTAAAATAATAGGCAAGCGCAATAGTGGCACAAATTAAACCACCATAAAAAGTCAGGCCACTGCGTGAAAACAGATTGCCAATAGGGTCTTGTATAAACCTGTCCCAGTTTTCAAGATTATCAAAAATTTTTGCACCCATAAAGCCTGCAGCCGCTGCAATAATTACAACATCGCCCACTCTATCGCTTGGCCATATTCTGATGTTTCTTTTTTCAGGCTTTTCAAGTTTTACTTTATTTTTTTCATACCATTTAAACCCGGCAGCGATAAGTCCGCCAAGGATACCTATGGGAAGACTGCCATCTTTTGAAGTGATGAATGTCTGCGGATCATCCAAAGCTCCCTTCACTATAAATATTCCGATGATTTTGTACCCTATAATAAACCCAAGAATAAAATTTAAAAGCAAGTCAAAAGCTGAAGCTGGCTGACCTACAGTAATAGTTGTGTTGACAGCAGTAAGCAACCCGTTCGACTGCTTTCTTCTCAGTTCACGTGTAAATGTCCATGCCGCCGCAAGAAATGATATAGCGACAAAAAAGCCAAAGGAGTTAACTATTTTTAAAGGCGCAAGCTCTAATCCGAATAAATCTTTAAAAAGATAGTATAGATTGGGATACATGAAATGATTTTGGAATTATGGTTTGCAATGTTAGGTAAAAAGCGTTGATAGTTGACTGTTTAAGGTTTTTAGTTTTTTGCAGGTTGGTGTTCATGAACTTTTTTAACAAGTCAATTTTTAAAGCGCTTCATCAAGCTTTGACTTTGTCCTTTAGAAATAAAAATGCCTCCCCAGGATTGGGGAGGCCGATTTACTAACCCATCCATGAACAAAGCTGCTCGCATGGATAATTTTAACTGCTTAACAATATTCCTGGAAAGCAGCAATAAGATTATTGGCGATAAGATGAGCTGGTCTGCCTTCAATCTGGTGACGCTCTATCATATGCACTAATTGTCCGTCTTTAAATAATGCAATAGCTGGTGATGATGGCGGATAAGGCAGCAGGTGTTCTCTAACCTTGTTTACCGCTGCTGTATCAAAGCCAGCAAAAGCTGTTGTAAGATGATCCGGGCGCTTAGGCGTATTATTTACAGCCATCACAACACCGGGCCTTGCTGCACCAGCCGCACATCCACAAACAGAATTTACTACTACAAGCGTGGTTCCTTCTTTTGCCAGTGCTACATCTACTTCGTCTGGAGATAATAATTCATCAAAACCATTTTCTGTTAATTCTGCCTTCATCGGCATTACTATTTCTGCTGGATACATCTTCTACGTCCTTTTCTGTTTAGGATACAAAAATAACTGAAATCTACATTCCCAAAAAATGGAAAAATAAAGACTTTTTGTCATTAATACTTAACAATAGCAGACATTTTGTCTTTTTCTTCTAAAAGATTGTGTCACAAAAACAGCAAAAACCCTGCATTTGTGAGCTGGTATGTCATTTGAAAAAGGGTATAGCAGATTATAAAACTTAAAAACAAAATACTATGACACTCGTAAAACGTAACTACAGAAATCTTGACAACTTGTTCGATGAGTTTTTTAACAGCTTACCTGCTGCAGCTAACTGGGGCAGAGAATCAGGTTGGAGCACCCCTGCTGTTAATATTCATGAGACAAATGAGGCCTATCATTTAGAACTTGTCGCTCCAGGATTATCCAAAGAAGATTTTAAAATAAACATTGAAAAAGGCTTGTTAACAATTGGTTACGAGAAAAAATCTGAAACAGAAAACAAGGATTACAAAACTCACCGTAAAGAATTTAATGTAACCAGCTTTAAACGCAGCTTCAATGTAGATGACAATATTAACGTTGAAACTATCCAGGCAAAATATGAAAACGGTGTATTAAAACTTTTATTACCCAAAAAAGAAGAAGTAAAAGTTTTGCCTAAAGAAATTTCAATTCAATAAACGATTTTTTTCATAAGCAGTTGGTTTTGGTTTATGGTCCCGCATTTTTATGCGGGACTTTTTATTTTTGATGTGTAATAAATATTGATCGTCCATCACTAATATTTTTAAAATCATTTAAATGAAACTTATTAAATATGTTCTTCTGAGTTTAATACCGGCACTAAGTATTAATATCAATTATGCTCAAAACAAATCTCCAAAAACGTTGCTATGGGAAGTAAGCGGAAATGGAGTTACTGCCCCTTCTTATTTGTATGGAACCTTTCATTTACTATGCCCGGCTGATCTTACTATATCTCCAGTCATCGAAGAAAAATTAAAATCATCCAAAAAGCTTTTTCTTGAAATGGATATGGATGACCCTACAGTTATGCAAAAAGTTCAACTGGGGTTCCTTCTTAAAGACAGTTCCTGGAAGGCCCTTTTAACAGAGAATGAATACAACTCCCTTGCAGATAGTTTTAAGCATCTAACCAATATGCCTATTGATATGTTTCTAAAAGTAAAACCTTTTGCATTACTTTCTTTTGTTATGGTGGGCATGATGGAATGCCAGCCTGCAAGCTGGGACTTAACGCTTGCACAAAAGGCGAAAGAAAATAATATTGAGGTAAAAGGATTAGAAACACCAGAAAGGGAACTTGAAGCAATTAACACCATGAGTCTTCAGGAGCAAACAGACATGTTTAAAGAGATGCTGAATAACCCAGACTCCACTAAAAAGTCTCTGCAACAGATGATTAAGATTTATAAAGACAAAGATCTTGATGCATTAAGAAATGAAATGACAAGTGACAAAAGATTCGGAGATATAGAAACAGAGCTTTTGATTAAGAGAAACAATGAGTGGGTACCGGAAATACAGCAACAAATTAAAACAGAACCTACCTTCTTTGCTTTTGGAGCTGGCCATCTCGCCGGCGAAAATGGCATTATTGCTTTACTTAAAAAGAAAGGTTATAGAGTAGAAGCCGTTGAATATAAATGAAATAGCTTAACTGTATTTGGAAACAATTTTACCTCAACTTTAATTTAAGATTGAGATGAGTAATGGTCAGACAACTCATTTTAATTTATAAATTGTAAGGCTTCGTCAGCATTTCTATTTTTGTAGCAATGGATAATAAGTTTCAGATGTTTGAAAACAGGCTTCTCAAAGTGTACAAGCATAAGAGTAAGCTTGCAAAGCGGCAAAATATTTCGTGTTATCGTGTTTATGATCACGACCTTCCTGAATTTCCTTTTTGTATTGAGTTTTATGATGATAAAGTATATCTCGCTGAATACCTGCGCAGGCATGGTATGGGCGATGAAGAACATGACGAATGGATGGAAGATTGTATTTTATTAATCAGCAAATTGCTCGGCGTCGATATTGATAAGATTTATGTAAGGCAGCGAAAAAGAATGAGTCACCGTACAGAAGATCAATATGAAAAGCTTGATGAAGAAAAGGAGTTTTTTACGATTGAAGAGAACGGTTTGAAATTTAAAATCAATCTTTCTGATTATCTCGATACTGGCCTTTTCCTGGATCATCGCCTTACAAGACAAATGGTGAGGGAAGAATCTAAGGGCAAACGCGTTCTCAATCTTTTTTGTTATACGGGTTCATTTTCTGTATATGCGGCTTCAGGAGAAGCGTCGACTGTTACCTCAGTAGATTTATCCAAAACTTACCTTGACTGGGCAAAAGATAACTTCTCCTTAAATGTACTAACTGAAGAAGAAAAATATCATTTCATTCATGCAGATGTAAAGCAATATCTAAAAACCTTGCAACCCGAAAGTTTTGATTTGGTGGTAATGGACCCGCCCACCTTCAGCAACAGCAAAAGAATGAAAGACTTTCTTGATATTCAGCGCGACCACGTAGAGTTGTTAAACGATGTTATAAATGCAGTTACAAATAATGGAATTATTTACTTCAGTACCAATTACACAAAGTTTATAATAGATAACGACAATATACATTCGTCTGAAATAAGGGATATCACCAGGGCAACCACACCTTTTGACTTTGAAGGGAAATTAAAACGCTGGTGCTACAAGATAAAGAAGTAATCAAGGAATAGTATCAGAGATTATTAACTCCTTCTTTTTAAAAAGAAAGCTTTTAAAATAATATTTGAACATATAAGCGTTTGCTGTACTATCGCTACCATAATGTATAACTAAATTAAATTCATAATTCCCTCTCTTAACTACCCACCGGTCACTGGCAGGCAATAGAGAATCACCCAGCGGCCGGCCAAGATACATTTGGTAATCATCCCTTTTTTCGCCCAAAGAAAGATTCTTCCATCTGTAAGGCGCCAGGGCTCTTGCTGTTTTAGGAATAGCAATAAACCAGGCAATGGAATAAATTCCGGCAAATAAAAAAAGGAGAATAATAAAAACAGCAAACAGATTTTTTTTCATCACCCCATATTTTCAAAACCATAATCCCTTTCCACCAGGCAGATTCTTGTTTTGTAATGTGTGTACCATTGCTGCCTGCCCAGTTTTTGCGCTATTAGATGCTCTGCGTTTTGCTTCCATTGTCTTATGGATTCAAGGCTATCCCAATAAGAAACCGTTATCCCAATTCCATCCCGTGCAGATTCATGCCCGAGATAGCCAGGTTGCAGACGGGCAAGTTGCACCATATGCGCAGCCATATCCTCATAACCTTCATCAACACTGGTTCTTAAAGAAGTAAAAATAACTGCATAATACGGTGGTTTTGGCGTTGCTGCAATCATACAATATCCAATTCTTTTTTTGTAAGTTCATTTTCAGTATTGCCGGTATTAAGTGTTGAGGCAGGTTCAAACAGCATTATCCATACTTCATCTTTTGCATCGGGCTTGTGTTCAACACCTTTAGGAACTATAATAAATTCACCTTCGTTTATCTCCACATTTTTGTCGCGAAATTCCATTGTAAAACTTCCTTTCACAACATAAAATAATTCATCTTCATGCTCATGATAATGCCATATAAATGGTCCTTTAAACTTAACCAGTTTAACCTGCTGACCATTTAATTCGCCTGCAATTTTTGGAGACCAATATTCAGTAAAGGCGCTAAACTTTTCTGCAATGTTTACTTTATTCATACGCAGATTTTTTTAAAAGTTCCTCATGTATTTTCAAAACCTGTGGTATTATTAGTTGTTGTTCGTCATTAGCGATTATAAAATCACAAAGCCGCATTTTTATTCGATCGTCAATTTGCCTGCCAATGCGCTCAAGTACTTCTTCCCGCGAAATATTATCTCTTTCCATTACCCGCTTGATTCGCAATGCCTGCGGAGCAAATACACCTATAACATAATCAAGATTGGATGCAGAGCCAGCCTCAAACAACAAAGCAGCTTCCTTAATTGCATACACAGTATTTTGCTTTTTCATCCAGTTTTCGGAGGCATCAATAGTGGCCGGATGTACCAATGCATTTAGCTGCTCAAGCTTTAAAGGATTATTGAAAACAATTCCGGCAATATACTTTCGATTAAGCGTATTATTTACGTAAGATTCTTCACCAAATGTTTCAATGATTTTTTTCTTAAGGGCTTCATCCTCATTCATAATATTCTTTGCAGTGCTATCTGCATCAAATACGGGAATACCCATCACTTTAAACAGTTGTGCAACTGTACTTTTACCACTGCCTATTCCCCCGGTAAGCCCTATTCTTAAAATCATAAACGCCAATTAAAAAGGAAAGATAGAAATAGAACGGCAGAATGAAATAATTAAGAACTAGTAATTTATAATTACGAACGTACGCAGATAAATATTATACGCGGTGATTTTTGGGAAACTTAAAACGATTCCTGGTGGAGCGCTATCTTAAATCATTTTCTCAAAAAAATCTGTGTAAAAAAAATAATTCCTTTATTATCTTTTGCCACACCAATTCCTGTTAATGAATAATTCCCGTCTATATTTTTTTTATGACCGGGGCTTTTAAGCCAACCGTTTACAACCTGCTGCGCGGTTAATTTACCATAAGCCACATTTTCGGCTGCCGCCGATACGGGCCCTATTTGCCTGCTGATATTTGTTACGCGTATTTCAAACCCTTTATGTCCAAAACCAGTACTCCTGGAAGCCATTGCATTACTATGCTTTGCAGCTTCTGAAGATGCTGCATTTATCATTCTGAGTTCCGTTTTACCGGCTGATTTTCGGTATTGGTTGATATAATAAAGAATGTCATTTTCAATGCCTGAAAGATTGATATTGCTGCTGGAAGAACCATTGGCAGCAGGTAAAGAACTGCCTTTTGAAGTGTGCCGGTTACAGGCTGAAAAAAGAAAAACGGTTACTGCAATAAAAAGTAGCCTGCAAATATTACGAAACATACATGGATTGTTTATACACGTAATTCAAGTTTTATACCAAACATTTTCCTGAAACTAATTTATAAAGAACAGAAGTGCCCTTTATACATACAGATTCAAATTCATCAACACTTTATCATCAAAAATTTTTTAAGGTAGCAGAAGCAAGATTCTGAAAATATTTAGTTGCCGGTTTGTATTCTGCTATTAATTTTGCGCATCACAACTAAACCTGTAAAAAATTATGAAGAAAATTTTCCTGCCCTTTCTTGTAGTAATAGTAGCATTTACATCCTGCCAAAAAGAAATCCAATGGAACCCGGATGATAGTAATAACCCGGATACCACAGACAGCACCAGTACCTATCAACCAATGACTGCCAATTCCAAATGGACTTATCGTGTGCACCAGACATTCAAGATTGATTCAACAATGTTTAATGGTATTGACCTTTCTCAACTTGGATTATCCATAAATGATTTACTTGCAATGATGGGCCAAACACAAACAGTAACCGATACTACTTACCAATACGATGTTGTTTGTACCGGCCGGGATACGACTATTGATGCAAAATCTTACAAAATATTTATCTCTACTCAAGAGATTCCGCATGATGCTTATATGAGAAAGGATAACAACGATTACTATCAACGTGGAGCATTAATAAGTATGGGCACTGATGATTTTGCAAATGGAGACATACAAATGCTTTATCTCAAAAGCAATCAACCGGTTGGCTATTCCTGGACTGAGCAGTTGAATTTGAATATAAGCGGTAACGTAGCGCAGGATGAAATTAAATACACTATAAAAAGTAAAGGCGCCACGAAAGAAGTAAATGGCAAAATTTATAAAGATGTAATACAGGTTGAGATGAAAATTACGCCTAAAGTTGAAAACATGCCTGAGATACCGGGTATGAGCTTAGATTTTTCAACAACTACTGAATTGTTTTTTGCCAAGGACATTGGATTCATTTACGAAGAAATAAAACCAATGATGGGAACAAGTATGACTGTTGAACTGATAAGTGAAGATATTAAGTAAGCCAGTAAGTTAATTAAAAGCCTGCAATCGTATTGGTTGCAGGCTTTTTAGTTTGTTGAACCAGCATTGAACAAAGTATGTAAATGTTCATGAATTGCCTGGTCATCCCCCGTATCAAACCATTTAATTTCTTTATCGCGCTTAAACCATGTCATTTGTCGTTTGGCATATTGCCTGGTATTGGTTTTAATTTGTTCTACGGCTGTTTTAAGAGTAATCTTATTATCGAGGTAGTCGAACAATTCCTTATAACCAACTGTTTGAAGTGCATTAAAGTTTCGATAAGGCAATAAAGATTTTACTTCATCAGGCAAACCATCCTGCATCATAATATCTACCCGCTGATTGATATTATGGTGCAGGATTTCTTTGGGTAATTGCAATCCAATTTTTATAATCCTGAATGGCCTGGAGATTTGTTTTCCTTTTCGAAAAGATGTGATTGATTTACCTGTCGCTTTCACCATTTCCAGTGCACGCATCAATCTTTGTGGATTTTGTTGTTCTGCTGTTTGCCAAAAAACAGGGTCCGCATCTTTAACTTCATTTTGAAGCCATTCCAGCCCATTCTTATGATAGCAGTCAATAATCTGATTGCGGACGTCAGCAGGCACTTCAGGCATTATATCTATTCCTTCACAAAAGGCTTTAATATAGAGGCCTGTGCCACCAACCATAATGACTACGTTATTTGTTTTAAAAATTTCATGGCAGGCATCTAATGCGTATTGCTCAAAGCTGCCGGCGTTTACCTCTTCTTTTATTGAATGAGAGTTAATAAAATAATGCTTTACAAGATGTAGTTCTTCTAATGAAGGTTTGGCAACGCCAATGTTCAATTCTCTGTAACACTGGCGTGAGTCTGCAGAAACAATGGAAGTATTAAAAAATTGAGCCAGCCGAAGTGATAAAGCTGTTTTACCTACCGCGGTTGGCCCAGTAATTATGATGACTGTATTTTCTACGGTCGCTGAAGAATTGTTTAAGAAGCTATTCATTTAAGCTACTTAATTATTTTTTGCGAAACATACATTTTGTTAATCGCTACTTAGGTAACACATAATTCGTAACATCTTCCAGCATGATTATTTTGCCTGAAAGAATGACCAATCGCTCTACCACATTACGCAGCTCACGGATATTGCCTGTCCAGTTATGTTTTTGTAAAGCTTCCATTGCTTTTTTGTCTACCGCTTTTTTGGACTGGCCATATTCCTCTGCTATATCGCTTAAGAATTTATCAACCAACAGAGGTATATCTTCTTTCCTGTCGTTTAAGGAAGGTACATGAATAAGAATTACTCCAAGCCTGTGGTAAAGATCGAGACGGAAGTTTTTTTCATCCACTTCCTTCATTAAATCTTTGTTGGTTGCTGCAACCACCCTAACATCAACAGGAATTTCTTTGTCACCGCCTACTCTTGTAATTTTTCCTTCCTGCAGGGCACGCAAAACTTTTGCCTGCGCACTAAGGCTCATGTCTCCTATCTCATCAAGAAATAAGGTTCCTCCATTTGCCTGTTCAAACTTGCCGATTCTTTGTTTAATGGCAGAAGTAAATGAACCTTTTTCGTGACCGAAGAGTTCACTTTCTATCAGCTCACTTGGTATTGCAGCACAGTTAACTTCAATAATCGGAGACTCAGCACGATTACTTTTGGCATGTATCCATCTTGCCACTAATTCTTTACCAGCACCGTTATCCCCGGTAATCAAACACCTTGCGTCTGTAGGTGCAACTTTTTCAATTGTTTCTTTAATGCGGGTAATGGCGTCACTTTCGCCAATCATTTCCTGCACCTTAGCCACCTTACGTTTCAACACACGTGTTTCTTTACTCAACACATTTTTATCCATCGCATTGCGGATGGTAATCAGCAAGCGGTTTAAATCGGGAGGTTTGGAGATATAATCAAATGCACCCTTCTTTACTGCATCAACGGCTGTTTCAATCGTGCCATGGCCGCTAATCATAATAACAGGAACATCAGGATTGGTTTCGCCTGCCTTTGCCAAAAATTCAATGCCGTCCATTTTAGGCATTTTAATATCGCAGAGCACCACATCATAAGTGTTTGTTGTAAAGTATTTCCATCCTTCTTCACCATCAGCCGCTTCTGTTACTTTAAAACCTTCGTTGCCGAGAATATCTTTTAATACATTTCGTATCGCACGTTCATCGTCAACAATCAAAATATTGGACATACCGTTTTATTTTAGGGCTGCAATATAAGAAGTTTGTGGTTCAGTTGCCGGTTACCGGTTGCCAGTTGCAGGTTTGATAGTTTATGAGAATATTTTTTTAACACCAGCAGTGGTATTTCATAGGAACTTCGTTGCGTCGCAAGCACTTCATCTGTAGAATACATGGCGGCCTTAGTCTCCTCTACAATCTTCGCTTTGTTTTTTTACATTCCCTTTAGGGCTGGGGTTTAAAATTTCACATTACATCCTACAATAAAATTTCTTTTAGCTGCCGGATTAAAGTAGCGATTGCCTGCCGCGTTAATATCATTACCCAGGCTGTAATGCTTATTTAAAAGATTATCTGCTACAACAAACACATCAAGCAAACATGAAGGCAACAACTTTTTGTAACCAACTTTTAACTGCAATAACTGGTATTTATTTGCGTAAACAGTATTACCATCATTCAGAGGAATATTACCGGTGCTATTTAAAGTAATGTTGCTGTACAAACTCTTGCTTGTTTCAATATCTATAGATGTTACATTCACAAACTTTGGTACGCCTGTAAGTTTGTTTCCTGAGAAATCATTACTACCTGAAATGTATTTATCAAACTTATAAGGCTGGTAGGTGAAACTATTGGCAAGTGCCAGGTGCGTTATAAGACCATCCTTGTTATTTATGATATGATATTTCAACCATGCTTCTATGCCCTTCTGAATTGTGCTGCCTGCGTTGACAAAATACTCCGCACCTGCGTCATTTAACCTTCTTACAATGGCATTTTTTAAAGCAAAATAATAAACGGATGCATCAAACTCAAGCCTGGATTGCAATGCAAAACCTTTTAGGCCTGCCTCATAGTTCCACCCGTTTTCGGGTTGAAGATTATAGTAGTTTCCATCGCTTGGATGAACCTCTGCAAGTGTTGGCGGCGAAAATCCTTTTGCTGCAACAGCATAAGCAGATACTGTGTTATCTATTTTATACAACAGGCTAAAACGCGGTGCCAGTAAGGCTTTTGTATTGTCGTTTACATACTCCTTAAATGATGGATCACTTTTTCTTTTGTACTTCAGCAATTGCTTATTATCACTTAGGCCAGCCTGTAGTGTAAGTTTTTTATTAAAGGCTAAGTTTAGTTGGGTAAAGAAAAAGTATTGAGTGGCATACAGTAAATCTTTGAACTGCACATTGCCTATCGTGCCGCTGTTATTATCATAGTCGTCAATCTGCGAATAGTTTTGTTGCCATTCAGCGCCGGTAAGCCAATGCACGTTGACTGAATTACTTTCTACATGATAATCAAAAGAAGTTCTTGCACCATAGTTTAACTCATTTCTCTTTTCATAGTTGGTAACAAATGGGTTTTTAAAGTCTGTATGATTAAGTGTTACTGTAGTGTTATTGCTCCAGTTTTTTGAGATGACCGAAGACAAAGTAAGACCTGAAAATGCCGTTTTATTATACACTGCAGCCTTTTGCAGAATGGCAATGCTTCTTGCCTGTTTAGGTGCAGAATCCATTTGCTGTTCGGTAAGTCCACCAGGGGTTTGATAGTATAAATCTGTGTAAGCCAGGAATACTGATAACTTCTGCTTTGAATTGATGCTTAGCTCTCCATTCCACTTTACAGCATCGCGACGCATGCGTGATTGTTGACGGTATCCATCGCTTTGCATGTGCGATTGTTCAAGTGATGAATGGAAGCCGGAAGCTTTATAATTCCAGCCAACATGTTCATTAAAAAAGCCGAATGAGCCACCACTAATGCCCGCATCAATCACGTTTGTTTTGGAAGAGTAAGTATCAGGATGAAGAATTACAGCGCCACCAGTGTTAGCGCCATACAAGCTGCTGGCCGGACCTTTAATTACCTCAACAGAAGATAGCTGGTTTAAGTCAACCAATTGTAAATAGGTGTTGCCGCCTGCATCTGTAAAAGGGATATCATTCCAGTAGAGTTTTACATTTCTTACACCAAAAGGAGAGCGCAGTAAACTACCACGTATCGAAAGCCTGTAACTACCCGGGCTACGTTCTTCCATACGTACGCCTGCAATGGTATTCATTACCGGTATTAGTGAAGCGTTTTCCACACGGTGTAGTTGTTGCTGGTTAATTACAGCGACAGCGGCAGGCACCTCTTTCCATTGTGCATTTGCACCAAATGCTGTAATGGTAACATTATTTAATACGGTAGTATCATTAAGAAAATGAAAACTGTCTTTTTGTTGTGCGCTTACCTTTAAAAACAGGCATACAGAAAAAAATAACATGCCGCACTTAATGCTGAAGTACTTGTTACAGATGAAGGGAGTGCGACGCAACTGGAGCCTCATAGTAATAACACAGTTTGATTCAAAAAAAATCTACACCAAAAATATCGCCGGAGGCGATAGAATAATACTTCGTGGCGAAGACGCCACGAAGAGCGCCTGGCAATGGCCGCATCAAAAAAAATCCCGATGCTTTCACAAACATCGGGATTAAACAATGAATTATTGTAACTAACTTATTTTTTTGCGTACATAACATCTTTCACCAGCTTAATAGTACGCGGCACATCAGGAAGATATGCGTTGATAAGCGTTGGCGAATAGTGCATGGGCGAATCTGCACAAGTAATGCGGCGGATAGGCGCATCAAGATAATCGAACCCTTCTTTCTGTATGCGGTATGCGATTTCTGAAGACACAGAACACATGGGCCATTGCTCTTCCACGATTACCAGGCGGTTTGTTTTCTTAACGCTTTCAAGAATGGTCTGCCAATCCAGCGGGCGAATGCTTCTTAAATCAATTACTTCTGCACTTACGCCTTCTTTTTCCAGTTCCGCAGCCGCACCTAATGCAACCTTCATCATCTTGTTGTAAGAAACGATGGTAACATCTTTACCTTGCTTTTTAATGTCTGCCTTACCAATTGGAATG